>Ga0181580_10004743_pt1 | contig 11023 bp, 10 predicted proteins | sample 071ome_23_FD_132413 | JGI IMG/M metagenome (GOLD analysis project Ga0181580, IMG submission 132413) | Coastal salt marsh microbial communities from the Groves Creek Marsh, Skidaway Island, Georgia - 071403BT metaG (megahit assembly) | ecosystem: Environmental > Aquatic > Marine > Intertidal...
CACCAATACAGGTGTCAATTTGCTAAGTCCGGGCAAAACCCCAATGAGCAACCTCCAATTTTTAGCTTTTTTTATCAATACCATCAAAGCAGTACTAAACCATGAAGCGCTTCTTAGAGCCTCAATAGCTAGTGCCAGCAACGACCATCGATTGGGCGCCAATGAAGCCCCTCCGGCAATCATTTCGGTCTTTGTAGGAAAACAATTGACCAAAGTTCTGGAAGATCTCGAACAGGTTTCTAAAGGAAAATTGTCTCCACAAGAAAAAACCGATCTCAAGCTTAATGTAATCGGTAAGATTCCTTCAATATTACTCGACAACACCGATCGAAACCGCACTTCGCCATTTGCCTTTACTGGTAACAAGTTCGAATTTCGAGCCGTGGGCTCAAAAGCCAATTGTGCCAAGCCCATGACAGCGCTCAACACCATGGTTGCCGATCAACTCTATAGGTTTAAAGTACTCGTTGAAGCATTGATTCAAGAAAAAAACATGAAGAAAGACGATGCTTTTTTCAATGTGCTTCGTGACGAAATCAAACACATAAAAACAATCTTATTTGAAGGAGATGGCTACTCCGATTCATGGGAAAAAGAAGCGGCAAAACGCGGCCTGAGCAACAACAAGACCACACCAGAAGCCCTATCTGCATATATCAGCAAGTCGAGTATTGCCCTTTTTGAGAGTCAAAATGTCCTGACGGCAAGAGAGCTTGAGGCCCGTTATACCGTTGATCTTGAAGAATATACCATGCGGGTTCAGATCGAAGCCCGAACCTTAGGTGATATTGCTCGTAACCATATCATTCCCACAGCAGTAAAGTATCAAAACACCTTGATAGAAAACGTCCGAGGGATCAAAGAAATCTACGGCAACCAGTTTAAACCTCTGGCCGCTGAGCAAATGGCACTGATTGAACAAATTTCAAAACACATCGCCGAAATCAATACCGGAGTAACCCAAATGATAGAAGCACGAAAAAAAGCCAACTTGCTTCATGATGCCAAAGAAAAAGCCATGCAATACCGACAAGAAGTTTTTCCGTTTCTAGCCGCCATTCGCTACCATTGTGATAAGCTCGAACTTTTGGTTGACGATCAGTTATGGCCGATGTCCAAATACCGCGAACTGCTTTTTAATCTCTAGAAAAAAGACCAAAAGCAAGCTTGCTTTGAGAGAGATGCTTATTTTTGTGTCATAACACGATATTAATGACTACTAGCGACCGTTATGCACAACGTGGCGTTTCTGCTCAAAAAGAAGATGTGCACCAGGCAATCAAAAATATTGACAAGGGGCTTTTTCCAAAAGCGTTTTGCAAAATTGTACCCGATTACTTGACACAAAGTCCAGAACACGCATTGGTGATGCATGCTGATGGAGCAGGAACCAAATCATCCTTGGCGTATATGTATTGGAAAGAAACGGGAGATCTATCCGTTTGGAAGGGCATCGCCCAAGATGCATTGATTATGAATGTTGATGATTTGTTATGCGTGGGCGTTACAGAAAACATCATTGTTTCTTCAACCATTGGGCGCAACAAAAACCGCATTCCCGGAACCGTAATTGCAGCCATTATCGAAGGTACCGAAGCCTTGTTAGAACAGCTAAGGGCAGAGGGGATCAGTATTTACAGCACAGGAGGTGAGACCGCCGATGTAGGTGATTTGGTCAATACCATAATTGTGGATTCTACCGTAACAGCCCGCATACGAAGAGATGCGATAATTGACAATGCCAATATACGACCTGGAGACGTGATCGTTGGTCTGGCTTCTTATGGACAAGCATCCTACGAGCAAACCTACAATGCCGGTATGGGAAGCAATGGGCTTACATCAGCACGTCATGATGTGTTTGCCCATGAACTGGCCAAAAAATACCCCGAAAGTTATGATGCCGCTGTGCCCGATTCTTTGATATATTCTGGAACCCGAAGGCTTACCGAAACCCTAGAGGGACTTTCTTTGGACATTGGCAAAATGGTTTTGTCCCCCACAAGAACCTATGCACCAGTTGTCAGAAAAGTGTTGGATCAATTGCAACCACAACAAATCCATGGAATGGTTCATTGCTCTGGCGGTGCACAAACTAAAATTCTTCATTTTGTAGAAAATCTACACATCATCAAGGACAATCTGTTGCCGATTCCTCCACTATTTAAGTTGATACAAGAAGAATCAAACACCGACTCAAAAGAAATGTATCAGGTGTTCAATATGGGCCATCGATTAGAATTTTATGTGGCTCAAGAAGATGCACAGACCATCATTGATATTGCCAAAAGTTTTAATATCGATGCACAGGTTGTGGGACGTGTTGAAGCAGCTGAAATTAAAAAATTGACCATCAGCTCCGAATTAGGAATTTTTGAATATCAATAAGTGTTTGGGTGGGGTAAATCCAAATTGCGTTGTTATACACTAAACAATACAATCAAACCATATTGATTAAACCCATAAAATAGTTAAAAATGAAACCTAGGACCAACGCATACTTTTTTTTCATCCTAACATTATTTGCACTGCAAATCCATGCACAAGAAGGTGATGATCTTTTCGCTTCTTTAGAAACCACCGAAACAGAAACCCAGCTTTTGCCAGAAAACATGTTGATCACCCAACGTCTATTGTGGGGCAATAAAGGGCTTTTACGTACTACTGGAATCGCAAAACTCAACAAAACCCAACGTGAAAAAGAGCTTAATCTAAGACGTAAACTCCTCGTGGCGCACCAAGTGATTGGCTATGCTACCCTAGCCGGTATGATTGCGCAAGGGATTATTGGAGGCAAATTGTACAATGGAGATTATAGCCTCAAAGATACACACGAAAATTTGGGGATGACCGTCAATGCACTTTATTTTACGGGTGCAGGTCTATCCCTTTTTGCTCCACCACCCCTAATCAACAAAAAAATCAAAGGCTGGTCCAGCATGAAAGCCCATAAATTTTTGGCAACCATTCACTTATCAGCAATGATAGCGACCAATGCCTTGTCCGAGGATAATAAAAAATTGCATCGCGCAGCTGCTTATACAGCTTTTGGAAGTTATGCAGCCGCCATGATTGTTCTAAAATTTTAAATGTGAGACCACTACTTTTATTTTTTCTTTTGAGTGCCAGTTCACTCGTTGCACAACAAACCGTCTGGACGCTCGATCAACCGAGCTCTAAGATTACTTATAAAGCAGTTCATCCGCTTCACAAATGGACTGGGGTCAATAATCAACTCAAAGGCATTGCCCATGCCAAAACAGATGCGACCCTTTTTGATCGATTTGCAATTTTGGCAGAAGTCAAAGATTTTGACAGTCAAAACAGCAATCGCGATGCCCATGCCCTTGAGGTTTTGGACGTGCTTGACTTTCCACAAGTAAAATTTTATTGTGAAAAAATCGAAAGGCAACCCAATTCGGTTACACTACTCGGAGTGATTGAGTTTCATGGTGTCAAAATTGAAAAATCCATCGAAACAAAGTGGCAAGCTACGGAAGAGACCATCAATTTGAGCGGAACCTTTGATTTTAAAGCTTCTGATTTTGGGTTGGATTTGCCCTCCTTCATGCTGGCAAAAATTCAAGATGAAATACAGATTCTTTTTGACGTAACCTTTAAAAAAGCTAAATAATAGCCTATTTTTGTACAATCATTAGGCTATGATCGAAAAAATACAAATCGTAAAACAGCGCTTTGATGAAGTCAATGACCTCATCATACAGCCGGATATTATTGCGGATCAAAAACGCTACATTCAACTTAATCGAGAATATAAAGACTTAAAAGTCATTGTAGATAAAGGGGTAGAATACCAAACACTTTTGGCCAATTTGGACGAAGCAGAAATGTTGCTAAAAGACACTACCGATCCCGAGATGATCGAAATGGCCAAAATGCAACTAGAAGAGGCCCAAGAAGCAATCCCTGCTTTGGAGGAAGAAATCAAAATGTTGCTCATACCAAAAGATCCCGAAGATGCCAAAAACGTAGTGGTAGAAATCCGTGCAGGAACAGGAGGCGACGAAGCAAGTATTTTTGCTGGTGATCTGTATCGCATGTACATGAAGTACTGCCAAGACAAAAGCTGGTCTACCAGTTTGGTTGATGCTAGCGAAGGAACTGCAGGAGGGTTTAAAGAAATCATATTTGAGGTCAATGGCGAAGAGGTCTATGGCACACTCAAATATGAATCGGGAGTGCATCGTGTACAACGTGTCCCCCAAACCGAAACCCAAGGGCGCGTACATACCTCAGCCGCAACGGTCATGGTATTGCCCGAAGCAGAGGAATTTGATGTAGAAGTCAATATGAACGATGTTCGTGTTGACTATTTTTGTTCTTCCGGACCAGGTGGGCAGTCCGTAAACACCACCTACTCAGCGGTACGCCTTACACACGAACCTACAGGAATTGTTGCACAATGTCAAGACCAAAAGTCACAACACAAAAACAAAGACAAGGCACTAAAAGTGTTGCGCTCACGCTTATACGAATTGGAACTAAGTAAAAAACTGGCTGCCGACTCTGAAAAGCGAAATGAACTTGTCTCATCGGGAGACCGATCTGCCAAAATCAGAACTTACAATTATCCCCAAGGACGTGTCACCGATCATCGTATTGGTTTGACACTATACGACTTACAAAGCATAATTAACGGAGATATAGATCGGTTGGTAGAAGAATTGAAGTTGTATCAGAATACTCAAAAACTTAAAGCTGCTGGAGAAATCATATGACCACAACAGCACTTGTAGAACAAATTAAATTAAAGAAATCGTTTCTTTGCGTGGGCCTAGATGTAGATTTGGACAAAATCCCCAAACACCTTCTAGATCTCGAAGACCCAATTTTTGAATTTTGTAAAACCATTATAGATGCTACAGCGCCTTATTGTGTTGCCTACAAACCCAATATTGCTTTTTTTGAAGCCTATGGGCTAAAAGGTTGGCAATCTTTGGAGCGGGTAATTCAATACCTTAATACATCTTATCCAGAGCAATTTACGATTGCAGATGCCAAACGAGGAGATATTGGCAATACGGCAACTCGGTATGCAAAAGCCTTCTTCGATCAATTGCAATTTGACGCACTAACAGTAGCGCCCTATATGGGACAAGATTCTGTAGAGCCTTTTTTGGCTTTTGAAGCACATCACACCATTTTATTGGCCTTAACCTCAAACAGTGGAGCCAGTGATTTTCAATACACAAAAGAGTCAGATCAACCCCTTTATCTAAAAGTGATCGAAAAAGCACAAAATTGGAAGGGCTCCGAGCGCTTGATGTATGTCGTTGGTGCTACAAAAACAGCAGCACTACGAAAAATTAGATCGTGCATCCCCAACGCTTTTTTATTGGTTCCTGGGGTAGGCGCTCAAGGAGGTAGCTTGGATGAAGTTGCCGCGGAGGGCCTCAATAAACAGTGTGGCCTGTTAGTCAATTCTTCTCGAGGAATAATTTATGCTGCTTCTGATGAAAGTTATGCTGAAGCTGCTGCAGATGCTGCACGAGTATTACAAAATCAGATGGCGCATTGGTTGTCCCAAAAAGCAATTGTTTAATGCTATACTATACCATACATTCCAAATCTATTGATAGCCCATGGATTACATTTATTCATGGAGCAGGGGGCAGCTCTACCATATGGTATAAGCAAATTAGATACTTTTCAAGATATTTCAACTTACTGCTTGTTGATTTACGCGGCCACGGAAAATCCAAACCCAATTTAGGAGCCAAAGCGCTAAAAAAATACACGTTTAGTTCAATTACAAAAGATGTTTTGGAAGTCTTAGATCATGAGAAAATTGCCAAATCTCATTTTGTTGGAATTTCTTTGGGAACAATAATTATTCGTCAACTTGCCGAATGGCACCCCGAGCGTATTCAAAGTATGGTTATGGGCGGTGCGATTCTAAAGTTTAATTTTCGTTCTCGTGTGCTAATGCATTGTGGAAATTGGACCAAATCCATTTTGCCCTACATGTGGATTTATAAGCTATTTGCCTTTATCATCATGCCCTATAAAAACCACAAAGAATCCCGCTTGTTGTTTATCAATGAAGCCAAGAAGCTATACCAAAAAGAGTTTATAAGGTGGTATAAGTTGACCGCCGAGGTTCTGCCACTGTTACGTTTTTTTAGACAGGCAGAACTTCCGATTCCTACACTTTACATCATGGGAGCAGAAGATTATATGTTTTTGCCTGCCGTAGAAAAAGTTGTGGCGATGCATGCCACAGCCCAACTTGCTGTTTTGCCTCAATGTGGCCATGTTGTTAATGTGGAAAAGCCCAAAGATTTTAACGAAGAAATACACTCTTTTTTACGACGCAAAAAATAATTTTAAGCGCAGTTGTCGTAAAAAGAGCGCGTGTATCACATATGTTGTTGAAATACACGCGCCGTTTAAACGATCGCAATGATCGTTTATACTATATTTCTAAGCTTTGGTTATTGAATTCCAGGTTGTTTGATTTGGGTGTTTTCTTTTGTTTTGGCCTCATCAACCATGTCTTTTACTTGCTTTAAAAGCATTTTTGCGTCGTAAACGACCCCTTTGCTTATGGTATATTTTACCCCTCCGACGCGCACCACCTCATTATCTTCGGTAAGTTTGATGGCGCCAGTTCCATAAAGGACTTTCAAATTTTCGAGGGGGTTTTCTTCAACCAAAACAAGATCAGCGATCTTGCCGACTGCAACGCTACCAATTTGGTCATCCATACCCAAAGCTTCTGCGCCGTTGAGCGTTGCAGAACGGATGACTTCTAGCGGGTGAAAACCAGCTTCGCGCAGCAGTTCGAGTTCACGGATGTAGGCAAAACCGTAGAGCTGGAAGATAAATCCTGAGTCTGATCCTGTTGTTACGCGTCCCCCTCGGTTTTTATATTCGTTGATAAAAGTCATCCACAGTCTAAAGTTATTTTTCCATGCAACTTCTTGTTCGGTTCCCCAATAATGCCAGTAGGACCCGTGTGAGATTTTGCTGGGTTGATAAAATTCCCAAAGCGATGGTAAGGTATAGTCTTCGTGCCATTCTGCGCGTCTCGCTCGATGCAAATCACGACTGGCTTCGTAGATGTTAAACGTTGGGTCTAGGGTAAAGTCAAGAGCAAGCAGTTCGTTCATTACGGCATTCCAATGATCGGAGTAGGGCGGTGCCGCTTGTTCCCATAGTTTTCCGGCTTCTTCAAAGCGGTGCTGTTCATTTTGATAATTGTAGTCTAGTGGGTAGTGCTGTACAGTGCGGTCTTCAAAGAGTGCTTCAGGAAGTCCATACCAATGTTCCATAGAGGTGAGTCCCGCTCTTGCAGAATGCAAAACATTCCATCGGGCAACGCTCAATTGTGCATGATGGCAGGCAGAGCCAAGTCCCAATTTTTTATTTTCATCTAGTGCTGCAGTCATGACCTCGGGTTCGGCGCCAAAAAATTTGATGCCATCCGCACCTTTTTTAGCATTTTCACGTACCCAGGCACGGGCTTCTTCGGGGGTATTGACTTCTTTTTTGCCTTGTCCAAAACCCGTATAGGCAAAAATTCTTGGCGCTACAATTTCGTTTTTTTCGCTTTTTCGTTTTAGATCAAGGGTATAATCTACCCCACGGCCACTAGGCTCGCGAACCGTAGTTACTCCGTGAGCCAGCCAGAGCTTAAAGACATAATCCCAATCCGCTCCTTGTGCTCCTCCACCGATATGTCCGTGCATATCAATAAATCCGGGGAGCATATACATGCCCGTAGCATCGATTTCTTTTCCACCGTTCTTGAGTTGAGGTCGTCTGTTTTCATTGATGGGTACACCAGGATAGCCAACAACCTGTACTTTGGTTATTTTGTCACCTTCGATCACTACATCAATGGGACCTTGTGGGGGTGCTCCGTTTCCGTTGATCAATGTAACACCCCTAATAATCAACTGATTATAGGGCCCTGATGCCGCTGGATTGTCTTGGCTAAAACCAAAATAATGAATCGTGCTAAGGATTAGGGCTAGAAAAAAAGAGCGAGTACGCATAGTGTTTAATTTTTCTAAATATATAAAAAAACCCCTGACAAAGTCAGGGGAAAACAAACAAACAAAAATGACCCTTAGGTCAACATCTAGAAAGAATATATTGCTGCAACAACAAACGAAGCCAAACGCTTACTTGGCAGTAGCGATGAACCTAAAAACAATGATTCTGAAGCGCTATCGATTCTTAGTTCTGGTTTTAGAATCAGATTGCCCGAAGTAAAGTTTCCGGTTAGGGTCACCGAGGTGTTGTCCGTGTTGGGATCTGAAAATACATAGTCATCATCTGCAAAGGCTTCAAATCGAAGGCCCAAAGCAAAAGCATCACTGGTTTGAAATTGAGGGTATAAGGCAATACCCGAAAAACCGCTGTCTTGACCACTGTCGTATGTCGAGGCATTGATCCCCAAAAAGAAACGCTCCGAGAGGTCGATTCCTCCGGTATAGTCAATCTGAAATTGCCCCATACCAGTCAGTAGGTTGATGTATTGTCCCAAAATGCCTAACTGTGCCCCAAACATGTATTGATCCATAGGGTTATATTCGGTCATATCGGTAGGATTAAAAAGCCCAAGCATCAGCGACCAATCTTCATTGATTGTAAAATCTGCTTTGATGCCCGTATGTGAAAATGGACCATAAGAAAATAAATAGGAAGTAGAATAATTGAAATTTGCAGCTGGTGAAATCACCTCGTACCCCAAAAAGGTGTTAAAATTGCCTAGGGTTAGTGTCATGCTTTCGCTGACATTGAGATACGCATACAATTGATTAACGATCGGTGAAGATCCTATGGTAGAGCCAAAAACCGCATCATTGCCACGCGGTCCAAAAACCAAATCGGCAACAAATCCAGATTTCTCCCCTTCGTAGCTTACAATCAAATTGGCCATGCCGATGGCAAAACCAGGACTATTTGCAAAAGAAGATGCAGGTGCTTGTTGTTGTTGTTCCGAAAAATTATACCTAAAGTAGGTGTCAACGGTACCAGATAAGTTAAAAGCAGGGGTGGTTTCTTCTGAATCTTCTTGCCCAAAACTGTTGAGTGTGGACATGAGAAGTGCTGTAAGCAAAAGTTGCTTATTCAAATAATTCATAGTATTTATTGTTTAAGAGTTTATAAAATAGGCCTTAGTGCTGGTTGAGTCTAAAGTCTGCATAGGCGTCCATACCGTGTTCAGCGAGGTCAAGACCTTTTATTTCTTCCTCACGACTTACTCGTATTCCAATTGTTGCTTTGATCGTCACCAAGATTATTGCAGCCGTACTTACACAGAATAGTCCAATGATGCCAACGCCGGCAAGTTGGATTAGAAATTGATTCAAACCAGCCATAGCACCAAAAATTCCAACGGCGAGTGTACCCCAAATACCGCAAATCAAGTGCACAGCAACGGCTCCAACCGGATCATCTAATTTTAGCTTGTCAACAAGAGCAACGCCCAAAACAATTATAATACCTGCTATGACACCAATAATAATTGCATCTGTTGGGGACATTTGATCTGCACCAGCAGTAATGCCTACCAAACCACCCAAAATGCCATTCATAAACATGGTGAGGTCATAGTTTTTGTATAAAAAATGAGAAAACGTTGCGGCAGAAACACCCCCTGCTGCGGCTGCTAACGAAGTAGTTACTAAGGTTAGTGAAGTCAAAGACGGGTCTGCGGATAAGACCGATCCGCCATTGAAGCCAAACCAACCCAACCATAGTATTAATACCCCAGCAGCGGCCAATGGGATGTTGTGTCCAAGCAATGCTCTTGGTTTTCCTTGGCTGTCAAATTTGCCTACGCGGGCACCCAAGATATAGATGGCTATCAAAGCAGCCCAACCACCAACAGAGTGTACTAGGGTAGAGCCTGCAAAGTCATAAAACCCCCAACCGTCTAAAAAGCCACCGCCCCACTTCCAGGAGCCAACTATAGGGTAAACCAAGCCGACATAAATAATCGAAAAAATCATGAAACTAGACAGTTTTATACGTTCGGCAACGGCTCCAGATACAATTGTGGCAGCGGTGGCTGCAAACATGCCTTGAAAGAGAAAATCGGTCCACCAAGTGTATCCACCGTTCGCATAACCAAAGTCCATACCGCCTTCTGGCGCGGTAATTCCAAAGCCTGCGAATTTCAAAATCCCGCTAGCGCCTTCTTCAAAACCGGGGTACATCAAATTAAATCCACCTATACAATAGACAAGTAACCCCATGGTGATTATAAAAAAGTTTTTAAATAAAATATTGATCGTGTTTTTTTGACGCGTAAGACCGATTTCTAAAAAAGAAAATCCCAAGTGCATGATAAAAACCAATGCCGTACAAATCATCATCCAAACATTGTTTACAGTAAGTAGTGTGGTTTCCATAGTTCTTTAGTTGAGTGATTTGCTTCCTTTTTCTCCTGTTCTGATTCGGTAGGCTTCTTCAATGTTAGAAACGAAGATTTTGCCATCTCCCACACGATCGGTTGCCCCAGAGGACAATATGGCTTTGATGGTTCGGTCTAAAAATTCATCTGAAACGACGATGGAAAGAAATCGTCTTTGAATTTCTGCCGTGCTATAACTGATGCCCCGATAAACATGACCCTGTTGTTCATTGCCCACCCCGGTGACATCCCAATAGCTAAAAAAATTGACCTCAACTTGATGAAGTGCTTCCTTTACTTCATCAAATTTTGATTTTCGAATGATTGCTTCTACTTTTTTCATTTTAAAAATAATTTGATCAAAAATAAAAACAATACAAAATACCCCCTAAAAAATAAGGGTCTATAGTTTTAAAATTATCATATACATAAAATATACCCCTAAAAAATAGGGGTGTAATTAAAAAAATATTAAAAAAATAAGAAATTAAGCCCTAGAACATGGATTTCGCAATCCAATAACCCAATGCCAGCGCAAGCATGCCTAAGAACAGACTACCAATATTATAAAGGACCAACAGCAGAAACGATTGTGCGCTAAGCAATTGGTGGCTTTCATTGATGAAAGATGAA
>Ga0181580_10004747_pt1 | contig 11015 bp, 8 predicted proteins | sample 071ome_23_FD_132413 | JGI IMG/M metagenome (GOLD analysis project Ga0181580, IMG submission 132413) | Coastal salt marsh microbial communities from the Groves Creek Marsh, Skidaway Island, Georgia - 071403BT metaG (megahit assembly) | ecosystem: Environmental > Aquatic > Marine > Intertidal zone...
AAGAAAGAAGCCGAAGTGAACTGGGATCCGGTTGACCAGACGGTGCTGGCCAACGAGCAGGTTATTGACGGCAAGGGCTGGCGCTCCGGCGCCCCGGTTGAACGTCGTAAGATTCCCCAGTGGTTTATCAAAATTACGGCCTATGCCCAGGAATTGCTGGATGACCTGGACAAACTGGATGGCTGGCCTGAACGGGTTCGTACCATGCAGCAAAACTGGATCGGGCGCAGTGAAGGCCTGGAGTTTGAATTCCAGGTCAAGGGTGAGCCCCATGCGATGCAGGTCTATACCACCCGCCCGGATACCATCATGGGCGTGACTTACTGTGCCGTAGCGCCCGAGCATGCCCTGGCCCGCAAGGCGGCCGAGGCTGACCCGGCACTGGCGGAAAAAATAGCCGCATTGGAAGTCGGCGGTGTTTCCGAAGCCGACATGGCCACCATCGAAAAAGCCGGTGTCGATACCGGGTTCAAGGCCATTCACCCGATTACCGGTGAAGAAGTCCCGATCTGGGTGGGTAATTTTGTGCTCATGTCCTATGGTTCCGGTGCTGTCATGTCCGTGCCTGGCCATGACCAGCGCGATTACGAGTTTGCAAGGAAATACGGCATCCCCATCAAGCAGGTCATCGCTCCTGCTGATGACACTTTTGCCTGCGATCTCGACAAGGAAGCCTTCACCGAGAAAGGTGTTTGCATCAACTCCGGTGAATTGGATGGCAAATCCTTTCAGGAAGCCTTTGATCATGTAGCCGCACAGTTTGAATCCGGCGGGATTGGCCGCAAGACCATCAATTTTCGCCTGCGCGACTGGGGGGTGAGCCGCCAGCGCTACTGGGGCGCCCCCATCCCCATGATCAAATGCGACCAGTGCGGCAGCGTACCGGTCCCTGAAAGCGACCTGCCCGTGGTATTGCCGGAGAACGTGGAATTTGACGGTTCCGGTTCACCTATCAAGAAGATGCCGGAATTCTACGAGACCGACTGCCCACAATGTGGCGGCAAGGCCGAGCGGGAAACCGACACTTTTGACACCTTTATGGAAAGCTCCTGGTATTACGCCCGCTTTGCCTCTCCCCGTGAAGAAAATGCCATGCTGGACAAAAACGCCATGGATTACTGGCTGGATGTCGACCAGTACATCGGCGGTATTGAGCATGCCATTTTGCACCTGTTGTATGCACGCTTCTTCCACAAGCTTATGCGTGACGAAGGCCTTGTCTCCACGGATGAGCCGTTCAAACGCCTGCTCACCCAGGGCATGGTCCTCAAGGACGGTGCCAAGATGTCGAAATCGCTTGGCAATACTGTTGACCCTGAAAGCATGATTGAAAAGTACGGTGCCGATACGGTCCGTATGTACATGATGTTTACCTCTCCCCCCGACCAGAGCCTGGAATGGTCCGACTCCGGTGTCGAAGGCGCCTACCGCTTCCTGAAACGCTTGTGGAAACTGCTGGGCGACTATAAGCCGGCAACCATTACTGTTGATCCTGATTCCCTGGATGACACACAGAAAGCCGCACGCCTGAAAATACACAGCACCATTCAGAAAGTGACGGATGATTACGACCGTCGCCAGATATTCAACACGGCCATTGCTGCGGTCATGGAGCTGTACAACGACATCAACCGTTTCAGCAATGAACGCGATATCATGGACGGCGGCCAGAACCAGGCAGTCTTCCAGGAAGCCGCCGATGCTATTGTGCTGCTTCTGGCTCCTATCGTGCCGCACATGTGCCATGCACTCTGGAATCACCTGGGACATGAAGGGGCAGTGATTGATGCCTCATGGCCGGGTTATGATGAAAGTGCCCTGGTCAAGGACAGCATCGAGATGGTCGTCCAGGTCAATGGCAAACTGCGCGCCAAGCTCGAGGTGGCAGCCGATATTTCCAAACAGGATATGGAAGCCGCTGCCATCGCAGACGAGAACGTGAAGAAATTTACTGACGGGCTGACAGTACGTAAAGTCATTGTTGTTCCCGGCAAGCTCGTCAATATCGTCGCGAACTAGGCGTCGCAGGAGCAAGGAGCAAGGAGCAAGGAGCAAGGAGCAAGGAAAAGCTAAGTCTTTAACCTGATTAAAACAACCCGAATTCATTAGCACCCTGTCACATCAGGGTTTATTCATTTTTGAAAATTTAACCCTTGCTCCTTGCTCCTTGCTCCTTGTACCTTTACACCTGTATCCAGAACAAAAACCCGAATGAAACCATTTCACCTGTTATTGATAATTTCCCTGGCGTGCCTCTCAGCCTGTGGTTTTCACCTGCGCGGTACGGCACAGATTCCAGCGGCTCTGCAATCCATCGCGTTAACCAGCAATGATGGCAACTCGGATATGCTGCAGGAACTGAGGCGAGCCCTGGAAGCCGGGGATGTCACCGTCCTGGAAACGCCTGAGGCAAGCGGCTTTGTCCTGGCCCTGGGCACAGAGTCTCTCAGTGAACGGGTACTGTCGGTCAACTCCAATGCCCGCGCCGGTGAATTTGAATTAACGATGTCTGTGCCTTTTCAGCTCAGAAACAGCGGCACGGTCATCGTGGGACCAGAAGACCTGAGTATTGAAAAAGTCTACCTGGCAGACCCCAATAACGCCGTAGCCAAGGATGAAGAAAGGGAGTTGATGGCCGAGGAAATGCGCCTGGAACTGGTTAACCTGATACTGCGACGGCTGCAGTCTGCTCCACTGTAGCACCGTCACTGCAACTGCCGGGCAACTTCCTCAGTTAGCTCCTTGATGGAAAACGGCTTGGTGATCATACCCGCGAAACCGTAATCGGAATACTTTGCCATGACCGGGTCAACGGCATAGCCACTGTAGACAATCACCCTGGCCTCCGGATCCAGTTCCAGTACTTTCACTATCGCCTCCTTGCCACCCATACCGCCGGGAATGGTCAAGTCCATGATAATACAGTCGTAAGGCAAGCTATCTGCCATGGCCTTTTGTACCAGGGCAATGGCTTCCTTCCCGTTGAATGCTATATCCACAGAATAGCCTTCGCGCTTCAATACCTGTGTTACCAGGTCACAAATCATGACTTCATCATCCATCACCAGGATGCGCCGGCTTTTACCTGCCCCGGCCTTTTGTTTGTGTTCAATAGCGGGTTTGTCTACACCAGCCACTTCAATCGCCGGCAGCAGGATTTCAAAGGACGTACCAAGCCCGGGAGTTGAAGTGACGCTGATATGCCCCTTGTGCCGCTTGATAATGGAGTAAACAGTTGCCAGGCCCAGGCCACTGCCCGTCTGCTTGGTACTGTAGTAGGGGTCAAAAATCCGAGACAGCTCCCCTGAATTGATACCAATGCCTTCATCCTTGATGCAGACGAGAATATACTTTCCGGCTTCCAGTCCCAGCACCTTGTTATGCGCCAGCGTGGTATTTTCCAGTGAAATGTACAAACGGCCACCATTGGGCATTGCCTGGTTGGCATTAATGGCAAGGTTGGAAAACACCTGGGTAATCTGACCCTGATCTCCCAGTGCATGCCAGAGATCATCATCAAACTGCAATTCCAGTCTGGTCTTACTGTCGGACAAGTCAAAACTAACCGTTTCCCTGATCAGCGGTGCCAGATCGAGGTTTTCCGTCAGCGGCTCCCCTCCCTTGGCAAACGTTAACAACTGGTTGGTCAGGTGTGATGCCCGCTGAAATGCTTTCTCGGCATTTTCAAGACTTTTACCGGATTCAACAGGATTTCCCAGTTGAGATTTGGCTGCTGCAATATTACCGAACAACACCGTCAGGATATTATTGAAATCATGTGCAATGCCGCCTGCCAGTACCCCCAGGCTTTCAAGGCGCTCCAGTTTCAGGTTTTCCTCTTCAGCCCGAATGTGTTCTGTCACGTCATGGGAAACGCCGAAAACCGACTGAATTTCTCCCTCACTGTCACGCAATCCCGGAAAAACATTCCACAGCAACTTTTTCCTGCCACTGGGGGTATCGAGTTCATAAATAAGGGATTCAGATGTGCCAGACTGGAATACGCGCTCAATGGTATCGTGCCAGAACTTATGTAGTTCGGATGGAAAGTCCAGATCTTCACGTGTTAAACCGATGACCTCATCACGGGTAACACCCATCATTCGTTCAAAGGCGGGATTCACGTAAAGATATCGATGGTCCCTGTCGTACAGCATGATGCCGTCTTCGGAATTTTCAATCAGCGCCTGGTTGATTTCTTCCTGGCCACGCAGTTGCTCTTCCACCAGTTTCTGGTCAGTTATATCCCTGGCAGTGGCATAGGTGATCCCTTCATTGGGATCAAAGCTTGAACTCCAGGACAACCAGCATAGTGAGCCGTCCTTGCACACGTATCGGTTTTCAAAATTCATCGTGTAGCCGTCCTGCAAATGCTGGCTAATGGCTTCCAGGGTCGGCTGGCGATCAGGCTCGTAAATGAATTCGATAAATGGCCTGGAAAGCAGTTCCTCCTCACTATAACCAAGAATACGGGTTGCAGCCGGGTTAACCCGCTTCATGGTTGCAGTGGAATCCACTATCACCATCATGTCCGGCGCGATGTCAAAGAAGAACAGGAACTGTTCTTTTTCCTTTTCATTCTTCTTGCGTTCCGAGATATCCAGGTGTGTTCCACAAATGCGCAAGGCGCGATTCTTCTTGTGATCCCACTCCACAACTGCACCACAAGACTGGATCCAGACCGTATGGCCATCCTTGTGCACCATCCGGAATTCCAGCGTATAGCTGCGACGTGATTTGACTGCAGCGTCCACGGCAGCTAGCAGCTTTTCCCTGTCATCGGGATGTATAAAGCGATGCCAGTCCGTTCGGTTTCCTGAATCGATGTCCTCCCGGTTCAGCCCGAGCATCTCCAGCCACTTGTCATCAACAAAAAACTCACCTGAATTCTCGTTGTAATCCCAGTATGCAAGCCCGGCCCCCTTGATCACATTACGCAACTGGTCCAGTTCCTGCTGTTTGGCAGAGGCATCAAAAACAAATCCTACGAATGCAGGTCGGTTTTCAAACTGGATAAATTGCAGGTGCACATCTACCGGATATTCACTGCCATCCTTGCGTCGATGAGTATTATTAATAATGATCGGGGTATGAACGGGTTTTTCCCAGCCCGGCGCGAGAAGCTCCTTGAAAGCAGACAGGGACAGGTGAGGAGTAACCAGTTCGGGTGTGCATTCCCTGAGTTCTTCCAGGGAATAACCAAGATTGCTACAGGCAACCTGGTTGGCTTAGACATATTTTTTAGATTCGATGTCTACGACATAAATTTCGACAATGGAGTTATCGAGTAGCTTTTCCAGGGCACTGCGCATGATATTACTGTTGTTTTTTATATGATTTTTCAGGCCATCCTACCAGATTAGCTTTGCCTGGAAATATGCCTGCAAAAACAAGGCAAGCGCCGGAAAACTGACGAAACAATACCTGGTCACCTGTTATTCATATTACATTTTAATTAGACTAGATGGGAACACAGCGTTCCAAGGCGGATACCGATGACCATTGCCACTGAGGACAAACCCCTGCAAACACTCCGGCAGGAAGTAATCGACCAGCTGGTACTGAACTACGCCCATGAGCAGTTGTCCAGGGCAGCCTTTGAACGCCGTCTTGATGACGCCTATGACGCCGAAAGCCAAACGGCACTCAGCGCACTGGTTGCCGACCTGGATTCCTATACTGATTCAACATACGACAAGTACAGGGATCACCTGCTTTATGCAAACGAAGAAGAAAGGCAAGATGCGAAATGGTGTGTGAACATTTTTTCAGGCACCCACAGCGACCACGAAGAGATCGTCCCTGCAACTCTGAAACTTGTATCGATATTCGGCGGGGCCAACCTGGACTATAGCCTGTCCCGTTTTTCCGCACCACGAACCCAGATAAAGGTCATGTGTCTTTTCGGTGGCGTCGAGATCCACATCCCTGAAGGCGTGAAAATTCACACTCATGTTATTCCGCTTTTTGGTGGTTGCCATAACCGGGGAGAGCCTGTGAATGATCCTGATGCACCCGTTGTCTATGTCAGTGGCCTGGCCCTTTTCGGCGGTATAACGGTTGGCGTGAAGCGCACATTCCGCGAACGCATACAGGACTTTGCCGATCAATTCCGGCACATGTTCAGTTGACTGCAAAAATGGCACCGCCTTGAAGCACTGCTGAATAATATCCCGCCTGTGCAGGTCTTTATCCATTCAACATGAACAGATAATTCCATGAGACATCTCTTTTTACACAGCCTGGCGCTTATCCTGCTGGCAGGACCGGCAATTTTATCGGCCGCTGATCTTGATTCCGCGGAACAGGAAATGGCCAAATTCATTGATGACACTAATGCCAGCGCCATGGAATTGCTTATTGAGACTATCAATATCAATAGCGGCACAATGAATTTTCCTGGAGTCAGGGCAGTGGCAGAGAAACTGATTCCGGAATTTTCTGCCCTTGGCTTCAACGCCCGTTTCAGGGATGGCGCCGCATGGAACCGTGCAGGTCACCTGATTGCGGAGCACCATGTCGAAGGGGCTGAACCGAAACTGCTGTTGATTGGCCACCTGGACACCGTGTTTGAACCGGACAGTCCCTTTCAGGAATACGAGGAGCTTGGTGGCGGTGTTGCCCGGGGTCCAGGCATCTCTGACATGAAGGGTGGAAATATCATCATGTTCAGGCACTCAGGGCACTGGCTGCCGTGGGCGAACTGGAGAACATGGATATTACCGTAATCATGACCGGCGATGAGGAACTCAGCGGCAGGCCCCTGAGCCTGTCCAAGGGCGACCTGATCAGCGCCGCAGAATATGCAGACATTGCCCTGGGTTTTGAGAATGGCGACGGCGACCCGGGTACTGCCAATATCTCCAGGCGCTCCTCCAGCGGCTGGACCCTGGAAGTTACCGGCAGACCTTCCCATTCCTCCCAGGTGTTTCGCGAGGATGTAGGTGCCGGGGCCATTTACGAAGCCAGCCGCATCCTGATGTCCTTTTACACGCAATTACGTAGCGAGGAACTGCTGACCTTCAATCCCGGTCGCATCATGGGCGGCACGAGTGTCACCCACGATGCTGCCAGTAATAGTGGAACCACCTTCGGCAAAAACAATGTAGTTGCAGAAACCGCAATTGTGACCGGGGATATTCGCGCAGTGTCACCGGAACAACTGGCGCGGGTCCAGGACGCCATGCGCGCCCTGGCTGCTGACAACCTGCCCCATACTTCGGCCACCCTCTCTTTTGACGACGGTTACCCGCCACTGGCACCTACAGATGGCAATCGCGAACTGCTCGCAATCTACAGCCGCGCCAGCCAGGATCTCGGTTATGGCGCGGTAGTCGCGGTGAACCCGTTGTTTGCCGGCGCAGCCGACGTGTCATTCACTGCAGCACATGTGGATAAGGCAATTGACGGGCTGGGCATGTCAGGCTCTGCCGGTCATACGGTGGAAGAAACCGGTATTTTGTCTGCCCTGCTGCAACAGGCCAAGCGGGCAGCCTTGCTGATGTACCGTTTATATCAGCGCTGACTCGGGTTTATTGACCAGCCTTTATTAAAATTCGCATATTCCATACCAGCTGTTGCAAAATGGCGGGACTGGCTATTCACAGCATCATGCATGACTTCAAGGGGGATTCACATGATCAGGTTTCAGGCGTTTCTGTTCGGCCTCATTTTCTTCATACACCATGCGGCATCAGCCGCTGATACTACTACCGCTGGCGAACTGGTCATTGAACCACCCACACTGATCTCTCTTGGCTTTGAGTGGTATATCGAAGGTGATGACAATCGCAATGCCGAGGTCGCCCTGTCCTATCGCAAGGCCGGTGAGCGTGACTGGCGTGAAGGCCTGCCCCTGTTGCGCGTACAAAATGAACGTTCCGTGTTTGACCAGACTCTGGATTACACGGCGCCCAACATGTTTGCCGGCAGCCTGTTTTACCTGGAACCGGATACTGATTACGAGGCCCGCTTCATCCTCACGGACCCGGATGGTATCGTCGGCAGAACCGAGCGTACTGTCACCGTGACCACACGCGCCGAGCCGGAAGCCTTTTCCGGTGGCCGCATCTTTCACGTTTATCCACTGGATCATACCGGCCCGGAAGAACAACCGGCCTACCATGGATTGCTGGCTGCCTACTACATGGCAGGCCTGGGGGGAGACTGGAGTCGCGCCTCTGATGCCAGGGTACGTCCCGGAGACACCCTGCTGGTCCATGCCGGCGTCTACAAGGAATTCAACCGCCGCAGCTACACCCATGAAATTGACTCCGGTTACACCACCTGCTGCGGAACCACCTGGGACGGCACCTATTACCTGACAGCAGATGGTACCGAGGACATGCCAATCACCATCAAGGCTGCCGGCGACGGCGAAGTGGTGTTTGACGGTGGCAACAACAATGTCCTTTTCAACTTGATGGGAGGAAACTGGCACCTGTTTGAGGGCATTACTTTCCGCAACACCATGATTGCCATTGAAGCGGGCATGAAAAACATCATTGGCAGTGAAGGCCTCATGGTCAAGGACAGCCGCTTCGAGGATGTTGCCACGGCAATACATTCTGACTGGTCAGGGTCACGCAAATTTTATATAGCCGATAACGTGATGGTAGGCCGCCGCCCTCCCGAACTCATGGGCTGGTTTAACATTCCACCATGGAACGAAGATCCGGATTTTGAAGAGAAACGACTGCTTGATTCCTACTATGCGGTTTCAATTTACGGTGCCGGTCACGTGATTGCCCACAACAAGGTCACGGGTTTCCATGATGCGCTGGATCATGCCACCTACGGCATGCCGGACGGTTATCCCAATATCCCCCGCGACCGCATGCCGGTATCCATCGATATCTATGGCAATGATGTCTCCAACCTGGATGACAACTGTTTCGAAGCCGATGGCTCCATGCATAACGTACGGGTTTTTAATAACCGCTGTTTCAATGTGGCCGTGGGAGGCATGAGTCCCCAGCCGGTTTTCGGCGGCCCGGTGTATTTCATGCGCAACGTGGTTTATCACAGCCCCTACGGACCGGTAAAAATTCATGCCGATCCAGCCGGTGTCATTCATTACCACAATACTTTTATTGGCGAAGTCAGGCAGATTACGCCGGCATCCAACCTGCACCTGCGCAACAATCTGATTTTTGGCCAGGAACGCCAGCCGGCCACGCTCGCCATTCGAACGTACACCAACTATTCCTCCAGCGACTACAACGGCTTCAGGGTCAACGACAACACAGAGCAGGCCTTCAGCTGGGCCTCCCCTCCCCGTGAAGTCACAGCGGATTACACCAGCCCGCTGATCATGCGTAACTATGCCACTTTTGATGCTTACCAGCAGGGATCAGGGCAGGACCAGCACAGTATCCTGTTGGATTTTGACACCTTCGTGGATGCACAAATGCCGGATCTGGATGAGCCCACACGCCTGTATGACCCCGCCCAGGTCGACCTGCGACTTCGACGTGGCAGTCCGGCAGTGGATGCCGGCCAAGTGCTGCCAAATATCAATGATGGCTATAACGGTCGCGCCCCGGACCTGGGTGCCTATGAATATGGCCAGGAGTTGCCCCATTACGGACCACGCCCAAACTGACAGCTACAGTCATCTATGGTGTAAACCCGGGTATTCGATTACTCTACTAACTATAAAAAACTATCAGCCAGGCCCTTATGCCCGTAGATCTGTTACTGGACAACGAACGTCGTGTCATGCGAACCCATGCCTCCGGGTTTGTCACCCTGGCAGATTTCATTGACAGTATGGAGAAGATCCTCCAGCTCAAGGATCAAGGGAATATTGATGACAGCTGGACACAGATTGTTGATCTGACCGATGTCAGCAATGAGCATGAATTATCGGAATCCGATACCCGGATAATTGCGACCAATAATTCCTGGCCTGCGGGCGCCCGTCGGGCCATCGTGGTCACCGAGGAAAATACCAGCAAGCTGGCGAACATCTACCAGAAAGTCGGCCAGGAAATGGGTCAGCAGATAAAGCTGTTCAAAACCATAGAAGAAGCTGAAAAATGGCTTGAAGGAGCACTTGAGACCTGAGCCGCCAATAGCGTACAGGTCTCTAGCCTTTGCAAATGCACGAATGGCGAATGACTCAGGGCGTTTCCAGCACGACCATGGAGCCTTCCGAGTTATCTGTTCGCAGGCCGATCACAGCCTGGTATTCCGGTGAATCGTACCAGGCTTTCATGGCTTCCCTGGAGGCAAATTTGAGGATTACAGTGACAGGTTTGGCATTACCTTCAACCACCTCACAATTCTGATCTACTGCGATCACTTCAGCGCCATGCGCCTGCAATGTCTGGATAGCAGCGGCAGCATAAGGTTCAAAGGCTTCCGGATTGGTAACTTCATAATTGGCAACTACAATGGCAGCCATGGGACTACCTCCCTTTTTTAATTAATGTTTTTATGCATAACGTCTTGTTCAAAGTGAACCCCAAGCATAACCGTTTTCTCACGGTAGAATACAGTAATGCACTCCTTCACGACCTGGGAAGGCAGCAATAAGCATGGATTCAGTTACTCAATTTGCCCTGGGTGCTTCCGTTGGTGAAGCGGTGATGGGCCGCAAGATTGGCAACCGGGCAGCCGTTGTTGGCGGCATCGTGGCGACACTGCCCGACCTGGATTCCTTTATTCCTTACGATGATGCTGTGGCCACGTTTACCTATCATCGCTCTGCCAGCCATTCACTGATTGTCCTGACCCTGGTATCCCCTCTGCTCTGGTTATTGATTCTCCGGCTTCAGCCCTGGTTACAGGCATTTCGCCGCGAGTTGTTCCTGCTGGTATTCCTGGCACTGATCACGCACCCCCTGCTCGATGCCTTTACGGTTTACGGCACGCAATTGTTCTGGCCACTGACGTCCTATCCAGTCAGTGGTTCAACCATTTTTATCGTCGATCCTGCCTACACCCTCTGGCTGCTTATCGGCTTTATCTCGGCCATGGTCATGAGCAGGAGCCAGCTTACCGGACACCGC
>Ga0181580_10004754_pt1 | contig 11009 bp, 5 predicted proteins | sample 071ome_23_FD_132413 | JGI IMG/M metagenome (GOLD analysis project Ga0181580, IMG submission 132413) | Coastal salt marsh microbial communities from the Groves Creek Marsh, Skidaway Island, Georgia - 071403BT metaG (megahit assembly) | ecosystem: Environmental > Aquatic > Marine > Intertidal zone...
CAAGGTATTCAGGGTCTACTGGGTATCCAAGGAGAGCGTGGATTGCAAGGTATCCAAGGATTTAGAGGTATCCAAGGTCTCCGTGGTATTCAAGGATTTACCGGATTCCAGGGTTTACAAGGTATCCAAGGTGTTCAAGGAGATCAGGGCGTCCAGGGAGTCCAAGGTCCACAGGGATTACAGGGTATTCAAGGTCCACAGGGACTACAGGGTCCACAAGGACTACAAGGAGTTCAAGGTATCCAAGGTCTTCGTGGTAGAGACCTAGTTATTCTAGGAACAGTTCCTGATGTAGAAGGACAAATTGATCCAGGAACTATTGATAATAACGTTCTCGGATCAACTCTTCTCACACCAGGAAATGAGCAGGCAGAACTAAACGCTTTCGCTGCAGCTAATGGCGGTACGAATGTAGACGATGCTATCTTTGATAGTGGAACCGGTGATTTCTGGATATATGATGGTGCTGTTTGGAACATTGGGACACCTAATCCAGCAACAACAATTGGACCTAATGACCCTCAGGCATATCTAGATGCTTATTTCCCATCTGCCCAGTTTAACCAGGGTGTTATTGATGAATTTACAGGAGATCTATGGATCTTAAATGAAGAAGGTGTATGGTTTAAAGTAGGTAATATTAGAGGTATCCAAGGATATCAAGGTACTCAGGGTACACAAGGATCTCAAGGTCTCCAAGGCACCCAAGGTCTCCAGGGCATTCAAGGTCCACAAGGAACACAAGGGGATAAATCTGGATTTGGTTTAATTTTTAGTACCAATAATGATACTAGTGTTGATCCCGGTGATACTACAGCATCTTCTTTACGTTATAATGCCGGAAGCGTAGCAGCGACTACGGAAATTTCTATTGATGAATTTAGTATTGAAGGAACTGCTTTAGGATCTTTTATCAATTCTTGGAATGATTACGGAGATGCTAATAACAGAGGTATTCTATTCCTTTCTGGAAAATTAAATACAGATACAAGATATGGTGCTTTCATTGTCACCAATGTAGTTGATGAAACTGGTTGGTATAGAATTACAGTTAGAGATGGAACTGGTGTTGTATTCAATAACAATGATCTAATTCGTTTAGAGTTCCGCCCAACCGGCAATCAAGGTATCCAAGGTATCCAAGGTCCACAAGGACTTCAGGGTGTTCAAGGTCCTCAGGGTATTCAAGGTATCCAGGGACCACAAGCATCTCAGGGTATTCAAGGTATCCAGGGTCCACAAGGACTTCAGGGTATTCAAGGTCCTCAGGCATCTCAAGGTATCCAAGGTATCCAAGGTCCACAAGGACTACAGGGACCACAAGGTATCCAAGGACCACAAGGACTTCAAGGACCACAAGGACTTCAAGGACCACAAGGTATCCAAGGACCACAGGGAATCCAAGGACCACAAGGACTTCAAGGACCACAGGGAATCCAAGGATCACAGGGAATCCAAGGACCACAAGGACTTCAAGGTCCTAATGGACCTCAGGGTGTCCAAGGTCCACAATCATCTCAGGGTGTTCAGGGTGGTGTAGGATCTTCTCTAGTTATTATTGGTTCTGTTCCTGATGTAAATGGAATTATTGCTCAGGATAGAGATGGAGTAGGATCGCCACCATCACAAATTGGACCGAATTCGCCGGAAAATTTACTAACTTATGAATTTATCACCAACCAACCTGGCAACGAAGCACAGGAAAATGAAGGTGTTATTGATGAAGCAACTGGCGATCTTTGGGTATACGATGGTGTTAATTGGACTAATGTAGGTAACATTCAAGGTCCTATTGGTTTACAAGGTATTCAAGGACCACAAGCATCTCAGGGTATCCAAGGAGACTTAGGTATTCAAGGTGCTGTAGGTCAGTTTGGCGGTGCTGCCTTCGATTATACCTTCGACAGTGGCACTAGTATGGCAACTGATCCCGGAGCGGGATTGATTCGCCTCGATGTCAGTAACGTTAACAGTGTAACTCAGATTAATATTGACTCTGTTGATGATGCCGGTGGTGTTGTTAACAACTTCTTACAAACGATTAAAGATTCTACATCTCTAATTAAGGGTCACATGCGTATTTCCATCAAAGGAAATACAAATAATTATGCCTTCTTTGCTATCAATGATATTAATCAAGTTAACGATCCCAACGGATATTGGATTATTGATGTTGCTTCTGTAAATGCTACTGTTGCTAGCTTCAGTAATTTAGATGATGTTATTGTTACTTTCGCTAGAATTGGTGATATTGGTAATCAAGGTTTCCAAGGTGTCCAAGGAATCCAAGGTCCACAGGGCATTCAAGGTTCTAGAGGTTTCCAAGGAATTCAAGGTATCCAGGGACCACAAGCATCTCAGGGTATTCAAGGTATCCAAGGAGATTTAGGTATTCAGGGTGAGGTAGGTAGACCACTCAATATTATTGATACAGTTGAAGATCCCCCTGGTATTGATACCACTAATCAAACAACTATTAACAGCAGCATTAACAGTTGGTTGTCCGGCGAAGGTATCACTGCCCAGTCCGGTGATGCTGTTATTGACGACGCTACTGGAGATCTTTACATTTTACAAGGATCTAACTGGACAAACTCCGGAAACCTTAGAGGTCCAATCGGTCTTCAAGGTGTCCAAGGTATCCAAGGTCCACAAGGAATCCAAGGTCCACAGGGTATCCAAGGTCCACAAGGAATCCAAGGTCCACAGGGATTACAAGGGATCCAAGGACCCCAGGGTATTCAAGGTATTCAAGGTCCTCAGGCATCTCAAGGTGTCCAGGGTCTACAAGGACTACAGGGAATCCAAGGTTTTCAGGGTACTTTAGGTGGAGTTGGAGCACAGGGCACTACGGGTATTCAAGGTTTACTTGGACTAACTGGTAATACTGGTACTCAGGGTACTACCGGTCCTGCTACCTCTAATCCCGACGACATCGGTAGATTATCTATTACTCCTGCCTTTGATGGAACCACAACTACATTTGATCTAGATCAAGTTGGTGCCGTGCCAGCAGATTATGCTAATGGATCATTTATAAGTAACGATGATATTCAAAGCGAAGAATCTAGATTAATTATTTCCATTGGCGGTATTATTCAGCAACCAGATCCAACTGGTACGGTAGGTTTTAGACTAAATACTACTACGGGATCTGATCCTTTACGTATTGTATTTGCCGAAGCACCAGAGGCTGGTCAATCTTTCTTTGGTACTATTTTGAGGAGAACCGGCACTCCATCTACTAGATTCGTAACCTCAGACGAAGCACTAACTACAGCTATTATATTCGGAGTCTAACAAACCGCCATGGCAAGAAGAAAACAAGAACAATATGTATTCGATGCTTCGGCTAGGACAGTAAAAGTCCCTGGTCATATTTTCGAAAACGATATCCTCAGTATTATTAACACTACTGCTGGGGAAACTATCTATTCTATAACTGACATAGGAAAGGGATTAGCTTCTCCTGTTTCACATGGTCACCCACCGCTAGGTGAAGATCCAGACTTCCCGTGGTCTATTGATGGTGTATGTACGTTTACATTAACTTACGATACAACATCCATGTCCGACACGGATGATTTAATTATCTTCCTCGAAGACGAAAGAAAAGGATTAACTGTTAGACCCTACGCTGCTGCTGTTGATGGCGTAGAAAGAATTAAAACCTCCAAGGGACAATCTCTTGTTGACGCTGACTTTGAATATGGTCTACAGTCATCAAAGTGGCAGAATGTAGGATTTAATGCTGGGTATCCTTCCTTTGCTGAACCAACAGGAAATCCATTAGTAGTTACTTCCATATCATCCAACGGTGCTTCCCCAAACTCTACAATTACGGTTACAGTTGCATCTGGTCAGTCTTTGTCAGAAAACAGTGCTTTTACAATTACAGGATTAGCTGAGGGATCTTCACTAGCGGAAGGTTCATTTATTGTATCAGAAAATCTTAGTGTTACTCAGTTTAGATATCAAGCAAAAGGGCAAATATCCGGTTCTAATTTAGAAACACCATATACAACGTTAAGAGAGTCTGCCATTTTTGATCAAGCAGCATTGGATGTTGCTCAGTACAGTGCTACCAACCCAAATCAATTTGTAACTTTATCATTCAACGAACCACACGGTTTATTCCCAGGTTCTCCATTCATTTTGGTAGATAGTAATGGTGGTATTCAAACTCAGGAAGGACCATATTTTGTAAGTAGAGTTATTAATTCTTTATCGTTCGAATATGATACACCAGGGGTTGTTCAAACTAGTGCTACAGTTACCACAGGTTTAACTGTATATGCTATCTCAAATGCTACATTTACTCATAGACCATTTGACGGCGGAGTCCTGATAAATTCTTACTATCCCATTGCTGGTCTAGAAGCAAAGAGACAAACCAAACGTTACTTTAGATATCAGTCTGGTAAAGCTATTAATTTTTCCACCGGAACATTATTCTCTCCCATTTTTGACATAACATCTGCCAGTTTCAGCGGGACAAATATTACAGTAACAACAGAATTATCACACGGATTCCAAGTAGGTGTTGGTGTTGCTTTATCTGGTATTGATTCTGTTGGTTACAACTCGGATAACACAAACTACGTTTATACTACCTATACAGTTACTGGCATTAATAATGAAAATCAATTTACTATTGATCTCAGTGATCCAGCAAACTCTGGACTAGGAGCGGGCATTGTCGATGCTACTGCTACATTAGGTATCGAACCAAAAGTAGTCGCTATCAATTGGAAAGGCTCGGCAGTTCGGGCTGGAATGTTTGATGATGCTAATGGTCCTTATTGGGAATATGATGGCGATAAATTATATGCTGTTCTTAGAAATTCAACTACTCAAGTTACAGGAACAGTAACATTAGTAAACGGAAGTAACGAAATTGTAGGAGACGCTGGATCTGGTGTAAGATTCGGAGAACAGTTTACTGCTGGAAATAAAGTTCAAATCAAAGGTCAAGTTTACGAAGTAACTGATGTTGTATCTTCATCTGTAATGCATGTCAACCCAGCATACAGGGGTACTAGCAGTACAAACTCTAAAATTAGTTTGATTAGAGAAATTAGAGTTCCATCAAATCAATTTAACGAAGATACGGTAGATGGTCACGGACCATCTGGATACTACCTTCACATCGATAGGATGCAAATGGTTGGTATTCAATGGTCGTGGTATGGTGCTGGATATGTTGATTTCCAGGTTAGAGGTCCATTAGGTGAATGGATTACTGCTCATCGTATTGCTAACGCTAACTTTGCTACAGAAGCATACATGAGATCTGGTAACCTACCAGCACGATATGAAGTTGTTACATCATGTAGGCACAGTAAAGTTATTAGCCCAGCAGGAACAGGAACATCAGGAGACTTTGATGTAAAAAATGCTTCTAAGTTATTTCCCGCTAGCGGTGGAGAACTTCTCCTTAAGAGTGAGCAAGGATTAGATACTATCTACGAAATCATTTCATATACCGGAATTACTGGAGATACTATCACCGGAACTACTAGAGGAGATAGTTATACAAGATATTTGGCGGGACAAAACAGAACCTTTAGAGGAACAAACGTACCACAGAATCATCCATTAAATTCATCTGTTCAGTTCATTGGAAATAATATTGCTCCTAGTGTTTCACACTGGGGATCATCCGTTATAATGGATGGAGAATTTGATGAAGATGCTGGATTTAGATTTACAGCATCTAGATTTGATATTACGGTTGCTGCCGGAACAGCACAAACAGTTTTATTATTCAGACCTGCTCCTGCTGTAAGTAATACTTTGGTGGGAGAAGTTGGTGAGAGAGAACTTATCAACAGATCTAGAGTAGAACTTCAGTCTATTGAAATCAACAACGTTGGCGATCCAAGAAGTGTTGGACCTACCGTTATTGTTGATCCTAGACGTATTGAAATTGCTGGTATTCTAAATGCATCCAATGTAGATCCCGAAGCTATTCAAGCAGCAGGAAATTGGATAAGTGCTAACACAATCGAATATGCTTTGGGTGGCACTTCCACTGGATATCAACCATCATTCTCTCAGTATAATATTACCGAGTCGGCGGCGGCTCAAGGTGGAGAATTACTATTTAAGTTCATTACTGCTAATGAAACTGAATTATTTGATATCAGTCAAGTTAAAGAATTACAAAATTCTATTCTAGGCGGAAATGGATTGTATCCAAACGGTCCTGAGTTAGTTTCTTTTGTTGTCACAAATAAATCAACAAATGATACTACTGTAGATATCGTTCTATCCTGGAAGGAGGCACAAGCGTAATGACATTATCAAGAGGTCAAGCATTATCACAACCGACTGTTTTAGACAGTGCTGGTTTAGAAGGTGGTACTATCACTCTTAGAGATGCCGCTGCCACCCCGGTAGAAATTTCTTTTAAAGTAGCGGATGCTCAAACAGATTCATACAATATTACATTACCGTCTACCTTAAATGGATCTGGTTGGTCTGGGTATGTAATGACTCTTAGTGAGTCTAGCGGAGAAGTTACAGCTGCATTTGGACCAGTTACCGCTACTCCCGGTGGTGTAGATGGAAATATTCAATACAACAATGGTGGTTCCTTATCAGGAGCTGCTACAGTAGATTATATTGATACCGGTATTTTAGAATTTAGATTAGATTATGATGGAAGTAGCAACCCTACTTACCTATCTTTATACGACGATGGTGCTTCTAACTTTGCTAGATTCTATGCCCCTTCTGATATTACCAGAAACTATTCTGTTCAATTACCAGCCTTGATTCCGGGAGCGGTAGACGGAGATGCTGATGGATATGTTCTAAAAATTTCATCAACTAATAACACATTACAAGATGCTGTTCTTGTTTGGGATACTCCTCTAGCGGCAGGTGTTAGTGCTTCTGGTCCCATCGGAACTGTACAAACTTCTGACGGTGCTAGTGCTTTCCAAGATTTAGGAGCAGGTAATTACCTAAACTATAGTTCGGGTGTATTGAATATACAACCAACAGGGGGAGATATTCAGATCGCCGGAACAAGTGTTCTCACTGCTGATACATTAGGATCCGGAATTACAACTATAGCGGGAACATTAAACGGTTTAACTATCAATAATACAATCACCACACCAGCTGGTGTTGATTTAAGACTAGATCCTGCTACTTCTGGTAATATAGTTTTCCCTTCAAACGCAACTTCTCCCGCTAGAATTGAAATTGAAGATCAACAAGTTACACCAAATGTAATTTCTGTAGGTATTGCTGCCGATAATAGAAATTCTTATGACATGACACTGCCCGAGGCAGTGGCAACTCCAGGTGATATGCTGGTATCTTTTGCTTCTGACTATACCACTAAGTTTATTAACAACAAGAGAACCCTTGTGTTCTCCATGGATGGCGGTGGAGTAACTCCGTTACAAGTAGGTCCAAAAGGATTCGTTAGAGTATTTGGTGGTCCATACACTATTACAGACGCTACTTTACTACTAGAAGATCCCGATACTCAAAACATTACGGTACAAGTTCAAAGTGTTCCTTTTGCTAGTTACACTGGATCCGGTTCTAGTTTCACTAATGTCACCAACTTATCTATTACAGCAGGAGGTGTTAGTGTAGTAAATTCCCCACTATCATTCTCTTTAGGCGATGGAGACGTTATTGATTTTAGCATTACCAGCGCCAATAACATGGATAACATTGTATTTGCTTCCGTTGCCTTAACTCTAGTTCCTGTAGCATTACCACTAGCACCATAATATTATGGCATATTTTCTTGATTTAACAAATGTATCTGATAATAATTATAGAATAGTAAAACCAAATACCATCCTCAATTCAGGTATTGTAAACGGAACTCTTGACTTTGATATTACAGGTGGCACAGCTGCTGTAGATGATACATTCCCATCAACTTTTGTACAGTCTGGTACTCCCGCCACTACAGAACTACAAGCAACTACAGGTCTAGAAGCAGGTAATACTCTAACTACAGGGTTATTCAACAGATCTGAATTTGTAGGAACTACTTTTGATCCGGCTACAATTCCATATAACGGAAATGGTCAAGCGTTGCCTGTAATTACTTTTGACTTTGAAAATCTAGCAGAAATTCCATCCGCCCAAGGTGGCGCTGCTTATTTAGATGAATCAACTAGTGCTAGACATATCTTAAGATTAGCATTACAGAATAATAATACATCAACGGCAGGTAATATTAATAGCATTAATTTTACTTGTTTTGCTAGGTATAGCTCTGCTCTTGTTAATGAATTTCAAATCGGTCCAGCTAATATTACATTGCCTAATAGAAGTACTGTAGGAACTAATATCAGTGTTTTTGACATTCCATTTACAATACCAGTAGCTGATATTACCACTGTGGGTGGGAGAAGAGCAGGTAATTTAAATGTATTTGTTCAGCAAACTGGCGGCAACACGGCTGGAAGTGCTCGAAGAGCATTCCTTATTGTACATGCCGTTGAGGTTTATTTAAATGTGTTAAACATTTCTCCGTATGAGGAGCAGCATAGGGGGTTTGTAGTCTAACATAAATAATAGAAATTGATTTGAATTTTATTTAATGGCTATTTTTCAGAATTTCGCCAAGGGTGCCTTAGAAGGTGGTGGTGACATTACTCCTATTTTGATAGATTCAAAAGAAACTAACGGAACCGGATTAACTAATGGATCCATTATATACGTAGATGATAAAATTTACGTAAATATAAGACATGTAGAGTATACTATGTTTCATGCTGAGAAAGTTAAGTATTCTCACCCATGGGGTCCTGTTGTTTATTTACATCCAGAAAATGACTGGCGTCTTAAGACAAATAATTTTCTAGGTGTCATTGACGAAGATTTGTGTGACTGGGAATATTATTCAAAAGTAGATACTAGTCAACATGATGTAACCCCCCTCTGGGATTTTGTTGGATTAGAGGATGCCAGGGTTGTTAAGTGGGATGACAAATTGTTTCTGACTGGAGTCAGGAGAGACACTACTAAAAATGGTGTCGGTAGAATGGAGCTGTCTGAGATTGTAGAAGAAAACGGAAAGTTCAAAGAAATCTCAAGACAAAGAGTTCCAATTCCAGGAGAAGATGTTCCTGATACCGCAGAGTCTTATTGCGAAAAAAACTGGATGCCTGTTGTAGATCAACCGTATACATGGGTTAAATGGTGTAATCCGGTAGAAGTTGTTAAGTATGATCCAGAGACAAAACTAACCACTACCATATATCATGGAGGAAATAAAGTTTTGCATCTTGATTTTGATTTCCGAGGAGGATCTCAAGTAATTCCATATAAAGATGGATACTTTGCTTTAGCTCACTGTACTAATTTATTTAAAACCGAAACAGGCAAAAAGAATTGTACTTATAGACATAGAATTATTTTGTTTGATAAAGAATGGAACATAACGAGATACACGAGTGAATTTGATTTCAATGGAGGACACATTGAATTTTCGTGTGGTATGACATACAAAGAAGGAAACTATTTAATTACATATGGATACCAAGACAATACATCTTTCTTGTTAAAAGTTCCTGAAGATTACATGGACAAATTTATCGAAAAAAATTCTGAATACGTGAGGAAGTGATTATGGACATTAAAGATTTTAAAGAATTGACAATTAAGTATGCTTTAGAACCAGAAAATCCAGATCTAAATTTTGATATGGCATATGAGTATCATTCTAGAGGTCATACTGCTTCTGCTGTAACTCATTATTTGAGATGTGCTGAAAGAACAGAAAATAATCTCCTAGCATATGAATGTTTTTTAAGACAATATTATTGTTTTACTACACAAAGAAATAGAGATTTTACTTGTAGATCAATGTTAAGACAAGCAATTAACATTGATCCTAAAAGACCCGAAGCATATTTTCTCCTAGGAGCAGATCATTCTATGAAGGGGGAGCATGCAGAGGCATATACATTTTATAACATAGCTTTAGAGTTTGCTGATTTTGATTGTAAACCATTAAAAACTTATGTGGGATATAAAAATAAAACTCAGATTCTTCATGAAAAAGCAAGGTGTGCTTGGGAATGGGATAAGAACAGCGAAGCGAGAGATATACTTTCCGATATAATTAATAATCGGTACACTGATTTAGATAATGAATCTTTAGAAATATTTAAAGATGATGTAAAGAGAGTGGGATTAATTCACCAGGAATTTGCTCAAATCAAATATTATCAAAAGTATCATGATAGATTAAAATACAAATTCCCAGAATCCGAAAAAATTGTAATTAACGGATCACAAGTCTTACAAGACATGTTTGTAATGTATTGCCACAAAGGAAAGAAGAACGGAACTTTCTTGGAAGTAGGATCAGCTGATCCATATTTTGCCAACAACACAGCTTTACTAGAAGAACATTATAATTGGACCGGAGTGGGTATTGAGATTGATCCAGAGGAAGCAAAAAAATATAATGATTCTCCCAGAACAGCGACTCTTTTATTCCAAGATGCTTTAGAAACAAACTACGAAAAACTACTTGAAAAGTATTTTCCCGATAAAAAAGTTATTGATTACTTACAATTAGATTTGGAACCAGCAAGAAATACATTCCAGTGTTTGTTGGATATTCCATTCCACAAATACAAGTTTGGTGTTATTACATATGAGCATGATTACTACATAGATTACACTAAATCTTTTAGAGAAAAATCTAGAATGTATTTAGAAATGATGGGTTACGAATTAGTTGTTGCTAATGTATCCCAAGATGGAAAAAATGCGTTTGAAGATTGGTGGGTTCATCCGGATTTAATTGATAGAAACATTATTGATTCTATTAAAAGTACAGAAGGTGTTGTAAACGTTGGTACTTATTTCTATGAATAATACTGAAGCTAGAGAAAAATTAAATACTCAACTAAAAAAGACCGAAGAGAAAATAAAAGAAATTGAAGAAAGTTTAAATACTTTAAAAAATTTTAAACTAAGAGTCATGGGTGGTCTAGAAACTTTAGATATGCTGG
>Ga0181580_10004773_pt1 | contig 10989 bp, 10 predicted proteins | sample 071ome_23_FD_132413 | JGI IMG/M metagenome (GOLD analysis project Ga0181580, IMG submission 132413) | Coastal salt marsh microbial communities from the Groves Creek Marsh, Skidaway Island, Georgia - 071403BT metaG (megahit assembly) | ecosystem: Environmental > Aquatic > Marine > Intertidal...
AATCGATCCGTCTACAATTTCTGAATTGAGTATTTCTACAGTTCGTTGTGCATTTTTTCGATCTAAGCGTGCAATAAAATTTTTGAAAATTGTGGTATCACTTCCGCGCGTGAGTGCACTTTCTTCAAAAGAAAGGTTACCCACCATTTGGGGTATCGAATTGCCTCTTAGCGTACCTATAATCTTGGTATTTAAACGCAGGGGAAGATTGCCCGATGTGCTCAAAGAACTCAAATCGAGTTTATCGATTGAACAGACAAAGGTGTGCCTCGAATTGCTCTTTGACAGGCTATGAGTGCTGATCAAGTTGGCCGAAATAAGGGCGCTCTGGACCTCAGTTTTGGTATTGAGTGTTCCTCGGGACAAATTACCTTCGGCGCTAAGGGATTCGATTTTTTGATTGTTATATACAATTTCGTCAAACTGCAGAGACCACTTTGCATTCGCAGTATAGCGATCGGTTCCTTGGCCTTGTAATTCGAGCTGACCGCTCCATTGACTTTGATCATTTTCGGAAATATATTTTGCCAAGTCAATATTTTTTATGGACAGCCGTGCTTTATAGTTTTCTATTTTTTTGAGGGGCCCTTTAGTTTGCAACAACAGGTCAAAAGATGCATTTGCTTGTTGACCCGTTAGTTGGGTGTTCAGCGACTGTTTTTGATAATTCAGCCTGCCCCCAATGTTCCAAACAGCAAGGTCGTTGATCCAAGAAGCCTGTGGTGCCCAACGGGGATTTTGGGCTAGAATGTAGGTAGAAAGCGACCGACCAATAGTAGTTGAAGCAATTTCTGCCTCAAACGAAGCCGTTTCATTGTCTAAGATATTTTTGGCAGCAAACGATCCAGACCACTGTGTGTCCCCCCATCGAAGTTGTTTTACAGTACTTTCAAAATCATTGACGCTCCCCTTAAACCTAAGGGCACCTGTCAAAGTGTTTTTAGGATTATTTTCGTTGAGAAATAAAGCCTGTACATCGTTGGCAACAGTCAATGTGTCTAAATCCAAATCAAGTTGTACTTGCGATGCAAAATCCGTCCACCCTCCCTGAGGGTAATCCATTTCAAAATAGCCGGTAAATTGACTTTCAGGTGTTTGAAGTCTAAAATCTCGAAGTACAATTTGACAGTCAGAACTCCAATAATGACCTGATAGGCGGTTGACAGTCAACGGTAGATTGGTGTCCAGTTTAAGGTTTTGGATTTCCATTTCAAGCACATTGCCCATCAAATAAAAATCGTGCAATGCTACCTCAAGGTTGTGCACGCGTTTTGGTAGGTTATCCGTTGGTTTATGAGCGTCCCAAAGCACCTCACCATTTTGAAGTTCTAAGTTTTGGATTTTCAACAAAGTGGCATTTTTAGCGGCTTTTTTTTGCGATTGCAGCTTCCGAATAAATTGCACTAGGTTATCACTTTGTTCGTCTGGATAATGGATGATTTTACTTTTAAAGCCAGAGATTTTTGCAGTTTCAAATTCAAATTCTCCATTGGCAAGCGCTCGGACTCCTTTAGAATTTGTCGCCAACTTTTGTATATAAAAAAGGGTGTCTTGATGGTGGTCACGCGCTATCACATCTCTGAGAACAATGCTTCCATTGATGTTGATGCTGGTTTTGCCAATCCGAATTCCTGTATCATAGGTTTCGTTGAGTGATTGGGTGATTTGATTGGCCAATCGGGTTTGGATAACGGAAGAAAAAAGCCCAACAACCACCAGAATGACCAGCAACAAAATGGTGATTGCTATATTGCGCCCTATTTTATAATTCGTTTTGATAATAAACAGTAATTTTGTTTTGCCTAAACGTTGATGAAACAACCGTCCTACATACTGGGTATCGAATCTTCCTGTGACGACACGGCAGCAGCGGTTATTGCCCATAACAAAGTACTATCAAATTGTATTGCAAACCAAAAAATTCATGAACAATATGGAGGTGTTGTCCCCGAATTAGCCTCCCGAGCACATCAAAGCAATATCGTCCCAGTGGTTGACCAAGCACTTCGTAGTGCACATATTGACGTGACACACTTGGACGCCATTGCCTATACTCAAGGACCCGGCCTGTTAGGTTCATTGCTTGTAGGTGGTTCTTTTGCAAAGTCTTTGGCTTTGGCACTAGATATTCCGTTGATTGAAGTAAATCACATGCAGGCCCATCTACTCGCCCATTTTATCGAACAAGAAAACATGCAAACCCCAGATTTTCCATTTATTGGAGTAACCTTATCAGGAGGACATACTCAATTGGTTTTGGTCAGAGATTATTTTGATATGGAATTGTTGGGAACAACACTAGACGACGCTATTGGTGAAGCATTTGACAAATGCGGTAAAGTCATGGGATTGTCCTATCCTTCTGGTCCTGCGGTTGACCGTTTGGCCAAAAACGGACGTCCAAACCGGTTCCAATTTCCCATACCAAAAGTACCGGGATATGATGTAAGTTATAGTGGACTCAAAACAGCTTTCATCAATTTTTTGCACAAAAACACCCAAAAACAGCCCAATTTTATAGCAACTAATTTAGAAGATCTATGTGCCAGCCTTCAGTTTACCTTGATTGAAGTCATACTAAAAAAAATAGAACAGGTGGTTGCTGATACAAAAATTAAAAACGTGGTTATTGGCGGAGGCGTATCGGCAAACAGTGAAATTCGTCGTGTCTTGGAGCTCAAAAAAAACACCTCGGATTGGGAGGTTTTTATTCCACCCTTCGAGTACACCACAGACAATGCAGCCATGATAGCGATTGTAGGAGCGCTAAAATTTCAACAGCAACAATTTGGAACCTTGGATGCGGTGGCCGATCCACGACTAAAATTTTAATATGGATCTGTTCTATCTCAAATCACTTACTAGCGCAACGACTGAATGCATTCTTGAGGGAGAAGAAGCCCAACACATCAGCAAAGTACTACGAAAAAAAGTTGGCGATTTACTCCTACTCACCAATGGAAAGGGTTTGGAATGGCAAGGTCAAATTGCGGCAATTTTCTCCAAAAAAGTTCAGCTAATATGCACCTATCAAAAAGAACACCCGCCCCTTCCCTATTCGCTTCATATCGCCATTGCTCCCACCAAAAGCAATGATCGCATCGAGTGGTTTTTAGAAAAAGTGACTGAAATTGGTCTTACAAAAATCACACCGCTGCTGTGCGATCACTCAGAACGAAAAATCATAAAACACGAACGTTGGAATAAAATATTGGGCAGTGCCATGAAGCAATCTCAAAGGTTTTATTTGCCCGATTTACAACCGCTTACTGCTTTTAAAGATTTTTTGGAACAGGAAAAAAACAACGAACTGCTCGTCGCCCACTGCAAACCCGGAAACAAAACCGCTTTGAATTCAATAGCCAGGAAAAAGGAGTATACGGTGTTGATTGGCCCAGAAGGGGATTTTTCGGAAAAAGAAATTGAACAAATAACATCCCGTACAAAAGCCATCGAAGTTGATCTTGGGCCGGCACGTTATCGAACCGAAACCGCCGGAATTGTCGCTTGCTTAACAATTGCACTCAAGGAAATCTAATTGTTGATGAAACGAAACTAATTCTTTTTTTATCTTTAAAAACGATATGGAAGATAAACAAATCGCAAAAGGAATCATTCGCGCTTTATTTCAACTCTTGGGGCTCGCAATTTTCTTGTGGGTACTTTACGAGTTGCAGTCCATCATTATCTATTTTGCTATCGCTGCGGTTATTGCACTTGTTGGCCGCCCGATTTCACTTTTTTTAACCAAGCGGCTCAAATTCAACAATCTATTGGCAACCACCCTAACGATAGCCATTTTGTTGGGCATCGTTGTAGGAATCGTTTCACTTTTTGTGCCTTTAATCGTAAAACAGGGAGGTAACCTCTCCTTGCTCAACGTCGAAGAACTCGAAAAAAACATTGGATTATTGATGGCCGAAATCACCGAATACCTCCAGTTAGACAATCAATTTTGGCAGCAACAACTTCGCTCAGGATCTCTTTTTAACTCGATCAATTTAAGCGCAGTTCCTAATTTTTTAAACAGTATTATCGGAATACTTGGTGATTTTACCATTGGGCTGTTTTCGGTGCTTTTTATTTCTTTTTTCTTATTAAAAGACAGCAAACTTCTCGAAAGAATATTATTGACCTTGGTCAAAGACGAATATACAGACAAAACCAGTGCCTCGATATTGAAAATCAAACAACTACTATCCCGTTATTTTATCGGCTTGCTGATTCAAATTCTGATTTTATTGGTGGTCTATTTTGGGGTATTGTTGTTGGTTGGAATTCCCAATGCATTTGTAATCGCTTTTTTGTGTGCCTTGCTCAATTTGATCCCGTATCTAGGACCTATAATTGGAGGGGTGTTGATGCTACTCTTGACGATGACGAGCAATTTGGACGCCAATTTTAGCGCTGTTATTTTGCCCAAGGCGATCTATGTGATGATTGGCTTTGTGGTTGGGCAATTGATCGATAATTTTTTCAGCCAACCGTTTATTTTTTCGAACAGTGTAAAGTCCCATCCGCTCGAGATTTTTATCGTGATTTTGGCGACCGGAACCCTTTTTGGGCCTATGGGAATGATTTTAGCAATTCCTGCGTATACAGCGCTAAAGGTGGTGCTCAAAATCTTTTTGTCCGATAATAAAATAGTGAAATCGGTTACCAAAAGGCTCTAACCCTATCATTTGTAGGTTGTGAGCAATTGTTGTTGCTTTGTAATTGCTTCCAAAAATTCAGATTTTAGCCTTGCAACCAATTCGTTAACGGATGGATTGTCATCAATGGCGGTAACCCCCTGCCCTGCAGACCAAATATTTTTCCAAGCATTGGCTTCTTCCTTAATTGCATTGGGGTTTGATCCAAAATCTATTTTTTTAGAGTCCTTCCATTGCTCTTCTGTTATGCCTACCGCTTCGAGACTGGCTCGTATAAAACTACCATGAACTCCCGATACTGCCGCGGTATAGACAATGTCTTCGGCCTTACTGTCGATGATCATTTTTTTGTACGCTTCGTCGGCTTTACTTTCCGTAACGTTGATAAAACGGGTCCCCATATAAGCGAGATCTGCGCCCATTTGTAGGGCACTCGCAACGTCATTTCCGTTACTCAAACAGCCCGAGAGCAAAATGGTTTTATGAAAAAATTTCTTTATTTCATTGATTAGCGCAATAGGGTGCAGTGTTCCTGCATGCCCTCCAGCACCACCAGCGACAAGGATTAGACCATCGACGCCTGCTTCGGCGGCTTTTTCGGCATGTCGTTTTTTGATAATATCATGAAAAACCAACCCACCATAACTATGAACAGCATCTACCAATTGCGAAACAGCACCCAGTGAGGTGATAATAATAGGCACTTTATGTTTAATACATATTTCTAAATCGGGTTGTACACGAATGTTCGTTGGGTTGACGATTAGATTGACACCAAAAGGTGCTGCCTTTTTTCCGGTTTCTTCCTCAAATTGAGCCAGTGCGGTTTTGATTTGTACCACCCATTGCTCAAAACCTTCTGTAGTACGCTGATTGAGCGCAGGAAAAGTACCTACTATACCGTTTTTACAGCACGCTATGACCAATTCTGGATCAGAGATAAGAAACATGGGTGCAGCTACAACAGGTACCGCTAATTGATTGATAAAATCCGGTTTATTCATGAGTTCTGATTTTTATGGACCATTTAAATTTAAACGTTGCTACAACAGCCCCACTCTCGTCTGCTCCAACGGCTTTAAGCCAGATGGTTTGTGGTTGTTTTGTGGCATTTAGCGTATTGATCAGTTGGTCGATACTTTCGCCCTCATTGCATTGAAAGGTAATTTTACCAACCGCTTTTTTTGTAAATTCTGCTTCATTGGCAATAACTAATGAAGAAACGTTAAGATTTTGTGATCGAATTTTACTGATCAGCAGTATTCCAGTAGCAATTTCTGCAGCCATGCCTTGCACGGCCCAAAACATGGATCTAAATGGATTTTGATTGATCCATCGCAGTCGAACCCTTGCAGTGCAAGCTGTTTCGGAGAGTGTTTTTACGCGAACTCCACACCACCAAGCAGCAGGCAACTTAAAAAAGAAAAAAAGGTTTGCCTTGGCGGGTGTGTTCATTGTTTTTTATTGAATTAGATCTATAGCAGGAATATAATTTTTGTTAAACGCTTCTGCAACTTCTTTATAGGTTATTTTTCCTGCGACCATGTTGAGCCCTTCTCGAAGCATCGGATTTTCTAAACACGCCTTTTTCCAGCCTTTATTGGCCAATTGCAGTGCATAACGCGAAGTTGCATTGGTCAATGCATAGGTAGAGGTTCTCGGAACTGCGCCTGGCATATTGGTCACCGCATAATGTATGATCCCCTCTTTTATGATGATGGGGTCTTGGTGTGTTGTTGGCTCGCTGGTTTCAAAACAGCCTCCTTGATCAATTGCTACATCAACAAGTACGCTACCCGGTATCATATTTTTGATCATTTCTTTGGTTACCAGTTTTGGTGCTTTAGCACCAGGAATCAAAACCGTGCCGATCACCAAATGGGATTGCAAAACCGATTGTGCTATAGTACTTGGATCAGAATATAGGGTTGTTACATTTTTGGGCATTACTTCACTGAGGTATCTCAATCGGTCCAGGTTGGTATCCAATATCGAGACATTTGCCCCCATTCCTGCTGCCATATAAGCAGCTTGTGTCCCCGAAACACCGCCACCGATAACGGTGACATTGGCGGGTTTGGTACCCGGTACGCCTCCTAATAAAATGCCACAACCTCCTTGGGGTTTTTCTAAATATTTGGCACCTTGCTGGGTGGCCAATCGACCGGCAACCTCAGACATGGGAGTCAAAAGACTCAATTTGCCATTTTCATTTACGGTTTCATAGGCTATACAGACCGCGCCACTGGATTCCATTGCTTCCGTAAGGGTTTCACTAGCTGCAAAATGAAAATACGTAAAAAGGGTGTGATGGGACTTAATTAGCGGATACTCTTGGGCTATGGGCTCTTTAACTTTTACAATCATTTCTGCGGTTTCATAAACGGCTTCTATGCTTGGTAAAAGGGTACAGCCTACAGCGGTATAATCCTGGTCCGAACAGCCACTACCATGACCCGCTTCTGTTTGTACATATACTTCGTGTCCAGCGCGAATGAGGGAAGATGCGATCGCTGGAGTCATCCCTACTCGTGACTCTTGAGGTTTAATTTCTTTTGGAACTCCTATTTTCATTTTATAAAGGATTTGCTAATTGTTCAAAAAAAAACCTCCGAGTACGAGACCCGGAGATTTATAACCATAAACCAATTCTGAAGAATTGTTGCAACAAATATACTGATGTTTGAAAAATGTTTAATCAAAACGCTTAAAATATTAACAGAATTTATAATATTTTTGAGCTGAAGATAGCCATTATATGAAGAATTATATTTTTTTATTACTCTTTTTTGCAAGTTGCAGTAGCAGTGGTCAAAATAGCCCATTTGCAAAAGTCCCCAAACTAAAGTCCAACCAAGAAATTGCCTATTTTGCTTCGGGCTGTTTTTGGTGTGTTGAAGGGGTGTATGAACAAGTTTTGGGCGTTAATGAAGTAATTAGTGGCTATGCAGGAGGTAAAATGAAAAACCCAAGCTATTATAACCATGGTAACCATACCGAAACTGTTTTGGTTATTTACAACCCGCAAACCGTGGATTACAAGCAACTTTTGGAAGTGTTTTTTGAGATCACCAATCCATATACGGTCGGACAAGAACCGGACTTTGGTCCTTCGTATCGGTCTGCTATTTTCCCAAAACAAGGGGATCAAATGGATTTGGTTGACCAATATTTAGAACGTTATGAGGGGCACAAAATTGATGTAATTGCCTTTGAAAAAACAAATTTTTCTCCAGCAGAAGTATACCACCAAAATTATGTGTCACGCTTAGAAGCCGGTAAAAATGTGGTAAACCCTCGTTATGGGGTTAATGTATCCATCCCTCGTAGAAATGCGTTTTTGGAAAAAACTAAAGTCCCGCTAAAAAATTAAATTCTTCCAGTAGTCATCGTTTGATAATGACTTGATTAGGGTTTTAGTTTTTGATCAAAAAAGTGGATCGTCCGCTCCCAGGCTAAGGAGGCCGCCGCTTGGTCATATCTAGGCGTACTGGTGTTATGAAAACCATGATTTACATCCGGGTAGGTATACGCATGATAATCTTTTCCATATTTTTTTAGCGCCGCTTCATAGTCAGGCCATCCTGCGTTTACCCTTTCGTCTAGCCCAGCAAATTGAAGTAAAAGGGGCGCTTGTATCTTTTCAATACCCTCGGTTGGTTGTCCGCCATAGAAAGGTACTGAGGCATCCAATGAAGGTATTCTGACGGCCATCATGTTAGCGATCCATCCTCCAAAACAAAAGCCGACAACGCCAATTTTTCCTGAACACTTGGGGTGTTGTTTCAAATAGTCATAGGCAGCGATAAAGTCTTCTAACATCTCTTCTCGCCCGCGTTGTCGTTGCATTTCACGGCCAGCATCGTCATTTCCAGGATATCCGCCAAGGGGATGCAATGCATCTGGAGCAATGGTCATATATCCCGCTAATGCCGCTTGTCTGGCAGTGTCTTCTATATAAGGGTTTAGACCACGGTTTTCGTGGACTATTACAATTCCTGGCAAAGGTTCATCTATATTTTTAGGTCTCGTAAGCAACGCTTTCATTTCTCCCGCCCCCTTTGAAGAGTTGTATAGCATATAATTGGACTCTAAATCGGGGTGTTGCGGATCGACCAAAAGATGATCTTGGTAGTTGGGCATCATAAAACTCAACAAAGAAGCTACGGTAATACCACCAACTGCATAGACCGATAGTTGATCAATAAAGGCTCTGCGCGACAGTTTGTTGTGGGCATATGCATCGTAGAGGTCAAACACCTCCTGACGGATGTCTTTTTTAGAAATTTTTTTCATAACAACAAGATACTACGTTTGTGCAGCATTTCAAAGCAGTATGCCTATGCTGAAATTGATCCTCTAGATCTTCGGATAAATGCCCAAACTAGAGAAACGGGAAATGTAAAACCTAACTAGGGATTAAGCGTTTCTTGAACCACCCCACAAGTCAACATTTTATCGCCATAAAAAGGGTTTCGAATTTCTTCATTTAAGCTCAACCATGCTGCTCCACCTGCGTACATAGGACAAAACTGGACATATACAGTTTCATTAGATCCTATAAGACGGGTTAGCTGAACGGCTTTTTCACTAAGGGCCTTAAAAACGATACGTTGTTCTTCGATTTCGAGATTAACGATTTGGTTAAGGTCGTAATCAATTCCAGGGAGCAGGGCTTCAAACGCTTTCAAATTTGCTTCGGCAATAGCGGACTTATCAATAAGTGAAATTTGATTTAAAAATTCTGTCGCAGCTTGTACTGCAAGATCTTGTTGTTCATTAACCAAAGCGTCTTTTAATTGCATATAGGAACCCAACCAACCTTCTGTTGAACGCGCAGCCGTTTGAGTGGTTTCCGTGCTAGCTGCTTTTTGGGATTTGGGTGTACTTTCACAAGCCGAAAAAATAAAAGATAGAATAATAAAACTTAAGAGGTACTTTTTCATTTTTACAATTTTTAAAAAAACCCATAAAACACTAGAAGTCCTATGGGTGAGGTTAGTGATCGCGCTAGGATTCGAACCTAGGACCGTCTGCTTAGAAGGCAGATGCTCTATCCAGCTGAGCTACGCGACCGTTTGTTCCCACAGAGGGAGCAGAACGGGGCAAAATTAACATAATTGGCCGAATTAGGAAACCGTGATTGTAAATTTTAGTGGTCAATTTTTGAATATTCAACCAAATAATAGGGTGCTTTTTACTTTTTTGACAATGCAGACCATTACCTCGCTCCCACTTTGAGATTCCCCAAAAAATAATTTAACTTCGACCTCATATTTTCAATGGAGTTTCTTTACAAATTACATTGGAATTGATAAATGTATTGATAAATGACAATTGAATTATGAAAACAAAATTCGGATTGCTACTTCTGGTAGCCGTAACGTACAGCTGTAAAACTGCTGAAAAACAAACCCCAAAAACCTTCGAGTTGGTTTGGAGTGATGAATTTGAAAACGCGGGTGCTTTGGATCAAACCAAATGGTTTCCCGAAACGTTTGCTCCCGAAAACGGTAGCTGGTATAATAACGAACTGCAACATTATACTGACCGGACAGACAATGTTTATGTAAGTGATGGAAGCTTAAAGATTGTGGCAAAGAAAGAAGAATACACCTCTTCAGGAACCACCAAATCCTATACTTCGGCTCGGCTCAATTCTAAATTTCATTTTACCTATGGCAAAGTAGAAGTCCGGGCAAAGCTTCCTAAAGCAAAAGGAACATGGCCCGCAATTTGGGCCTTAGGGTCTAATATCAATGAAGTGCCTTGGCCAAAATGTGGGGAAATTGATATTATGGAACAGCTCTTTGAAGATCATTTGATGGTCCAGTCAGCGGTACACGTTCAGGGGCGTTATGGTGACCACCCTGCATTGCAGCAAATCAATGTAAGTGATGTTACAGAAAATTTTCATGTATATGGCATGATTTGGGATGAAGAAAAAATTGATTTTACGGTAGATGGCGAAATTTTCTTCACCTACAATCCCGAAGATCGTTCTGAAGACTTTTGGCCCTTTAACAAAGACCAGTTTCTATTGTTAAATGTTGCCGTTGGGGGAACGCTTGGAGGAGACGTTGATCCCGAGTTTACTCAAGATCAGATGGAAGTAGATTATGTGCGGGTGTATCAAATGCACTAATCGGATCTATAATTTTTAGTAAAAATCCCTGTAATAAAGTTTTACAGGGATTTTTTTGTAGCTATTATTTTACTGCGTTCTAAAGGAATACACTCCGGAGCTGCTTTTGTTGCCATTGGCATCTGTTGCCACGACTTTCCAATAATAGACCTGATTTGCGGCTACATCGAGTTGCACTTGTGTCGTTGAGGA
>Ga0181580_10004775_pt1 | contig 10981 bp, 9 predicted proteins | sample 071ome_23_FD_132413 | JGI IMG/M metagenome (GOLD analysis project Ga0181580, IMG submission 132413) | Coastal salt marsh microbial communities from the Groves Creek Marsh, Skidaway Island, Georgia - 071403BT metaG (megahit assembly) | ecosystem: Environmental > Aquatic > Marine > Intertidal zone...
AAATGTTAGTGAAATTATTGAAAATGGAATTACAGGTATATTGTTTAATATTGATTCCGATGACTTAAAAGAAATACTCAATGATTTGGTTTCTAATATTAGTACTTTGAAAGAAATTTCAGATAATGCGTTTGATTATACTCAGAAAAACAATTCATTATCTGTGATTTTGGATAAAGAATTTATTGCTTACGACCAAATGATTCCCTAGGAACTTTTAGGTATTTTTCAAAATTTAAAAAAGTATATATTAAAGTTAAGTGAAATAAATTTAAAATATATCTGACTGGTGAATCTAATTCTGGCATATTTCTCCATGCAGAGATATATAAACCAAAAATTAAAAGCAGATTAATTAAAAAAATAATCAAAAAATAAATTGATTCCTTATCAAAATATTTTTTTGAAAGTAAAAAAATATTCGAAATTATAAAGATAATTAATAAATATGTATATGGCTTATCTTCAAATAAATTAATTAAAATTATTTGCGCATTTTCAATTTTAAGATTGGTATTTGTGAGTAAGTCTAAAGCAGTATCTTTAAAATCAAAGTTAGAAACATATGCATCTCTTCTGGTATTCACTAATACAGTTTTTAAATTAACCTCGTTAATCAAAAATGGAAAAAGAGAAAGTAAAATTTTTGAGTTTTTAATGTGTGATATATAAAGCAAAAAGCAGACAATTATAATAAGTATCGTAACAAATTGTTTTGTAAAGTAAAGAGATCCAAAAAGAATAAAAATTATTGAGTTAGAGTTTTTTCCTTTTTTTATCTCCTCAAATAATGCAACAAGTCCAACACCAAAGAAAAGACTTACAATACCTTCGCCCATTAAAGAATCTAAAAATAGATAATTTAACCATTCACTATTTAAAACCAATATTGAGTACACAACAGATAAGTAAACTTTTGTTTTTGTAGAGGTATTTAATTCAAAAATAAATAAAATCGCTAAAAAAAATAATAAATTTGTAGTGCTTGTCAAGTATTCATAATCAGCAAAATTAAAATTTATTTTCAAAATTACTGCATGAATATAGCTAATTAATTGACCATAGCCGTCAATAACAGGGTTGGTTAATGAATAATAGCAGTTTTCGTTGTAAATATTTTCTGCCATTGGGAACCATTGATACTCGACATCTCCTTTAATCTGGTCTCTTACTCTTAGAAACTTATTAAATAACTTAATAAAGCCAAAATTGGTTATAAATACAAGTATTAAATAGAAACTTTCTTTATTTGCTTTTTGTTTAAATAATATGAATGTGAAAAGAAGCGAATTTGCAATAATGAAATAAGTGTTAAAGTATATATTTTTAGTTATAAATAAAAATATATTATTTGCTAAAAACAAAGAGACAAAGTAAAAAACTATACCTATTGAAATATTGTTGAAATTAAATGTATTTTTTAATGCTTTTCCAGTAAAAAATAGAATTAAAAATAATAATATTGAGGAAATTAAATTGAAATAATTTACTTCATAAAGGAAAGCAATATTTTTTTCACGAAATATATTGTAAAGAAAGTTGCCTAAAAGTGGAAGTGTTAATATTTCTAAATAATAGCCTCTTACTTTTTTCATTTATTTAATTTTACAAAGACATTTATAGATCTGTACGGATCCCAATAATATTCAAGCTTTGGATCTATTCGGAATTTTTCTGTTTCAATCATACTGTATTCCAAAGAATAATCTTTTGGGTCACAGCTAAATTCTTCGTTCTTAAAGCTTTTTCCATTATGGATTCTTTTTGGGCTACAAATAATCACATCAGGGTTTTCATCTAATAATTTGTTTACATTATTAGGTTCAATTTTTCCTATTTCTTCTAAAACATCTGTTATGTAATCTGCAAAATGATTTGTTGGATGAACAATATATGAGTAATTTGGTTTTTCCAAATAATACAAGACAATTAGATAATCTAGTGCAAAAACATTGAAGCTATTTCCATCAAATTTATTTTTTATTTCCGTAGCTAATTGATGCATTGGATAAGATTTCTGAACTGTTTCTAAATTATTTAGATTATAAAAAGCAGTGTCAAAGCTTTTAACAAAAATAGAAGATGAACCAATAAAAATTAAAATTGCAATTGCTATTTGTAAATAGTTTTTTGAAATTCTCAGTGCTAACAAAGAAACAAAAAATATAAAATAAATTAAATGATGTGCGTAATTGTGAGCAGCTACAAAATAAATGACTAAAGAAACAAGTAAATTTAACAATACAAGATCACTTCTTATTAATTTAAAGTTTTTTGCAATACTTATTATGAATTGGTTTAAATATCCAAAGATTATTCCAATTAAAGAAAAATAAAGTAGTTTATTAAAGTCATAAAATTCTCTAAACCAAACTCTCATTTCGTAAATGGAACTTTCAGAGGTGTCTGCGCTGTAACCTAAAGGAATTGAAATATAATTAGCAAAATATACATCCAATAATCCATTGAAAGAATAAATTATAATAAAAATTAAGTGTGGACTAAATCCACCAATAAATAATGAAACAACAGATTTATAAAAATATTTTAATTTAACAGTACTAAAAATTATGTATGGTAAAACAAACAATACACTTGCTTGGTTAATCAGAGAAGATACTCCTATTAATATACCAACAAATATGTATGAACTATTTGTTTTGTTAGAGTTTGAAAACAAATAAAAATCTAGACCAACAAATAAAAGACTAAAGTACTCAGAATATTCACTAACATACCATCTCATGCTGCACATTGAAGCAAAGGTTAAAGAGGTAATTGAGGATATAATTTTATTTTTTGAAATGTTATAAGAATAAAAAAATAAAATAACTGACAATAAAATCAAAATTAAGTCACTAATTACACGAAAATGAATATAGCTATGTCCAGACATTTTGGAGAAAAGATAATACAAATATGTTAATAAAGGGCCTTTAGACTCCCACTGTGTTTCAAACGGTAAACTGCCATTTTTAATTTCTTGCGATCCGACCAAATATGATGGAACATCCCATGTAACTATCTCAAATATAAGATAATAATTTTGAGATATCAATATAAATGCAATTAAGGACAAAACATAAAAAAGAGTTTGGACTGAGTTTAAGCGACTAATTAAATTTTCAATTTTTTGATTATTTACACCCAGATTTCTATATGAAATAAAAATTAAGATGACAAAAATAATTGAAACAATTGTTAAATTTTTTTCGAAATCTAAGACTTTGGTTAACAAATAGGGTATAAAAATTAAAAAAATTAGTAATAATACTTGTTTAGATTTTAGTTTCATTTATTTATATATAATAGTTGTATCAATAATGATATAGAGCTATATGGATTATAAAAAACATTTTTGGGATAATGATATTGAGTCAGGTTATTATGAAAAAATTCTATCAGCCGGGTTAAGTTCAAGGACAGGTATTCAATCAAATTGGCATAACTTAACATTTCTAAAAGTTAAAAGGTATCTTAAAAAAGAGCAAAACCATTTAGATTATGCATGTGGATCAGGATCTTTAATTGGATTATATTCCAATTCAAATTCTATAGGTTTTGACATTGCTGAGGAGCAAATTAATTATGCAAACAAAAAATTTAAATCTAACAATAAGCTTTTTACTTCAAATAAAAATGATATTTTTAAAAGAGATTTTTTTGATGTAATCACTGTTAATGGTTTGTTTGAATATTTAACAAACGAAGAGATATTAGATCTTTTAAATTTTCTAAACAAAATTTTAAAGCCGAAGGGAAAAATAATAATTACAACACCAAACTATTTTGGAATTTTTAAAATTTTTGAACAACTTGGTGAAATTGTAGGTGGGGTGGAGTATTCGAAAGTAAATATAAATAAATTTACAAAGAAAAGAGCTCTTACATTATTGGAAAAAAGTGAATTTAAGAATTATCAAGTTAGTAAATTTATGAATATTGGTGTCTTTTTCTCTTTGTTTAGTCATGAAGCTGGAAGACGTGCAGAAAGATTAATAGATAGATTATTTTTTGGTAATTTTGGTATGCTTTTATTTATCGAGTTACAAAAGTAAAGTTCCTAATTAATAATATAATTAATTTATGCCTACTAACTTTTCAGTAACTTTAGTGTTGCCGACTTACAATGAAGAAGAAAGCCTCAAAGCATTTATACCTCAATTAGAAAAAGTATTGTCTAAGTTTGATTACGAAATAATAGTTGTTGATGACGACTCTTCAGACAGTACTGCAAATGTAGTTAACAATTATTCAGAAAAAAATTATAGAATTAGATTTATACAAAGAACTATTAATCCTTCTCTTCCAATGTCTATATATGAAGGAGTAAAAAATGCAAATAAAGAATTTGTAATGTGGTTAGATGCTGATGGCTCTATGGATGCAAATTCAGTTTTAAAATTAATTGAAAACTGTAGTAAAGATATTAACAAAGTTTATGTTGGTTCAAGATTTGTCGAGGGTGGCGGTTATAAAGGTAGAGAAAGCATAGGAAGCTTTAAATTAAAAAAATTTTTGAACTCTATTTTAAATTCAGAAGATGCTTTATTAGCAGTTTTTCTTTCTTTAGTTTTTAATAGGTTTCTAAGTTTTTTATTAAAAATAGATGTAAAAGATTTAACAAGCGGGTTTATAATCGGAAATAAAAATTTTTTCAAAAAAGAGATGTTTACAAACTATGTTTATGGTGAATACTTTATTAATGTTCTTACCTCCCTACATTTAAAAAATATAGATATACATGAAATAGGTTATTTTTGTAAACCCAGATTATATGGAGAATCAAAAACAAGTACAAATATATTTAGACTGGTATCATTGACATCACCATATATTAAAACAGCATTAAATAGCAGAAAGCTGATAAATGAGAATATACGATAAAAGCAACAACTTAATCTCGATTTATAAACCTTTTGGTGAAATATCGAATTCAAAAGAATTTTTGACTGATCATAATAATGATTTTCAATTTGGAACATTTAATTTACAACGTGGTGAAATCATTAAGAAACATATTCACAACAAACAAGAAAGAAAGGTAAGTCAGACTTCTGAAGGAATAGTAGTCTTGTCTGGCTCTTTAGAAGTAGATTTTTTTGACGATAACGAGAATTTTATTGAAAAGATAATATTAAAACAGGGAGACTCTGTTTTAATATTATCAGGTGGCCATGGGATTAGTGTATTAGATGATTGTAAATTTATTGAATTCAAACAAGGACCATACATTCCTGATATTGATAAAAAGCATTTTTAATGATTAGGGTTTTTGAACCAAAAGTTTCATTTAGAGACAAATATCAAGTAATTAAAAATCTTCAAAAGAACTTTATTTCTGGAACTAGTCCTGTAGTGGGTGAATTTGAAGATCTTTTAGCAAAAGAATTTGATCGAAAGTACTGTATATGCGTAAGCAATGGTTCTGTTGCATTAGAGGTTGCTTTAAAGTCCCTCAATCTACCTAAGGGAAGTGAAATTATAATACCTTCTTTTACAATAATTTCTTGTTTAAGCGCAGTATTAAGATCTGAGTTAAAACCAATTTTTTGTGATGTCGATATAAATAGTTGGAATATGACTTTAGAGGACGTAAAAAAAGTTTTTACACCTCAAACAAGAGCAGTATTGATGGTTCACACATATGGTCTCCCTTGTGACGCTATTGAAATAACAAAATTTTGTAAAAAAAACAATCTCTTGTTAATAGAAGATGCAGCTGAGTCTCATGGAATTAATATTGATGGCATACCCTGTGGTTCTTTTGGGGACATTTCTACATTTAGCTTTTATGCAAATAAACACATAACCACTGGAGAAGGAGGAGCAATTCTTACAAATTCAAAAGAGTTATATGAACTTATTAAGAAGATGATAAATCTTGATTTTACCGAACCGGAAAGGTTTAATCATGAGAATTTTTATTGGAATTATAGACTTAGTGGGATTCAATCTTCTATTGGAATTTCCCAGTTGAAATCACTAGAAAATACAATAAAGAAAAAAAAACAACAAGGTGAATTTTATAATAAATTATTCGAAGATTTAGAAAATCAAAACAAAATTCAACTTCCAATGAAAATATTAGATAAAACAAAAAACAACTATTGGGTATATGGGCTATTAATAAGAAATGGTTTGTCTAGAGAAATAGTTAGAAGAGCTTTATTAAAAAATAATATTGAAACAAGAGATTTTTTTTGGCCACTGCATAAACAAAAAGCATTTTTAAATGGTAAAAAAAATAGTAGTTTAAAATTATCAAATTCAGAGATATTAGGAAAAAATGGTTTTTACATACCATTGGGACAACATCTTAGTAAAACAGACCAAAAATATATTGCCAAAACTATTTATGACATAATAGAAGGCAAATAATATTTAATTTTATTTAATATGAGCTGATGGAAAATAATAGTTTAGATTCAATAAAAAAAGAAATTTTAAATCTCTCTGATAAGTATTTTGAAGAAAATCTTAATAATACTTTTATCCCTTTTATTTCACACATACCTGTAACCGGAAAGGTTCTTGAACAAGACGATCTAAGAAATTTAATTAGCTCGAGTCTTGATATGTGGCTAACTTCTGGTGACTTTACTGAAGAATTTGAAAAAAAGATTTCTGAATTTTTAAATATAAGACATTGTTTATTTGTTAATAGTGGGTCATCTGCAAATCTACTAGCTTTGTCATCTCTAAAAGTTTTATATAGCCTAAATGATGGTGATGAAGTTATAACATCTGCAGTAAATTTTCCAACAACAGTAAATCCAATTATTCAAAATGGACTGAAACCCGTATTTGTAGACGCTGATTCTAAAACTTATAACATAGATGCAAATTTGATTGAGAATGCAATTACTGCAAAAACAAAAGGAATTGTACTTGCTCATACATTGGGAAATCCTTTTGAAATTAATAAAATTAAACAGTTGTGTGAAAAACACAATTTATTTCTTATGGAAGATATGTGTGATGCTTTTGGATCAAAATATGATGGTAATTATGTAGGATCTTTTGGTGATGTGTCAACGCTGTCTTTTTATCCGGCACACCATATTACAACTGGTGAAGGTGGAGCGGTTTTAACAAATAATCCTAAACTTAAAAAAATTATAGAATCTCTTAGAGATTGGGGTAGAGACTGTTATTGCCCTCCAGGTAAAGATAATACTTGTAAAAAAAGATTTGATTGGCAACTTGGTGGTTTGCCACACGGTTATGATCATAAATATATTTATTCACACATAGGCTATAACTTAAAGGCTACAGACATGCAAGCAGCTATCGGGGTTTCTCAAATTGAAAAACTACCTCGGTTTATTGAAGCGAGAAAAAATAATTTTAATTATCTATATAATCATTTAAAAGATTATGAAATGTTCGATATGCCAGAGTCTGAAGAAAAAGCAGATGTAAGTTGGTTTGGTTTTCCAATTACAATCAATGAAAAAGCAAATTTTTCAAGAGGACAATTAATTGAAGAATTATCTTCCAAAAATATAGGCACAAGGTTTCTATTTGGTGGAAATATATTGCTTCAACCTGCCTATATAGATCTTGATCTTGGTAATCCTGATGATTATCCTGTTGCTAATAATGTTGTTAATAATACTTTTTGGTTAGGGGTTTATCCTGGTTTATCTAAAGAAATGTTAAATTTTGTAATAGAAACTATTAATGAATTTATAAAAGACAAAAATTGAAGACTCTAATACTTGCTGGCGGAAAAGGTACTCGTTTTATGGAGGAAAGCCAATTCATGCCAAAACCAATGATTCCTATTTTAGGCAAGCCTATGCTTTTACATATAATGGAACATTATATCTCATTTGGACACAAAGATTTTGTAATTTTGGGTGGTACAAAAATAAGTTATATTATTGATTATTTCGAAAAAAAATACAAAAAAATAAAACCAGAAATAAATAAGTTTTTAATAGATGATAAAGTTCAGGTTCAAATTCTAGATACAGGTGAAAATACAATGACTGGAGGTAGGGTTAAAAGAGCTATTGAAGAGTTAGGATTAAATAATTTCATGTTGACTTATGGAGATGGCTTTAGTGATGTGAATATCAATTTGGTTATTGAAAGGTTTAGACAAACAAATACTATTGGTACGGTAACAGCTGTTAGACCTCCTGCTAGATTTGGAAGTTTGGAAATAGCTGGAAATTATGTAAAAAGTTTTGGAGAAAAGAATCAAGCTAAAGAGGGTTGGATAAATGGTGGTTTCTTTGTTTTTAATTCTAATATAGCTAGATATATTGAAAGCGATTCTATGCCTTTGGAAAAAGACCCATTAGAAACATTGAGCTCAATAAACGAATTATCTGTATTTAAACATAGTGGTTTTTTTCAACCAGTCGATACTTTACGTGAAAAAGAGTTGTTAGAAAAATATTTAAAAGTGCAATATGGATAATTTATTCAACTTTTGGAAAAACAAAAATGTTTTAATAACAGGACATACTGGTTTCAAAGGTTCATGGATGTCTATGTTTTTGAATCAACTGGGTTCTAGAGTAGTTGGTTTATCAGATTTTAAAATTGTAAGTGATAATTATAAATTTTCTGATATTAAAAATGTTTTTGATAAAGAATTTAAAAATGACATTTTAGACACCAAAAAGCTTGATAATATATTTTTAAAAAATCAAATAGATATTGTTTTTCATCTTGCAGCACAAGGAATTGTTTCTACAGCAAGTAAGCTTCCTTTGGAAACAATTAAAACTAATATTGTTGGAACTTACAATTTATTAGAGGCTTCAAATAATTCAGGTGTTAAAACTTTAGTGGTCTCGACTACTGATAAGGTTTATTTAAATACATCAAATAACAATATTGAAAGCGATCATCTAGGTGGTAAAGAATTTTATAGTGCATCTAAAGCTTCTTCTGAGCACATAATTTCTGCATTTAAAAATACAAGAAGTAGAGATGATTTTAATGTAGGCGTTGTAAGGTCAGGAAACGTTTTAGGAGGAGGAGACGGTGCCGAGGATAGAATTATTACAGACATATTGTATAGCTTGAGAAATAAAAAAGATATAACTTTAAGGAACCCTAATGCAATAAGGCCTTGGCAATTTGTCTTAGATTCAATTCTGGGTTATTTATTAACAGCACAGCATTGTGATGAAAAAAATAAAGATGAGATATTTAATTTAAATTCAGAAAAAAACAATAACCTTACAGTAAGAAATTTAGTTGATGTAATTTGTGATTATTGGCCTAATAATCAATCTGATATAATTATTGAAAATTCCAAATTTTATGAAACGGAAATATTAAAGATAGATTCTTCTAAAGCAAAAAATATTTTGAATTGGAATGCACATACTGATCTAAAATCTTTGGCTAAATTAATAGTTGATTGGGAATTAAACATTGAAAATGATTCTCAATATTCCATGAGACAAATTAAAAATTATATTGAAAACCAATCATAAAAAATTTTTCAAAGATATAGTATATTTTTTTTGTTTTTGTGTAAACATCAGAGATAATTTGACTTTAAATTGAAATGGTTAAAAAAAATTTTTTAAAGATCTGAAGACATATTTCATCAATATTGAATCAACTATTCTTAAAAATGTTTAAAGGATATAAAAATGGACAATTAATCTTGCGTGATTTACTCCCACTTTTTAAAAAATTAATAAATATTTTTTGAAATTTATTAATTTTTTAAAACGATAAATTTATAACTATTTTTTTCAATAAGATTAATTTTTTTTGCTTTAGGTAAGCACTCTAATTGAATCCAACAATTTGCAGATCCATCAGATGTTACTAAGCCCCAGCCGAGTGAATTATTTTCATATTCTACATTGGGTGGAGAGAGCAAGATCTCTTCTTTGTAATTATTTAGAAAGTTTGAGTAAAAATCTAAGCGTAATAAAAATATTAATGAGAATATAAATGGGATTAATAATAAAATTTGACTATATTTTCTAATAAATTTTAATCTAAAATCAAACTCTTCATAGTTATTACTTAACATAAAGATAGAAAAAATAAGCAATCCTAAAATAAATCGAACTCCAGGAGATGTAAGAACCCACACTATTAAAGAGAAGAATACAAAGAAAAATGGTAAATAATCAAAATCTTTATTTTGAGTTTTCTTCTTGAATAAAAATCTGTTTAAGAAGAAAATTACAAAAAATGAAATTAAAAAATTAACAAGTACAGAGTAATTAATTGGTTTTAAAATCCATTTTTCAAACCATATGAAAAAATTTTCACCAAGAGAATAATTAATATGAAATTTTTTTAAGTCATCAAGTTCTAATATTGCAGCAGATTTATTTGACCAACTAAATAAATTTAAACATGTAAAAGTTTGAGGAAATATCAAACAACTAGTTAACATAAAATTTTTTGCTAACCATGAGAAATAGCTAATAGAAAGAAATCTAATTAAAGGACTATATATATAATTAATTATATTACTTCTAAATCGGAAAAGATAGATAGCGTAAAGAAACAATAATGTATATCCGAAAATTCTTAACTGTACTGTAAATATTAAAAAAGTTGTTAAAAAAAGAAAATATTCTTTATTTTCCAAGTTTGTTTTTACAAGTTCGATAAGTCCAAGTGCTGTAAAAAAATACATTATTGCAAAAACCGTATCAAATTTAGTTACTGCTTCTATATCTAAAAAACCATTCCTACCACCTCCAAGTCCAAAATTATCAAGAACACCGAAAATAATGACAAGAAAAGACCCATCTTTGTATGTCGAATTTTTTCTTTCAAGAAGATTACTTAATAAAAAATAGAAAAATAAATTAATAAATATCAAGTTGATGAAATGTAAAAAAATAAAATTATTATTTAACCAAAAACTTGACGAAATATAGTCAAAAATAGATGAATATCCATATCTACTATGGAGATTAGATAAACCAAACACTATTTTTTCTGATCTTATCCAATTCTGGGTATTTAAATGATATAG
>Ga0181580_10004777_pt1 | contig 10978 bp, 10 predicted proteins | sample 071ome_23_FD_132413 | JGI IMG/M metagenome (GOLD analysis project Ga0181580, IMG submission 132413) | Coastal salt marsh microbial communities from the Groves Creek Marsh, Skidaway Island, Georgia - 071403BT metaG (megahit assembly) | ecosystem: Environmental > Aquatic > Marine > Intertidal...
AAAAAGATAATGATAATTGGCGACTCTCATACTAGATCATTTGCACTAAGAAATAATATATATCCAGTGTTTTTAGGAAGTGGGAAAAAAATAAATTTATCAAATACTAGTCTTATATACCTCGAAAAACAGTTAGTTAAACTCTTTAAAAAAGTTAATCAAGATGATTATCAATGTTTCATATACCTTGGAGAGCCTAATGTTAGATATCAATTAATGAACAATTGGTATCCACATTTAGAGGATAAAATAAAAGTTAATGTGAATAAGAGTTATTTATCGAAATGTGCTTCTAATTATATAAAAATTGCAGAAAAGTATAAATTATCAATAATTACTCCTACAAGTGGAATAGATGAGTGTATAATTCCAATGAAATATTTTACTAAATGTTTATTAAAAAATAAAACTACTAAAACATTTATAGTTGATTTGTTTTCTCAAACAATAAAAAGTTTAAAAATTATTGATGAGTATAAAAATCAAAATTATTCTGAAGACCCAATCCATTTAAATTCTAAAGTATGTGATTTATTTTTAGATATTTTATTAGAACAAAATTTTATTACGAAAGATGATAGAATGATTTTTTTTAAAAAAATTACATTTAATCAATTTGACAATAGGGATTTAATTAAAACATTTAATAATAATAAGTTTAACACACTATCAATAAAAGAAGATTCTGATAATATTTATTTCAGAATAATAAAAAAAATATTTAACAATGATAAAAGTAATTGCTGAAATTGGAATAAACCACGAAGGAAAGTACGAAACTGCAATAGATTTAATCAATGCATCTATGGAATCTGGTGTTTGGGGAATTAAATTTCAATATAGAAACTTAAAAAACAGCTATCACTCTTTTTCTAAAGAAATAGGTGACCAAAGCCTTAAATATGAAATTAAAAGAAATTTTATTTCACCCGATAAAATAATTAAACTAACAGAATATGCACATTTAAAAAACTTAAAAGTAGGTATAAGTTTTTTTAGCCCAGAAGATATCAAAGATTTTAAGGACAATATTAATATGTTTGACTTTTTCAAAATACCTTCTGTTGAGCTATCTAATATTAATTTAATCTCGGAGCTTTTAAATCTTAAAAAAACTGTTTTAATTTCTACAGGTTGTCATAATGAAAATCAGATTAAAGAGATTGTTAATTCCATAAAAAGTTTCAAAAATTGGACAATGCTTCATTGTGTTTCTAATTATCCAGTCTCAATTTTTAATGCAAAACTTGGGTATATTGATAGATTACAAAAAATTTGTGAAAGAGATGTAGGATATTCCAGTCATGATGAAAACTGGGAAGTCTGTCTTCTTGCTGCCACCAAAGGTGTTTCTTATATAGAGAGACATATTACTTTAGACAAAAATCAAAAAGGACTGGATCACTCAACTAGCTCAACTCCTGATGAATTTAAAAATTTATGTAGTATTTTTTCAAATTGGGATGAGGTTTTTAATGGAAATGATGAAAGAAAATTAAATCAAGGTGAAAAGTTAAATATGCAAAACCTTGGAAGATCTCTAGTTTCTCTAAAAGACTTTAATATAGGTGAAAAAATAGACATTAATTTCTTTGAATATAAATCTCCTAAAATAGGCCTAGATATTTCTTCTTATAAAAATTTTAAAAATCAAGATTTAGTAAAAGAAGTTAAAAAAGGAGAAATATTACAAAAATCACATTTTATAAAATCTGATAAATTAACTGATGATGAACTTGAGAAATGTATAAATTCAAAAATATCTTTACCGATTAGATATCACGATGCTACTTTAATACAAAATGAATTTAGAATAAAAAATTTTGAATTTCATTTATCATATGTTGAAGCTAGTGAGAAGTTAAGTAAACAACTTATAATTCCAGAAAATGAGTATAGTATCCATTTGCCTGATTATATAAGTCCTACTGAATTAATTGATCCTTTTTCAGATAACATATCTCAAAAAGAAAGAAGTTATAGTATGTTGAATTCTATTAAAACTATAGCTAAAGAAATTCAAGATATTACTTCTAAAGAAGTAAAAATCGTAGGGAGTTTTTCAGTATACAAAACCATTCCATTTTTTTATGAATCTTTGGTATTATTAATTGAAGAATTTAAGTTAGAGGGATTGAATTTATTGCCACAATGGCTTCCTCCAATTGCATGGTATTTCGGTGGTTCTGTAAAATTAGACGTATTTAATAGTTTAGAAGCTATTAAATTTATTAAAGAACATAATATGGAAATATGTCTTGATATTAGCCATTTATTTATGTGTAAAGATAATTTAAAGGATAACTTTGATAATGCATATAAAGAGTTATTGAAAAACTCTAAACATATTCATATTGCAGATGCTGATGGAATTGACGGTGAGGGAATTGAAATTGGTAAAGGTAATCCTAAAAATCTGATTTATATTAAAGAATTGTTGAGTTCAAATAATCAAAAAGTTCTTGAAGTATGGCAAGGACATCTTGATAACTTTAATGGATTTAGAACTTCAATAAAATCAATAGCAAAACTAATAGATTCATGAAAAAAATATTAATTATTGGGATTACTGGACAAGATGGATCAATACTTGCAACTAAATTTATATCTGAAAATGTCAAAGTAGTTGGTACTTATAGAAGGGGAAGTGATACGGGATCTGATAATAAATTATGGAGATTAAAAGATTTACAAATCTTAAACAGAGTCATATTGGAACCCCTGGAGTTAAATGATCCATTCTCAATTCAAAAAATTATTAAAAAACACAAACCTCAAGAAATATACCATCTTGCTGGCAGTAGTTTTGTCCAAGACTCATTCGACTTTCCTTTATATACTATACAAACAAATGTAAATTCAGTAATTAATATTTTAGAATCTGTGAAACTAATTAATAAATCAATTAAAGTTTTCTTTGCAAGTAGTTCTGAGATTTTTGATTCAGATTGTAGTCTTATAAAAAATGAAAAGTCAAAGAAAAGTCCACGAAATCCATATGGAATCTCCAAACTTACCATTTTAAATTTAGTTGACTTATATAGAAAAACATATGATATGAATTTATCAACTGGAATAATGTTTAACCATGAAAGTCCATATAGATCTAGGAGTTACGTTACAAGAAAAATAACGTTTAACCTAGCAAGGATAAAGTTCGAAGGAGGAAAACCAATGCAACTGGGAAATCTTAATACATCTAGAGATTGGGGTTGTGCATATGATTATACAGATGCAATGAAAAAAATAATAAAAAATGATTTGTTTGAAGATTTTGTAATATCAAGTGGAAAGCTTACTAGCCTAAGATCAATTGTTTTATTTGCTGCTAGACAATTAGATTTTAATCCTAAATTTGTAGGTAAAGGACTTAATGAAAAATGTATTGATTCAAAAACTGGTATCAAACTTATTGAAGTAAATAAAAAATATTTTAGAATACATGATACAGTTGGAATGGTTGGAGATAGTTCCTTATTAAAAAGTAAAATAGACTGGATTCCAAAAAATTCAATTGAAAATACTATAATAGAAATGGTTAAAAAAGATCTAGAAAGAATTAATAAAAAATAAAATGTTTGATACTCTAAAAAATGAACTTGAAGGCTGTTTTTATACAGTTTTCACTCCTTTTGATAATAATTATAATATTGACTTTGAAGGAATTGAAAAATATATTAATTATTTATACAAAGGAGGAGCAAGAAAATTTTATGTTATGGCATATAATTCAAGATACTCTCAATTAAATGAAAGCGAGATACTTGAACTTAATACTTTCTGCATAAAAAAAATTAAGAGCCTTAATAAAAAAAATATAGTAATTGTTGGAGATCCTATACATTGTTCTACAGAGACATCTTTAAATTTTTCTTTAAGAGCAAAAGAAGATGGTGCAGATTTAATTTCATTAATTGTTAGGGAAAAATTTTTTGATGACAACCAAATTTTAGAACATTATAACTACATAGGAGAAAGATCCAAATTTCCCATTTTGGTTCATGAAATGCCTTTTTTGTCAGGAATGAACGGTAAACAAATGAACTGGCCGTTAAGTTTGATTAAGAAACTTAAATCAGTACCATATATAGTAGCATTAAAAGAAGATGCTAAAGATTATGAAATGACAAAAGAAATTTTAAAACTAGAGCCCGATATAAAAGTTATTATTGCAGGTAAGAAAAAGAATTTGTTAAATTTTAAACAACATGGAGCTAAAGCTTATTTAAACGGAATCTCAATTATAGATGCCAGAATAGGGGAATTATTTTGGAAATCTTGGAACAATAATGATAAAAAAATATTGGATGAGATTATTTTAAAACTTGAGGATCCATTTTTTGAAACAGTAGTTAAAAAATATGGATGGCATAGGTGTAACAAATCAATTCTTGAGGCTGCAGGCTTTTTTTCAAGAAGAGAGAGAATGCCAATGCCTGAAATTAATTCTGAACAGTTTAAGGAAGTTGTTGATTGTTACAGTCAAATAATTAATAATTTAAAATTTTTTTTTAATGATTAAAAGATTAAAAAGATCTTCAAGTATTGATTTAATGACAAAAACATTGTCTTTAGATGGCGTGTTTATAATAGAAAATTATGTTTCAGGCACTCAACTTAATAGATTAGTTGAAGAAACGATGAATAAAATAAAAAATGAGGGTACAGATTACCCATTTGGTATTTCTTATAGAGGCCCCAACATCAGAAAATTTGATGAAAAGTCTGAAATAAAAAAAATTTTTAATGTTGACTGGATGAAACAACTGTATTATAATTACACTGGTGAAAGTGAAGAAAATTTTGGAGAGGATGTTTTTAGTACTTATGATTATAAAAAAACTAAAAACATTGCCAGGAATGGATATTTACATTATGACAGGAAAAGCGCACTTAAATTTTTTATCTACTTATCAAATGTTAATTCTGATAACGGCGCATTTGTTGTAGCTCCTAAGTCTAATAAATATGGAAAAAAAATAAGATTAAAAGAATGGGGATCTAATAAAGCTCATAGGATTTATGATAATAATTTAATTTTAAAAAAGTTATTATTTCAAAGAAAATACAATAAGATTAAAAATAGAGTGGAGCATGATGAAATTAATGTAGATTTTGATTATAAAACGTTCCCTGTAGAATCGAATGCTGGAAGCATGATTGTGTTTGATTCTGATACCCTTCATAAAGGAGGTATTATTAAAAATAATACTCTTGAAAGGTTAGTATTAAGATTACACTGTTACAAAATATAAATTGAAAAGAAAAATTATCATTCCCGCAAGAGGAGGGTCTAAAAGACTACCTAATAAAAATTTAAAAATTCTTAATGGTAAACCATTAATCTTTTATACAATTGATGCTGTACTTGATTCAAATAAATTTCATAAAATTATTTTTTCAACAGATGATAAAAGATTGATTGATTTAGTTGAATCAAATTACACACAAGAAAAAGTATTCATTCATAATAGACCATCTCATTTGGCTACTGATTCATCTAAGGTAATTGAAACAGTGATAGAGTTAATTGATGAAGAATATGATCAGACTTGGCTTTCTTTACCAACATCTCCATTAAAAACCAAATACGATTTTAAGCAATCAGTAGACTTATTGGATAATAGTTGTGATGGTGTTATTTCATACACTGACATGGAGTTCCCCCCCAGTCTTGGAATATTAATTTCTGATGAAGGAAGTGTTATTGATTATCATGAATCAAAGCCATGGCAGAATGGAAATACTCGATCTCAAGATCATCAAAAAGTTTTTAGACCTAATGGTTCAATTTATGGGATGTGGTCTTCAAAATTGAAAGAATCAAAAAGTTTTTACAAAGGAAAAATTAAGGGTTATTATATGTCAAGATCAAAATCTATAGATATCGATAGCCAATTTGATTTTGATTTTGCTGAATTTATAATGAAATCAAATTATTCATGAATGTTGATTTATTACTTGATAAATTAATTGACTTAGAAAAAAAAGAAAAATCAAAATATTTTTCTATTGATAAGATCAACTATTGGCCAATAATTAGAACTACTTATGTGAGTTTTAACTCAAGCTTAATTAGATTTTTTAAAAAAAAAAAAGAATATTCTATTATATATTTTATAACTAATCTAAAAAATATTTTAGGTTTCTTCTTTTTAAAAACACCTAATATTTTTTTAGCATATAAAGATGATGAGTCAGCTATTTTTAGATATAAAAAAGAAAGGTTACACAAACAACACGAGTCTTTAAAATTTTCAAATAAAATAGATAAAAAAATTACTTTAATTGAGATAGGTAACCCATTTATATCCAAAACTTTTTCAAAGAGTCATGATCTAAGTCTAAATATTGCTTTTTTATATTTTTTTTTTTCAATTCTCTATCATTTTAAAAAAAATAAAATAAAAAAATATTTATCAAAAATAATAGACACTGAGTTTTCCTTTCCACTGGCTCTTAAGTTAAAGATTATTGATAATTCAATTGAGTTCTACATTAAAAAAGAAGTTTATCGATTAATTTTTCTAGTAAAAAAACCTCAAACTGTTTTTATTAAGAGTTTTAACAATATTAATAGTTTTGCTGCAATATACTCAGCAAATATTCTCGGTATCCGAACAGTAGAATATCAACATGGCCAACAAGGATCAAATAGCCTTACATATAGTAATTGGAACAGTATACCATTAGCTGGGTATAATATGATACCAAAGTTTTTCTGGATTTGGGAGAATACCTTTAAAGACAAGTTAGATAAATGGATTTCTAAACAAAATTATCATGAGCTTCAAGTATTTAAAAATTATTGGCCTGACGTTTATAAAACAAACTATAGTAAAGAGTATCCTAACAAGAATTTGAAACAAAAATTTACCATTTTATATTGTATGCAGGTTCCAGAAATCGATCAACTTATTATTGATTCTATGCTTCAACTTAAAAATATTAGGTGGTATGTTAGGCTGCACCCTAGAACAGTTGATAAAAATTATAATAAAATATATGAACAATTATCTCATTTAAATATTGATTTTGATTTAAAATACTCCAACTTTAATGTTTTTGAAGATGTTTTAAATAAGTCAGATATTCTAATTACCTCTTGGTCAACTACTGCTTATGAGTCGTATATCTTTGGTAAGAAAACCATTATTATAAATACGATTGGATATAATGCATTTAAAAAATTTATTGATGAAGGTAAAATGAATTATGCAAGCTCTTTAAAACAATTATGTAAATTAATAAATCAAATTAGAAATAATTAATCTAAACCTTTAATTCCTTAATTTTTGAAATTTTACTGAGTAAATACATAGCTTTATTTAACTCTATATTATTTTCTTTAAATGCTCTAAACTCCTCATACACTATTCTAAATTTATTTCTAATAGATTGATTACTTATGCCACCAGTTCTCATACTTACTAGGGTTTTTGGAATATAATTTGATTTAATGTTATATTTTTCAAAGAAGCGTAGCATTAACTCAAAGTCACCTGCAATGATATAACTATCATTATAAAGTTCATGTTTACTATAAAAATCTCTTTTACAATAAAAGGTAGGATGAGCAGGCATCCATGACCTTTTAAAGGCACCTGTCTTAAAAGGTGAACCTTTCCATACTCTTTTAATTTTTCCATAACTGTCTTTATATACTAAATCTCCAAAAACACAATCAATATTTTCATTAAATGAATCATTTATTATCTTCAAAGAGTTTTGATCATAAAAAACATCATCTGAGTTAAGAAAACCTATAATATCTCCAGTAGAATTATTTATACCCTTATTAAATGCATCATATATACCATTATCTGGCTCAGAAATTAGTTTATCTACCCTACTACAATTATTAATAATTTCTAATGTGCCATCTGTTGAGCCACCATCTACTACTATATACTCAAAATCTTGCATTGTTTGACTTTCAATAGATTTTAAAGTATTTGAAATTGTATTAACCGAATTATATGAAATTGTAACAATCGAGATCATTTGATAAATGAATATTCTAATAGAGAGTCAGAAACTCCAAAACAATAATAACCTAATTTTTGTAGCTGACCAATTGCATATTTTGTTTTATTTTTCCCATCTTCAATTAAGTGTGGATGAAACTCAACACAAACTTGTTTAATATTTATTTTATTAATGTAAATGTGATTAATTACCTCATATTCTGCCCCCTCAATATCCATCTTTAAAACATCAATCTTGTTATGGTTATTTTTAATTAGCTGATCAAGAAGAGTCTCAAATTTTAATTTTACTATTTCATTTCTATCTACTGAATCAATTTTTATAAAGCTTCCACTTACATGTGATTTATTTTTGGGTAGGTAAAAATCTTTTGTTCCTTTAATTTCAGATAAACCAATTGGAAAAAAAATAAAGTTTTTATTTTTAAAGTTTTTATTAACCCATTTAATTGATTTTGGTGTAGGATCATAAGCATATACTTTACAGTTGAATCTATTTATTAGCTCCTTATCAAAACTTACATCAGTGCCAATACCAATCGAATAAACTACTGAAGATTTTGAAATTAAATTAGTACTTAAATAGAACCCACCGTAATCGTTTCCAATCCACTCATTATCTATCTTAAAGATTTTGACTTTAATATACCTTCCATTAATAATACTTTTAATTCTTCTAAGAAACTTCTTCATTTAACGAGGATATGATTTTGTTAATATGACTTTCTAATTTATACTCAGAGTTACTTTTCAAATAATTCACTTCTTGAATTTTCTTTAATTTTTTATCATCATTTAATAGTCTCCTTAATGCTAAATATATTTCATTTGAATTTTTTTTATTTACAATAACTCCATTTTCTTCTGATATGATAGATTTCAAATAATTATGATTTGTAGTTACAATTGCATTTGAGGCTGCCATAGCTTCAATAATAGAGATAGGGAAAGCTTCAGTTGGATAATAACTAGGTAATACAAATATTGATGAACTTTTCAAAATATCAACTTTATTTTTTCCTGAAACAACCCCGAGATAGGAGACTCTATTATTATATTTCAACTTCAATGAGTTATAGATTAAAAAAAACCTTTTTTTTATTTCATTCTTTGACATGATATGATCTTTTAAAAAATCACCAGCTATATTAACCTCAACTTCTTTATTAACTGACAATATTATAGCTACGGCATCCATAAATTCTAGAATACCTTTACTTGCAAGAATGTTTGATAGGTAAAGAATTCTATTCTTAACAGGTTTTTTTATTTTGAGATTTTCAAAATCCTTACCCATTGCATTAGGTATAATTTTTAAATTCATATTGGGAAAATCAATAAATTGATCTTCCATTTCTTTGAGAAGTAGAATGCTTGTATCAACTTTACTATAAACTAGAAAAATCAAACCTTTTAATATTCCAGAATTATTGTAAAAAGGCTTGAAGTCTGCTCCATGTAAATGATTAAAAATTTTTATTTTTTTATATATACTTATTGTAAGAAAAGGTAACTGTCTTAAAAAACCAAGCCTTGATCTTGACCCAATGAAGTAGATTTTTTGAAATTTCTCAAATAAAATAATTATAGGTAGAATAAGAATTGAATCTAAATAATTAAATAGGTTCAATTTATATTTATTAGTATTATAAACTATAAATTTAATATCGTGATCATCTAAATTTTTAAGGTAAGAAAAAGCAATTGACTGACCTGTAATAGGAGGAGGTAAAGGACCTATAAGAAGTATTTTAATTTTCAAATTAAACTATTTAAAATTACTTTTATCTGATAATCAGGATTATATACCTCATCAATTATTTTTCTAATATCTTTTTTATCTCTTTTATTAGTTGAGAACCAAGCTTGAATTTTCAAAACCATATCTTGGATATCGTCTTCTTTAAATAAAAATCCATTTTCTACTTCTTTAATTGCCTCTACTTCAGGCATTTGATTAATTAAGTTTGAATGACTGCATACGGGTGTTCCGTAACTTAATGAATGTATTGCAGTCAAACCAACATTACCTGGAGATACAGTTAAATCGGACATGTAAATTAAATTAGATAAAATATCTTCATCATAACATTTACCATAAAAAATACATTTTCCTTGATTAATTAGGCTTCTTGATTGTTCCTCTAATCTTTTTTTTTCATTTCCTTCTCCGATTATTAACAAATTAAAATTTGAAGATTTATTTAATAATAATGTCGCATCAATAAGTTGATTAATTTTTTTTGATTTAGTTAACCTACCTATAAACAGTAATACAGGATAGTTATTATTAAAAATCTTTTTGGGTTTATTATCAATTAGTTTATTGAACAAATCACGTTGTTTATAAAAATTAATAGAGTTATAAACAATACTAGTTTTTACTTTATCAAAACCATTATTTATTAAATTCTTTTCAGAATTTTTTTCATAAACTAAGTTATGATCAGCAAGTGATAAAAATAATAACCTGAAAAATTTTTTTAATCTTTTCTCACTACCGTATAGCCCATGCCCCCAGTATATTACTTTTATTCCTTTTAATTTTAAAATGATCGTTGCTATCCATGTTGAAATGATAGTCATCTCGGCTAAAAAAATTGCCGATTTTAAATTTTGGTTAAATAAACTTTTCAAAACTCCAACTTGCCAAATGATATGTTTACCTATGTAAATATTCCTAATTTTTGAAAAATGTTTTACGCTATTTGATTTATATTCATTTGAAACATTCACTGTTTCTATACCTTGTCTTGATTTATTTGAAAAATAGAAAACAAATTCAAAGTCATTTAAGCTAATTAATGAATCCCAAAGACTTTTTCTATAGTGAGGAAAGATATTAGTGTATAGATGGATTCTCAATTCTATAAATTTTTTAAAAAATCTTCATAAGTTAATCTAATCCCTTCATCAAGATTTATTTTAGGCCTCCAACCCAATTGAGCAATTAGACTGGAATCTAAAAGTTTCCTTGGCGTTCCATCCGG
>Ga0181580_10004785_pt1 | contig 10974 bp, 11 predicted proteins | sample 071ome_23_FD_132413 | JGI IMG/M metagenome (GOLD analysis project Ga0181580, IMG submission 132413) | Coastal salt marsh microbial communities from the Groves Creek Marsh, Skidaway Island, Georgia - 071403BT metaG (megahit assembly) | ecosystem: Environmental > Aquatic > Marine > Intertidal...
GTGATGTCGAACGTGTCCCTTATTGTATCCAATACCTGGAGGATGGGAGTATCGCTGAATGTCATTCCAAAGCATCCCCTGCAGCCATTTTGGCCAATGATGGCGTGGTGGTCACGGGTACCAGCATCCTGGATGCCTTCGACCGATTGGAAGTCCTGGAATCCACTGCGGAGGCCGTCATTAACTCCAGGGCAATTGGCGACGTTTCTTCCATGGGGGAGGCGGTCATCAATGAGCTCAAAGAAGCTTTTGAATTGTGAGAATTGGAAAATTCACGTTGCAACGAGGCCCGGTTTCATTCACCAAACTCAATCAACATTTTGATAGACAATGATTTGGAAAGTTAATGGGGAAGAAACCAATCTGGAACGATACATGGATCTCCAGCGTGAGATTTTGCCGGAATTGCAGGCGGAAATGGTGGGAAAGCCTTCGGGCTTGATCGAGATTGAGTTAAAGAAAAGGGTCAAGGACCGGGTTTGTGTGGAGCAATTGTTGAAGCAGGAGGCGGTGCGAAGGGAGATACCCATTGATGAGGAGGAATTTGAAAAAGCGTTTAAGGAATTCCTGAAACGCAAAGATGTGAGGGAGACGATCAGAGAGGCGGGAAAAGCACGGGATAGTGTAAAGAAGGAGATGCGTCAGGCTCTTCATGCCAATGAGCAATATCTCCGGTTTATCGAAGGATTGGGAAAAGATTTTGAGCCTTCTGACGAAGAGATTCAGGAAGCGTACGACCTGGCCGACTTCACTCCCGAAGATGGAGAAGATCAGAAGAAGCCGCCTCTGAAGGAGGTGCGGGACGAGATTGTTGCCATGCTTCAGGAGGCGCAGGGAGACCTTGAATTCGAGAAGCTGGTCAGCGAATTGGTGGCCAATGCGGAAATTGTCGAGGTCAACCTGGAGTCTTTTGACGATTGATTATTTTTAGAAGCTTCGTGATGCATGCGAAGCCTGGAGACCATTTTCATGAAAAGAATCGTTGGATTATTAGCAGGCTTGTTCCTGGGATCTCTTGTTGCTCAGGGGGTGGAGAAGCTGGAGATCAAGGACCCGAAACCGCCCAAGGTACACACTTTGGGGGAAGTCGGGAACCTCACTGCGGAAGCCTTTGACCGCTTGAAGTTTCACAAGGCTCCGAAGCCTTTGCCTGAAGGGGCGATTGTTGAGGATTGGCCACGATTTCTAGGGGCGTCTGACAATGCCATTTCCAAAGAAACCAAGCTATTGAAGAAGTTTCCCTCTGTAGGACCTGCGAAGGTCTGGGAAATCGACACTGGCACCGGCTACACTTGCCCTACGGTTGCCAACGGTAGAATGTACATTTATCATCGTCTGGAGGACAAAGAAACCATCGAATGTATCGACCCGGAAACGGGGAAGCGATTTTGGATTTATCAGTACCCGGTGGTGTATTCAGATCGTTATGGATATAACAACGGTCCGAGGTCCAGCGTGGTGATTGATGGCGAGAGGATCTATACACTCGGAGTCACCAGTATCCTGCATTGTCTGCGGGCTGCGGATGGTAAGGTGCTCTGGATGCGGGATCTGGCCGATGAGTTTCGGGTCAAAGGCAAGTTTTTCGGCCAGGGATCAACGCCCTTGATTCATGATGGTAGGGTGTATGTCAATATTGGAGCCGAAGGTGGTCCATGTGTCATCGCTCTGGACAAAATGACAGGCAAACTTCTCTGGGGAGCTGGAAACAAATGGGGGGCCAGCTATGCTTCCCCCATCATTGCCAAGTTGCATGGGAAAGAGAAGTTACTGGTCTTTGCCGGTGGAGAAAGTCGTCCGACGGTTGGGGGACTGCTTTGCATTCAGCCGGATACCGGAGTAGTCGATTTCCGGTTTCCCTGGAGAGCCGACAAGTATGAATCGGTCAATGCCGCCACCCCCGTTGTTGTGGGCGACAACATGATCTTTCTCACCGAATGCTACGAAGCGGGTGGAGTCATGATCGAGGTCACTCCTGAGGTTTTCCCCGAAGTGGTCTGGAAGGCACCCAAATTTGGAGTCCACTTCATGACCCCCGTTCTGGATAATGGCTATTTGTACGGTTTCGATGGCCGTCATGACTTGCAGGCCGAACTGGTTTGCTACGAAGTCAAGACCGGCAAGGAGATGTGGCGAAGCCGCCAAGAATGGCAAGACCCTCTCCCCAATGGCCGTACCTTTCGCATGGGACTACGTCGCGGCAACCTTCTCAAGATTGATGATTCCTGGTTGGTTCTCGGTGAATACGGCAGCCTCTGCTGGATGGATATCTCTCCCAAAGGTGCCAAAATCCTCGACCGACGCCTTCTCTTTCTCGCCCAGGAAACTTGGACTCTACCCGCCGTCCACAAGGGTCTGCTCTATGTAGCCCAGAATAAAGTGGATCATCTCTCCAGAGCCACTTCCCGCATTATCTGCTACGATCTCCGGGGAGAGTAGTTTTGTTGAAAATGTCGATTTCGTGCCAAGTGGATCGCGGCTTTTGTCTGGCACGAAATCGACATTTTCGCCCGCACTTCTTTTACAATTTTATGACCCATGGCTGAAAACCCCTGGCCTTGTACGATTGGGGTTTGGAGAATTTATTGGCCTCAGTCCAGTTTGATGGCGACGAGGTTTCGGTTGTCTCGGGCGTAGAGTGTGGAGTTGGAGATGGCGGGGTAGGAGCGGCCGGAGCCGAGGATTTGGCGGCGGGCGAGTTCCTGATAGCCTTTGGGGGTGGCTTTGGCGATGAGGAGTTCGCCGGATTCGAGGAGGGTGATGAGTTTGTTATCGGCGATGAGGAGAAGGCCGTGGGTCATGGTACGGGTGGTCCAGAGGAGTTTGCCTTTGGCGGGATCTATGCAGCGAATTTGGGTACCGGATTCCTGGCGTCCGTGAATGCCGTAGAGGTGACCTTTGTGGAAGACGGGAGTGGCGAAGTGGCAATCAAGGAGGTCTTGCTTTTGCCAGAGTTGTTGGAGTTTGCCGTCCGGGGCAACTTCCCAGAGTGCGGCGCCGACTCCGTAGCAGGTGGAGGCGAAGAGTTGGTTGTCTCCACAATGTACGGCACTGGCGGCGTTGACCGAGGCATGCATGGTGGGGCGGTAGTAGGTGTCAAAGAGGAGGTTGGGTGTTTTGTTGGCGAGGGTTGCGCCGACCAAGCCTTCACGGGTGAAGAAGACGGCGGTGGGCTTGTTGTGCAGATTGGCCAGGATGGGGGAGGCGTAGCTGGCTTCGTGGTCGGTTGCCTGCCATACGAGTTTGCCCGTTGTGGCGTCAAAGGCTGCGACTCCGGCTCCTTTTGCATTTTGTCGGCCACCAAGGTTGAGGAGAACGAGGTTGTTGTGAACTATGGGGGAAGAACAGCGGCCGAAAAAGCCTTTTCCTGAGCGGAATTGTTCGGCGGCGTTGTGCGTCCAGAGGATCTTTCCGGTTTCGAGCTCTGTGCAGGTGAGTTGTCCGCCAACCCCGAAGGAGTAGACTTTTTTGCCTGCAATGGTTGGGGTCGATTTGGGTCCGAGGTTACTGTCAAAGCTGTCACTGTGGCTACAGTGTTGTTCGACTTTCCAGAGTGTTTTGCCGGTTTTGGAATCAAAGGCCTGCAGGATTTCGTTCTCTCCAATTCGGTGGTGGAGAACGGCTTTTCCATCGGCAACTACTGGACTACTGTGTCCATCTCCAACTTTGACTTTCCATAGGGTGGAGTAGTCTTCGGTTTCAGAGAGGAGGCGAATCTTCGTGGTGTCGGAGGCGATGCCATTGCGATCAGGTCCGAGGTACTGTGGCCAGTCAGCGAAGAGTAGTGAGGGGAGAAGAAGGGAGAGCTGGAGGAGGCGGTCCATTTTGAATTTATAAACGGCGGGTTCCATAGCCTGGATTCCGGCGGTTGTGTTTGACGGAGGTGATTCGGATTTGTGTTGGGAGAATTCGGTAGAGGATATGATAGGGGAAGTTCTTGAGATTATATCTTCTGCGGCCACTTGGGTCGAAGTGAAATTGACTGGGGTGTTGTTGGATTGCTGAGATGGCATCTTGGAATTCTTCCCAGAACCGGTCTGCCAATTCTATCGATACCAATTCGTAGTCTCTTAAGATTTTTTTAACTTCTCCGGATACTTTGGGGTGGAGGGATATGGGGTTCATTCCCTTCCCACTTCTTTTAGAAACTGTTGGTAGGAAATGGGTTCAACCTTTCCGGTGTCCATCTCCTCATCTCTACGATTGAGTTCTTCTTCTTCCGGGTCCAAAGATGGTTGCGGAATGGATGCCCAAAGGTAGTCCGCAAGAATGATTTTGTCTTCCGGGCTAAGTTGGTCTGCTTCCTTTTTGATTTCAGTCAGAGTGGGCATAACACAAGATTCTTATCTAAGGATAATGGAGTTGGGTAGGCAAGGCGTTTGTCAGGAAAGGCCGTGGTCGTTGACTTGGTTCACTTCACTTTGGTTTTCCGGTTTTCCTTGGGGATGCGGAAGTTGCCTTTTTTGAGTTGGTTGTAGTGGATTCTGGCGACTTGCCACATGTAGGTGCCGGACTCTTGGCCAAACTCATTGGCAGCGGCTTTGTAGAGGTGTTGGAGGGCTTTTTCTTTGTTGCCTTGGATTTCGTACCACATGCCGATGTAGAAGTGGGCAAAGAAGTAGCGGCGGGTTTTGTAGGCGGGGGATTCTTTCGATTCGTCGGCGGCTTTGAGGATGGACTCGGGAGTGGTGCCTTCTTTGCCTGCCAGGAGATCATAGACGGCGGGGAAGGGGTGGCGGTCAAAGCGGGTGTAGGGGAGCATTTCCTTTTTGGCTTTGTCTACGTTGTGGAAGTTGGCCTGGCAGAAGAATTTCCAAACTCCGTTTTCTCGGTCAACTGCGTCGTAGGCGTGATACTTGGCGAATTGTTTCATGCCTTTTTCGAAGTCATTGATGTAGTAGTAGGCGATGCCGAGTCGCCAGTGCGGAGCGTCCTGGGAGGGATCGAGTTGGATCATTTTCTCGTAGTCGGCCACAGCTTCTTTGAAGTTTCCGGCGAAGAGGTGATTGTCTCCGCGACGGGAATGAAGGCGAACATTGTCAGGGTACTTTTTGATGAGTCGGTCGTGGTGTTCGATATTGGCCTTGAAATTATCCTCCAACTTTTTGACGAGCTCTGGAGACACGGGGGGGGGGGGGGCTTCTTTTGCTGTTAGCAGGAACGGGAGAAGTAGAGGCAGGAGTAAGAGTGAGTGTTTCATGTGATGGAATTATTCGCTGGTATTGAGTAGAAGTCCTTGTTTTCGGGCGGAAGTGTAGGAGACATGGAAGGCAAGGCAGGCCAGTGCATAATACAATAGGTCGAGGGCGAAGGCATTGATCAGATTTTGTGCATGGAAGGTTTTTTCCAGGAAGAGGGCTCTCATGCCTTCAAAGATGTGAGCTGGGGGCAGGGAGTAGGCGATGTTTTGTAAAATTGGTGGGAGTACATCGACGGGATAGTAGATCGCCATGATGGGGGCGAGGAGGAAGATGGTGAGCCAGGCGAGGCTTTCAGCGGCTATGCCGTGTCGGACGAGCATGGCGACAATCAGGATGCCTGTGCACCAGCCGAAAATTACGAGGGCCAGGAAGTAGAGAATGAGGGGGGCACCGAGTCCGAGGATGTTGAAGTTGAAGAGGGGGAGGGCGATGAGGCAGGCTGGGATGACGCCAATCAATGTGCGAAGGATGCTGATGAGGGTGATGGAGGCGATTAATTCGTAGGGGCGTAGCGGGCTGACAAAGAGGTTGCCGAGGTTGCGGGACCAGATTTCTTCGAGAAAGGAGAGGGCGAAGTTGATGTGGGAGCGGAAGAGGACGTCCCAGAGAATGACAGCGGTGATCAGGAGTGAGGGGGCTTTTTGGTAGAGTGGAGCTTCAGAGATGAGGTGTTTGCTGATGAATCCCCAGGTGACGAGTTGCATGGTGGGCCAGAAGATGATTTCCATCATGCGGGGCCAGGAGCTTCGCAACAGGTAGATGTAGCGAAGCATGAGGCCGGATATACGGGTGGGGGACATGGTTGGGAAGAGGGGAAAAGGGGACGAGGGGAAGAGGGGGTTAGTCTTGGCGGTTGGCGTTTCTTACGATTTTGAGGAAGGTTTGTTCGAGGTCGGTTTTGTTGTGTCGGGTAATGAGTTCTTCGGGGGTGCCGCGTTCTACGATTTTGCCGTGGGTCATGATGAAGACTTGCTGGCACATTCTGTGGACTTCGAGCATGTTGTGGCTGGCCAGGAGGATGGCGGTGTTGCGGCGTTGTTGATAGCGGTAGAGGTAATCGCGGATCCAGGTGGCGGTATCGGGGTCGAGGCTGGCGGTGGGTTCGTCCAGGAGGAGGAGTTCGGGTTCGTTGATGAGGGCTTTGGCCAGGGAGACCCGGGTTTTTTGTCCGGCGGAGAGTTTGCGGAGTTGTTTGTTGAGGAGTTCTTTGAGTTCGAGGTCTTCGGTCAGTTGTTCGATGCGGCTTTTTGCATCTTTGACTTCGTAGAGTTTGGCATAGACCTTGAGGTTTTCCCGTACGGTGAGTCGTTGGGGGAGGTCAATGTAGGGGCTGGACATGTTGACCCGCGGGAGGATCTTGAAGCGATGTCGCAGGAGGTCTTCTCCAAAGATGTGGATGCTTCCGGTTGTGGGCAGAAGCAAGCCAAGGAGCATGGAGATGGTGGTGGTCTTGCCAGCACCGTTGCTGCCCAAGAGGGCGGTGGTGCAATGGGGCTTCAGATCAAAGGTGAGGTTGTCGACTGCTGTGAAGTCGCCGAATTTTTTGGTCAGTTCTTTGACCTCAACAACGGCAGCTTTGTCAGTCATGCGGGGAGGTGACTCGCTTTCTTGTTCAATCAGTAGGCTTGAAGCGGGTCCTGTGAGTGCCATGATCAGCCTCTGTCGCTGATGTCTACATAGGGGCGATGAGGGGCTCCGGAATAGACTTGGCGTGGTCGGCCTATGGGTTCTTTGTTTTCGATCATTTCTTTCCACTGGGAAATCCAGCCGGGGAGGCGGCCCAGGGCAAACATGACGGTGAACATGTCCGTCGGGATGCCCAATGCACGGTAGATGATGCCGGAGTAGAAGTCGACATTGGGGTAAAGATTCCGGGATACAAAGTAGTCATCTTTCAGAGCGACTTCTTCGAGGTGACGGGCAATGTCCAGTACGGGGTCGCTCACTCCCAGGGCATCCAGTACATCGTCACAGGCCTTTTTGATGATTCGGGCACGGGGGTCAAAGTTCTTGTAAACTCGGTGACCAAAGCCCATGAGGCGGAATGGGTCATTTTTGTCTTTGGCTTTTGCGAGCCATTTGTCAGGTCCACCTCCATCGGCATGGATGGCATCGAGCATTTCGATCACGGCTTGGTTGGCTCCTCCGTGAAGGGGACCCCAGAGAGCGGTAATCCCGGTGGAAATCGCGGAATAAAGGTTACAACGGGAAGAACCTGCAATGCGGACGGCGGCGGCGGAACAGTTTTGTTCGTGATCGGCGTGAAGGATGAGTAATTTGTCCAGAGCTCTGACTACGACTGGATCAATCTCGTACTCATCCGTAGGCAGGGCGAACATCATATTTACGAAGTTTTCTGTGTAGGAGAGGGAGTTTTTGGGGTAAATGACGGGATGGCCAACAGAGTTTTTGTAAGCCCAGGCCGAAACGGTGGGGAGCTTGGCCAGGAGACGGCTGATGGTCAGATTGATCGTTTCCTGAGAGCTGTTCGGATCGTGTGAACAGGTGTAGAAGGTACTCATTGCCGAGACCATAGAGGCCAGGATTCCCATGGGGTGAGCTTTGGAGGGATAGGCTTCGTAGAATCGTTTTAAATCCTCGTGGATAAGGGTGCGGGATTTGATTTCGGTCTCAAAGGTGGCAAACTCATCCTGAGTGGGAAGTTCTCCGTAAATGAGCAGGTGAGCGACTTCGAGGAAGTTGGATTTTTCGGCAAGGTCTTCAATGGAATACCCCCGGTAACGAAGGATTCCTTTTTCTCCGTCCAGGAATGTGATTTCACTCTTGGTGGAACCTGTATTTTTGAAGCCTACATCCAGAGTGATCAGTCCGGTCTCTGCTCGGAGTTTTGCTATGTCTATTGCGTGTTCGTTTTCCGTACCGACGATGACAGGGAATTCGTAGGTTTTATCTCCGAGTGTGAGTTTGGCTATATCGCTCATAATTCTAATTTGGGGGATGTCGTATCTGAGTGTAAGTTGAGGCGAACAAGGAGATGGCGTCCGCATGGTTATGGTTTGAAAGTGGCTGTTTTACTCGAAAGGGGGGATGAACAAAAGTGTGCCTGTGGGTTTTGTCAAATCCAGTCACACGAAAAATTTGGAAAACCGCACTACGTCGACTTCAGGATGCAACTTTTTTCCATTTATAAGGAATACTTCTGCCAATTGTTTGGCCAGAAGGGGAGCCATGAGGCTTCCTTTGGAACCCAGGCCATTCAAGACCAAAAGCCTAGGGTTTGCCGGATGGGAGCCCAAAATGGGACGCCGATCTTTTATGACGGGTCGTATGCCTGTGTGGCGTTCGGCCACTACGGGCTTTTCTTTCAATAACCTGGCCAAACCTGCCTCCATTTCGATCCGTCCTTCTTCATTGGGTGGGCTTTCCAGTTGATCCCATTGATAGGTGGCTCCGGCTAGGTACTGACCGTTTTTCATGGGTCTGATCCATTTTCCTGCATTGAGGATTCCTGGAGGCAAGGGGGACTCCACCCGCAGAGTTTGGATTTCCCCGGCGGCCAATTCGAGCGGGCATTGGCCAAACCATGGATTGTCTTTGAGGCGGTATCCTTCACAGAAAATCACCCGTTCATACAGCTCATCATTGCACCACACTCCTTCGTCCAGAAGGTTCAGATCCAGATAAGAGAACTTGGATTCTATCAACACATGTTTATTTTGGAGCCATGCTCGAACCGAATCCACAAACCTACATGTGTCTAATACCGCAGCCCCCTGAATGGAAAAACTTCCCAAATCATCCTTGAGAGCATCTCCGAAATTCCCTGCGGGATACCGTTCACCCAGCCAGGGAGAAAATTCGGCCTGTTGCTTTCTTTTTTCGTAAGCAGCGATTTCTTTCTCATTTTGAAAGCAACGCAGCAGAGGCATTTCCTGAAAAAAGCTTCCACCCAGCTTCACATCCCATTCCTGATATTGTTTTTTCGCTACGTTAAAAAACTCCTTGTATTTCCAGCTCAATGCCAGCCGTTTTCCAGTAACTGGATTCAATATGCCCGCAGCCACTCTTGAGGCCGAGTAGGGGAGATCGGCGGAGACCACGGTGACTTCCTGGCCGGCCTGCAACAGTTCCAGTGCCAGCACTGATCCCGCCAATCCCTGGCCGACAATCAGTTGCTTTGTTGGGGGTTTCATGAAGATCTGGAGGCTCTTATGATGCGTTGAGAGTTGTTTTCATTGCTTTGTTTTCACTGGAATCAGTGCAATGAACGCCGGTAAATAGGTTGGCTGTAAACCTTTCTCCAGACTTTTCCTTTTCTTTCTTGATTCAGATCGCTGGACAACCATCCTCCCCACCCTTCCAAAAATTTCCACTCATATATATACACATGATCAAAAAGTTTACATTCTCCTCTGAATCCGTTGGCGAAGGGCACCCAGATAAAGTTTCTGACTTTATTTCTGACAGTGTTCTGGATGCTTGCCTGGAGCAGGACCCCCAAAGCCGTGTTGCTTGCGAGACCTTGGTGAAAAGCAACATGGTTGCTCTGGCTGGAGAAATTACCACTGATGCTGATTTCGATTACGAGCAGGTCGTTCGTGATGCCATTACCGACATTGGCTACATCAACGACGACGACATCTTTCACGCAGACAAAGTTTTCATCTCGAACTTCCTGACCAAGCAATCTGAAGACATTGCTCAAGGCGTGGATGCCGCAGGAGCCGAAGGCAAGAAGCATGAAGAGCAAGGAGCTGGAGACCAGGGGATCATGTTTGGGTTTGCCTGTAATGATACATCCGAATTGATGCCAGCCCCCATCATGTATGCCCATCGCCTCAACCGCAAAATGGCAGAATTTCGCAAATCCGGCAATGTGCCCTGGCTGCGTCCAGATTGTAAATCCCAAGTCGCTGTGAATTATGAAAACGGCCAGGTCACCGGTATTTCCAATGTCGTTATTTCCACACAACACTCTGCCGATGTACGACATGCTGAAATTGAAGAGTTTTGTATCAAGGAAGTGATCCAGCAGACCCTTCCGGAACGTTACCTCAACGATGACACTGAATACCTTATCAACCCTACAGGACGCTTTGTGATTGGTGGACCACAAGGAGACGCTGGGCTTACCGGCCGCAAGATCATCGTCGATACCTACGGAGGTTGGGGACGTCATGGTGGGGGAGCCTTCTCTGGAAAAGACCCCAGCAAGGTGGACCGCTCCGCCGCGTACATGTGCCGCTGGGTCGCCAAGAACATTGTTGCCGCAGGACTCGCTGATCGTGTGGAACTGCAAGTCGGTTACGCCATCGGACACCCTGAGCCTACAAGCGTTACCGTTGACACCTTTGCAACCAACACAGTCAGCGAAGAAGCCATCATCAAAGCTGTTCAGGAGGTATTCAGCTTCAAGCCCGCCGACATTGTTAGCCAGATGGATCTTCTACAACCGATTTACCGCTCCACTACCAACTACGGACATTTTGCCAAAGAGGGCCTTCCCTGGGAAGATACCAGCAAGGCAGATGCCCTGAAGTCAGCGGCCCAATAACTACCCATAAACCTACATAATGAACCAGACCCAAACCGTTCCCAATTCAGAACAAGTTAACATGAGCAACACCAACGACTACAAAGTTGCCGATATCTCCCTGGCCGATTTTGGCCGCAAAGAGATCGAAATCGCCGAGAGCGAAATGCCTGGCTTGATGGCCACCCGTGAAAAGTACGGCCCTGAACAACCCTTGGCAGGAGTCAAAATCATGGGCTCCCTTCACATGACCATCCAGACCGCCGTTCTGATTGAAAC
>Ga0181580_10004790_pt1 | contig 10968 bp, 7 predicted proteins | sample 071ome_23_FD_132413 | JGI IMG/M metagenome (GOLD analysis project Ga0181580, IMG submission 132413) | Coastal salt marsh microbial communities from the Groves Creek Marsh, Skidaway Island, Georgia - 071403BT metaG (megahit assembly) | ecosystem: Environmental > Aquatic > Marine > Intertidal zone...
AACGCGACAATGACGCGCGATGACTGACTGACACGAATGAGTTTTTCGAAATGCGCGGACAGGTCATGGCGTTTACGGTGAAGGGTGTTGTCGACGGTTTGGACAGTTTTACCGGTAAAAAGATTTCCGGGACGACGCAACCGAACATTACGATGGATGATTTCAAACGAATTATTGATGACGCAATGGAATTGGCGCTGATGAAGGCGCACGACATGAAATTGCGGCGGACGGGTAACCCGAGTAAGGCTGTGGACCACCCGGGATACGAGCCCATCATTCACGAGCCGGCGGATGATTTACCGTTTGAAGTCGTCACTGATGGCATCGTTGACTTTAAGACGGACGATGTGGTTGATATTTTAAAGCATAGGAAGCGCGTGGAGGAGAATTGCAAGCGTCGGGAAAAGGTGGTCAAGTCTGTGCTCTGGTGGAGAGTGGGCAAGCCTCCGAACGTCATTCGCGAGGAACTCATGCGGGAAGAGGCGAGAAAGGTTGCAGAGGCGAAGAGACTCGAGTTACCGATACCAAAGTCTGTGTTCGGTACGGATGAGGAGATGGAAGCTTTGAAGGTGATAGAAAACGATAGGAGACAGGAACTCAAGGTGAAGCTCGAAGAGAATCCATCCGGCGTCGTCAACTTGATGTGGCCAGAAGAGCACGAGACGTGGTACAATCAAATGTTGGCGCACGAGCTTCGGCGATTCGAGGTGGCAGTCTTGAGGATGGATTACAGCGTTTCCATGGGTTTGAAGGTGGGGAAGGATGGTAAGATTGCGCCGAGAGGTAAGATGCGGCACTGTTGCACCATTTGGAGATAGATGTTTATGTAATTCATAAGACGTAGGACGATAGCGTACTTCGCGTAGCGCTTGTTTTGTCTCCGCTAACACGTTTCTACTTCAGTATTTCATCATCAATTCTAATAATCCTAGGTTGTCTAGTCGTAAATGTCTTCCTTTTCAATGTGTGAATGTTGGTTTTCATCCTTGGTAATTCTCCAATAGTAGTCGGTGAGTTCTCTCTGGCCCAAAACGTGAGCGAATTCCATGTCGTGCGTAATCACGATGAGTTGAAAATTCTCTTGATCTCTTCTGCTCTTCATGATTTCGATAAGAGAGCGCGCGAGTGCGTCGGAGTTTGGAGCATCTAAATTCGTCGTCGGCTCATCGAGCGCGAGAATACCGCAGTTCAAGCAGAAGGTCTCGGCGAGAGCGAGGCGAATGATGAGACACGCGAGAACCTTTTGCCCAGCGCTGCACCTACCGCGCATCTCCAGTTCAGCTCCGCCGCATAACATCACAACTCGGTAATTGTATGAACTTCTACCCGTCGTTCCGTCAGAGTCACTTCGAATCTGGATGTAGTCAATGTCTTGACCTCTGTACGTACGCTGCCAGAGCTCCCTGACAACCTTGTTGATCTCCTCCATCTTGCTAGCGTGAAACGACATGAGCGCCTTGTCGAGAGCTTTATGGTAGCGATCCAAGTCGTCACTCACCATCTCGACAGTCTTGAGCTCCACCAGTTGTTTCGACAGCCGCTTCTCAATGTTGACGTACTCAGCGCCCTTGAGCTGATCACCAGCCGCCTTCATCGCCTCTTGATGGGCGCGCTTTCGCCCTTGCGCTTCGGCCACCTCGTTACCGTAATCGATCTTGGTGTTTGTAATATGTCGCAACTTTTTGTCAATCTCCGACATCTCGCCCATATTGTGCATTTCAATCGTGAGTTGCTCAATCTTTTCGAGAAGTGTCTCTTCTTCTCGCTTCCCCTTGAGAAACGCAATGTTGTCTTCAAGCTCGCGCTTGAGATCATTTTGACGCGAGATAATCTCATCCTTCGACTTGAGTTGCTTCGATCGAGACTGCAGCTTGGCCTCGAGCTCTTCAATTTTGCCGTTCGTTTCATCCAGAGACTTGTTATGCTCAGCCAATCGTTCGGTCGCACCAGATGCGGCGGCTTGTTCGATAGCTTTGTTCATGCCGACGAGAGAATCTATGACGCGCTGTAACTCACGAATGATCGTTTCAACTTCTCGCTCCTCATTCACATGCTGCTGTCGCTGCTCCTCGCGTTCACGCGCTAGCTTTTCCTTCTCCGCGAGGCCAGGCGCACGTTCGCTCTCCATTTGTTGTTGCTCTTCGGCGCTCTTATCGAGCATCTTGTTGATTTCGTTCACATCATTCTTAAGTTGAGAGCGCTTGTCGCCGCGAGACTTCGCAACCAAGAGTGATTCACGCAAGTCGCGGGCGTTACGCTCCAGGGTCAGGATTTCGGTATCGTGTCGTTCTTTGCGTTTTTGAAGAATGGACTTCTCGCGTTCAGACGCCTCGCGCTTCACATCAAGCATCTCAATGTCGTTTGCAATATCGAGAGCAGACCGCGCGACGCCATCGATACCCAAAGAGGAAGACTCCAAAGAGTCGACAATAGATTGCAGCGCGTCCGCTTCCTTTGCCAAACGAGAAATATTACTCACATCTTCAACAAGAGCCGCCGCAGCAGCGTGTGAATTTTGATTCTTCGCGAGAATGTCAAGGGATGACTTCTTTTCGTTTTCTGCTTGAGCGAGTTGATCTTCGAAATCGGAAACCAATTTTTCCGTATCCGGTATTTTCGCATTCAGAGACTTGAATCGCGTCGCATTCGGGGCCAAATCTTGAAGCAACTTGCGGCGTTCACGCGCTTTCTCCACTCTCTCTTCCAGCTTAACTATTTCTGCGGGAGCATTCGCCATATTTGTCTTCATTTCGTGAATAAAGCTATCCGTCGCCTCAATTGACTCGAAACCGCGTCTGCACAGAGAACATGATTGATTCTTTTCAGCCTCGGCGACGAAACGAGTGAACAAATTTTGCAGCGATTTGAGCTGCGTCATGTTCGCTTCAACGTCCCCCACTTCTCTGTTGACAGCGTCGAGTGCCTCTACGTAACCAACAAAGCCCCCGGTGCCGAGAACGCGCGCATTGTCCTCAAGTTTCTCGATACATTTGATCTCTTCCAAATTACTCTTGTCCTCGGAGAGCGATGTTTTCGCTGACTTGAGCTCGTGTTTGAGGACGGTGACGTTTGATGTGAGATCATTCACCGATTGCTGCGCCTGCGCCATGGCTTCAGACAGGTCGTCCAGCTTTTCAATTAACGCATCCTTGAGTTCAGAGTTCATAGGCATAGCGGCACCGAATATCTCGCGAAGCCGAGTTGAGTGGCCTTCGAGCAGGTTTTCCAGGGCACTATTCTTCGAAAAGAGCTCTTCCTTCTTCATTCGCAGTTTCATTTCACTTTCGCCGGCTTGAACCGCGCGCTCTTGTTCGCTGCGCAACTTGGAAATTTCCTGTTCAATTTCATCCAGACCCGAGTCCACCTTTTCCATATCAGACTTGAGTTGCGTGGCAAAGTCTGACTTCATCTTTTCACTGTGCAATTCATTCGCACGCTTCACGCGCGCTTCCAGGTCTACTATGGCGGAATCGTTGACCAAATTTTCGCAGAGCTCCTTGTTGATCTCCTCCAAGCGAGCTTTCCAACCCTGCTGCTGTTCATTCAACAGTTTGATTCGTTCTGTGTGCGAGCTCAGGCGTTCACTAATCTCATCTATTTTGGCGGCGCAGGATTCGTCGAGCTCTCGATGTTTTGTTCGCATTCTTTCCATCGCCTCTTGTCGCATCGACAGACGAGCCTCGAGCGCATTCGTAAGCTCATTGGGATCAATATCTGGACCGCTCGACAAGTTCACTTCCGGATACGTCTTCGAAATCTTTTGAGCAAATGCTTGACGATCTTCGACACGTTTGCTCTGCGCCTCGGCTTCGGCACCGAGCCTGCCGGCGGTTTTTATCATCCGCTCGCGCGACTCCTTAGACGCCTCTAGCTCGAGTCTGGTATCCGTCACTTTTCTTTCAAGAGAGTCGCGTTCCTGCTTCATGATGGAGAACTTTTGAGCAAAAGTTTCGCCCATTTTTTCGAGTTCTTCTAGAGACTCTGTCAACTCGGTGGACATGCTCGCGAGCTTTCTGGCGTTTTCAGACGTCACCGCTTCGCGTCGCGCCATCAAAGCGTTGCGCTTCTCGTGAACTTCGCGAACAGCGAGCTGCATGGCTTCAACCTGAGCAACCTCCTCTTGAATATCCTCAATCTTGGAATCGAGCATGGCGATGCGTTTGCTCAAGTCTTCAGCCTTGTCGCGGTTCGTTTCAAACGTCGCGCGGAGTTTCATGGCGTGATCCTTCTGAATTTTCAAAGACTCCACCTTGCCTTTGTAATCGCGAATGAGACCAGTCTGCTCCGTTTTCAGCTTTCTAATGTGTTCGAGCGCCTTAGTGTACTTGGTGGCGCTGAAAATTTCGTCAAATTTCTTCTTCAATCCCGCGCTATCACCCAATGGCCAGTTGGAATCTTCCTGGTGAACGAAGACGACGTTTTCCAAAATCGCCTTGGACACGCCCATCAACGCTGGCACTTCCGCGTTAATGTCCACACACTTTCTCGAAATACTCACCTTGTTTCCATTATCATCCACTGACTGTATCACGCTATCTAAATCCTTCTTCTCAAGCTTACCTCTCGCCTTTTGCGTCAACTGAAACGACCGTATCACCACAAACGGTTTTCCCACCACATTTCTAAATCGCAACTTAATCTGCGCCTTGACCTCCGTCACGTCCGCCACCTTTGGATCGTGAATAAACGCTTGCCCGCTCCTCGCAGATGGCGGAAGCTCACCCGTCGACCCCATCTTCAGACACTCGATGATTGTCGTCTTACCCGCACCGTTACGTCCGACGATGAGCGTCAGCGGTTTCGGAAACTGAATCACGTTTTCATTTTCTGGAGAAAACGACCGGATCCCTTTAATCAAAAGCTACGAGTCGGTCGGTCAAAACCGTGCGTTCCGTCTCGTCAGTCACCCACCATCCTCAATATTCACCCGTCGTCATCGAAACGTCGACGTCGCTCTCGAACAGTCAATCAATCGAAAGGGAGTTTCAAACGCGATGTCACGAAAACACAAACGACAGCTCGCCCTCTCCCTCCCGCGCGCCCGCGGCGCGTTCGGTTCGACGATAACCTCTCGCGCACCTTATCCACCGTACACATGACGACGATTCGATCCGATCCCGGTGGTGTCTCTCGATCGTCGTCGACCGTCGCGTTGTGAAGTTGAAGCCAAACAAAATCAGAGGTGCATAGTTTCGAATCCACAGTGCGCGACGCGTCACCACGATGATATCCTCTGTCATCCGTCCGACGCGTTTCGTCGTCGAAACCGCCCGCGTCCGACACGGACGAAGAAACACGGCGACGTTCGCGAGCGGACGCGGTCGTGGAGGCGAACCGGATGGATCGCGCGTGCAAGGCGGGCTGACTAAGAAGCGGTGTGACTGCTGCAGCGGCACTGGACTGGTGCTGTGCCCGACTTGTAACGATACCGGTCGAACGGGTTGGACGATCGATGGAAACACGCAGAGGTGCGATAGAAAAGGGTACGTGGAGGAATACGGCGGTGGGGGGTTGTTCGGGATCGGGGCGAAGAAGATTGGGGAGAAGAAGTGCCCGCGGTGTAACGGCGGCGATAGAAAATACACACCGGGCTCGATAACGTGCGCGCGTTGCGGCGGGAATAAGTTTTTGTATTATCGATCGGCTGATTGGCGGTGATTCGAAGCGGAGTTTTTGATTGATCCTGCCTGTTGTTATTAAAAAATTATTGTAGTAAGGATGTGAGCTTTAATTCGCGCTTCTAGAGGACTAATGTATGTTATGTTGCGTGCAATGATGAATAAATGTTCCCAGATTCCGCGGACGTGTGTGTCGGCGCTACGGAATTTAAATGTCTGGGAGGTAGCTTTGTCGGATGCGACAATATACCGTCAAGAAGATACTAATCGCGGGACCCCAGTAGATTACGCGCTCCTTGGCTCCGACGAAAAAACCGCCCACGCCTTGCTCGGCGAGAACGGCTTTCGCGGTGTCGATGGGACTCGTGCCGTCGGCGTCCGCTGGCATTCCCGCATCGACGAGCGCTTTGCGCTCGTTGATCATCCTCGTGACGACGACATCCACAGGTGTGGTGCTAAACGCGCCAGCCATGCCACCGACGGCGCCGAATAAGGCTTCGGTGATTGGGGCGTCCGGATCGAGAGACGTGATGGAGAAGGTGATGATGAGCAATTTCAACCCTTCGAAAATCGCAAGCTGAATGCCGCCGAAAGGAATGTCTCTCGCCAGCGCTGTCTTCCAGCACTTGAACAAGTTTCGTCGTGCCGCAGCGGGCAGGACGTTGGTCTGAATCGCCTCTGGAACAGTCATGCCGATTTGCGTTCCATTCTTCACCGCCTCCGCGGGCAGGCGTAGAATCGAGGCGAAAAATTCACCAAACCCACCAGCTATGAGGTAGACGATGATAGGGTGAGGCTTCATGAGATCCACCTGCAAAAGAACGTCTTTCGCATTTTCATACAGACCGAGATAGAGGCCGAGCGGGATGCCTTCCTTCATCAGATTGGCGCTCAAGCCCGAGTACAAAGAAAGCACTCCGCCTTCGCCCACGATTTCGTCCCACGTGGGTTCGTACCCACGCGTAATGCTCGCCAACTCTTCATCCGTCGAGCCCTCATCCATACTCATCGACGTTTCCAACGATTTGTTTTGCTTGAGCGAGATTTTCCTCACCTTGACCGTGTCGAGCGGGTGCATAATCGCGTTGGACACTACGCTCGCCACGAGCGCCGCTCCGTACACGATGACTGGTCCCTGCGCCCCGAGTTGACCGAAAATAACCTTGCGCTCCTTGAGTCTCCGCTGCAAAGACGCCTCATTCGCGCGTTTATCCACTAATCTCTTCTTCTGATCGCTAAGCTTTTCGTACTGCTCCGACTGCGTGAAATCGCTCAGCTGTCCCTCGACGTTTTTCGCCGCCAACAGCGCCAACTCGGCGTCCACCTGTTCCAACTCCTGCTCATCCACCGCGTTGAGCGCGTTGAGCTCTTGCAGCAACACATCGATATTCCCTCTCGTCAACACCGACGCCTTTCTGTTCCGAGATTTCTCGTCCAACTGCAACAAATTCTCCAACTCGACGCCGCGCTTCGGGTTGTACAAGACGCCGCTCGTCGAGCTCCCGAACCCTTCCGCGAGCGCGTTCCCCGGGCACCCGAACGCGCTCGCCCCGACCACGCACGCCGCCGCGACCGCCGCGACCGCCGTCGTCCCCGCCGACGCCGACGCCCACCCCCCTTCCCCCACGGGCGACGCCTCGTCGCGATGCCCACGCACCGCTGACGTCACGATGGTTGCGCGCGCGCCGCGTCCGCGTCCACGTCGCGGTGCGCTCACGGACGCCGCCGACGACGACGACGACGACGCGCGACACGCCGGCACGTGACGCATCATCATCGTCCACGCGCGTTCCCGACGTCCGCCGTGTGACGCCGTGCGTCGCGACGTTCCTCCCCCGGCGTCGTCGTCGTCGTCGACGTTCGAGCGAGCATCAAAAACACCCGCGTGCGTGCGTGCGTGCGTGCGTGAAATCGACGACTCCTCAAAAACACCCGAAAGTGGAAGCGTTCCTCTCGACCGAGGGACCGACCGAGGGACGGACGAACCGAGGGACGGACCGAGGGACAGGGGGTCCCAACCAATCACTCGTTATCCGACGTCGGCGACGCCAGTGACGGACGCCGTGCGACGACGAACGACGGACGACGAACGACGAACGACGAACGACGGACGACGGACGACGGACGACGGACGCGGTTGATTGCGGAGAACGGTGATGACGGCGATGACGACGACGACGACGACGACGCGCATCGGTAGCGGTGGGGTCAACCCGGCGGCGACCGAGGGGCGGCGAACGATGAGACCGATGACGACGAAGAACCGAAGAGGGCACCGACAGATCGCGCGCGCGGACGTCGACCCGGAATCCCTGGCGATTTTGCAGCAAAAGCTCGGACAGACGATCAAGTTTGAGGGCGCCGGGGCGGAAAAGCTCAACCAGGGCGTGCTGTTGGACGCCACGGGCGGGGCGATGCGCAAGGGCGATAAGGTTCAAACCAAGGATGACAACGCGCTGGAAATCATGTATGATCCGGAAGGGTTGTTCCCGGACGTCGATGAAACGTCGTCGTCGATGTTGATCGATCGGCGGTTGGGACAACGCGCGAGGGAGGCGGAGGAAGCGTTGGAAGAAGAGGCGAAGAAGAAGCACAAGGAGGAGCGGGAAAAGCTGCAGGCGCTGCGAGACGCGCGAGTGCAACCGGATGATCCGGAAGCGTTGGTGCAGTATTTTTTTGAAACGGAGATTAATGAGATGGAATATGAGATTGTGCGTTGCAGACCGTTGCTCACGGATGCGTTTTTCGCAAACTTGAAGGAGACGATTGAAAAGTCTGACGGGTTGGACAAGGAAAAGCGCGAGGCGCTGTACACCGTCACGAGCGGTTTCGTCGGTTTCGTCGATCAAACCACCAAGGCGATGCTTCAACCGCGCGAGCGCATGATGAAGCTTCTCACCGCCAAGGATAAAAAGGCGATGATTCTCGAAATGGTTGAGACGGGAGAGCTCGATATCAACCTCATGGCGCTTCTCAAGACGAACATCAACACGGCTAAGGAAGCCGGTCTCACGCAAGAGGCTGAATTCATGGAGAAGATTTACAACGCGTGCGCAAAGTTTGTGAGCGTGTGATGCGCCTCCGCTTTGGCTTTGTTCGCGTTCGACATTCCATCATCATCATCATCCGCAGCGATTTATTACTACGACGTCAAGAAGAAGAATGACTATTATTTGTAAAAAGAAGAGGGAAAAATGATCCATAGAAGCGCGCTTCTCCTGCTCGTTACTTACGTTACAACATCTACGGAAAGAATCGTTGCGACAGCTCGCTCAACACTTTATTCACGCCCAACAAAACCCCAGCGCTTCCAAAGATACCCACCATGACGAGCGCCGTCGTGCTCAACGCGCCACCGACGCTCGGCCACTCGATCAAGCCAACCTCTTCCGCGGCGCCCGCGAAAATGTTCGCGCCCTCATCCGCCTTGGCCTCCTTCGCCGCCCGGATCGCCGCGCCGATATCCTCTGCGGACGACGACGGCGTCACTTCCGTCGCACCGCCGCTCGTCGACGCGTCGGACGCGCCTTTATCGCCGTCGCCGCCCGACGTCGTCGTTCCTTCAGTGGCGTCCTCGCCTTCGTTGGCGCGACGCACGACGACGACTCGACGCGCGCGAGCGCCGCGCGACGACGTCGAGCGGAACGTCACGCCGCGCGTCGACGTCGATGGTTTGGTGGATAACGCAAAGGACATGAGGCGAGGGCGGGTGGGGGGCGTCGTCTGCGCGTTCGTCGACGCCGACGTGTGACGAAGGTTGAGGAGGTTTGAGGTTTTCATGGGTGGATTTGGATTTTTTCGCCGCGAAGGCGCGTTTCGTTTACATTACAACCACAGTGTCGTCGTCCACAGGCGAATTGAAGAAGACGATCAGTGCGGGAGAGAGACGGCGGCGAACCCAAGCCTAATGAGATCGCGAAACGTGGCGTCGGAGGCGTTCATCGGGGTTTGGTAACGCATGAAGATGTCGATGGCGATTGCTGCGGCTGTCAATCCGGCGCAGAAAAACGCAAAGGCGTAGAGGGCGGAGAGGACGGATGAACCGATGCGAACGCCGAAGATGGTCGGGTACGCGTCGGAGTTTCTTCGTTCGACGATTTGTTCGAGCGATTTTAACGCTTCGATGGAGAGCTCGTTTCTCTGTAAGATGGCGGCTTTTTCCTTGGCCATGCCGGCGTTGAGAATGGTGGAGTTGTCGAGGAAGAGTTTCCATCGAGCCTCTTGGAGCCGCACGCAATCAGCCTCTTGAATGTCGTGCACCTTTGCAGCGGTGGATGTCATCGTGAGAAGGGGTAGCATGAGTAAGGTTGCCACGATGAGAGGGTAGACTGGTGGTGAGTCTCCGATTTCTGTGATTTTGGCGAAATCGAAGAAGAAGTATAGACGTAACACCTTGACGAGACTCACGGCGACGATACCGACGACGAGTGTGAGCACGTGCGTCATGTAAAACGTGCACCAGTATTGCTCCAACTCTCTAAAGTCTTCGACAACCATCCGAATGCGAATCCAAGGAAGCCAAGCTTGGCAAATGTTGACAAAGGGAATGTCGAAAGCAGCCGCGGAGCTCGGATCCGTCGTCGCTTGGAACATGAGCCAATGCAACATGTCATGGTAAGCGCACGCGCACAACCGTCGCGACGTGATACAGAAGACAAACACCGTGATCATTTGCCACACGAAGGCGAGAATGATGCCACTGGAAGATCCCTGCCACATCGACGGTGACACCGATTGAAACTGAAAGATTGAGCTCGCCGAAGTCGGACACGCTTCGAATCCTAGGAACGACGGCACAAGGCTCGCTCTCGCCGGATCGACGCAAAACGACGTCGCGGTGGGCGCACCGAACATTGATACACCTCTACCCAGTCGTACAATGTAAGGCAAAGCAGCCACGGCAAAGGACGTAATGAGAAATATCAACATTTGCGTCCAGTGCGTCGTTCGCGAACTCAGCCAATACGACCTCCACGATTCTTCGTTCGTTCGAGCCAAGAGTGCGTCGAGAACGTCGCGCTCTGATACTGTCTTCAGTTGCAAGAGCTTATTCGACGCCACAATGTCTTCTATGCTGAATTTGGCGTGGAAATCGCCGCGTACGCCATCCTTGGTACCGTGCGCCTGCGACTTTCTCCCTGATTTCACCTTTCTAGAATGCTCGTCTTGCACGTTTTCCAAATTTTCCGCAAAGTTATCCATCTCTGCCAACCAACGTGGAACGTCTCCGCTCTTTCCACCGTTCTTTCGACCTCGGCCGTTAGGCAGTGCGTGCGTATTCCCGTTGCGGTCGTCGTCGGCGGAAGTCTCGGTCTTTGTGTGTTCATCCTGCGACGCGCGAATGCCC
>Ga0181580_10004811_pt1 | contig 10943 bp, 7 predicted proteins | sample 071ome_23_FD_132413 | JGI IMG/M metagenome (GOLD analysis project Ga0181580, IMG submission 132413) | Coastal salt marsh microbial communities from the Groves Creek Marsh, Skidaway Island, Georgia - 071403BT metaG (megahit assembly) | ecosystem: Environmental > Aquatic > Marine > Intertidal zone...
TCTTGAGGGTGGAGTCGGCCATCCATATAAAAAGTGGCCACTGCCAGGCATGCATCTGCCAAACCTTGTTCGGCGGCCCGTTCAAACCATTTGAAGGCCATGGCTTCGCTACGGGGAACACCCCTGCCTGCATCATACATTAGGGCAAGATTCCATTGAGCCAGGGGATGGTCCTGATTGGCAGCGTGGTCATACCACTTGGCGGCCTTGACCCAGTCCTGCTCAACGCCCAGCCCCTCCTCGTGAAGGACGCCTAGATTGAACTGAGCCAGCAGGCTGCCGGCCTTGGATGCCTGCAGGAACCAATCTGCCGCCGCCGCTGGATCCTGAGTGACTCCCTTGCCTTCAAGCATCAGGGAGGCCAGTGCGACCATGGATGGTTGGTGCCCGCTAGAGGCTGCTTTGGCAAGCCAACTGGCTGCTTCCTCAGCTTGCTGAGCTTCCACGCTCGCCTGAGGCTCCTGGCCTAGCAGGATCATCGCCAGGTTGTACTGCGATGCGAGCACACCTCCTTCAGCCGCGGCCCGGGTCCAATAGATGATCTGCTCGGTATTACCTGGCCCTGACTGTCTTTGTCGATGGATCTCGATCAATCTCAACTGAGCCGGGACGACACCCAGATTCCCAGCGCGGCTGTAGTAGTCCAAAGCAGCGGCCTGTTCATCGGCTTGATCACTCGTGTCGAGTAGAAAGCCCAAGTTGTATAGTGCCATGGGATCATCCTGATTGGCGGCCTCACCCAGCCAGTGGCGAGCCTGCACCATATCTTGCTCCACGCCTATGCCTCTGAGGTAGTTCATACCCAAAACAGCCTGGGCTCCGGGATGCCCCTGCTCGGCAGCTGCCTGGTAATATTTGATGGCTTGCTCAAGGTTTTTTTCTACCCCTCTGCCTTCGGCCAGCAGCCTTGCAAGGCGGTACTGCGCTCTGGCATCACCTGCCTGGGCTGCCCTCTCATACCAGCTAAATGCTTCCCCAGGTTGGCTGGTTCCCTCCGACTCTGATTCAAGCAAGAGCCCAAGGTTGAACTGTGCCCGGATCTCCCCACGTCCGGCTGCCATTTCAAACCAGTCACGGGCTTGCTCCATATCGGCTTCGGTGCCCTGACCGGAGGCTGTGGCTGCCCCCATCCTGAATTGCGCCTCCATCATGCCAGCTTCAGCTGCCTTGCGATACCAATCCATCGCCATGCTGAGATCTTTTGCCACCCCCATGCCGCTCTCATACATGTTGGCAAGATAGAACTGGGCTTGCCGGTGACCCTGCTCGGCGGTGAGTCGATACCACTTGGCCGCCTCTTTGAAATCCTGAGCAACCCCTTGGCCTGAGGCATATGCCTGGCCCAGTTTTAACTGTGCTTCTGGGTGCTGCTGTTCTGCTGAGGCTTTGAGCCATTCGATTGCCTTGTCTGGGTCCATGGCCACTCCATGCCCCGAGTCGTAGGCCATCGCCACTTCGTATTGATCTTCAGCGTCCCCTCGCTGGGCATTGAGCAGTCGGCCAGCGAACAAGTCTTCAGGTGTCATGAGCTCGATCAGCTCATCCATTACCGAATTGGCCTCTTGATGGCCCGCCTTGGCTGCGAGGCGGATCCAGAGATAAGCTTCGGGAAAGTCCTGCTGCACGCCTTCCCCTCGAGCGATCGCCACACCGAGCTGGAATTGAGCTCTCGCATCTCCTTGGGCAGCAGCTGAACTGAAGTAACGCAGGGATTCGGCTGGGTCGGCCGGCACCCCAAGCCCATTCAGGTAAAAAATCCCCATGTTGTATTGCGAGGTGGCTTCTCCCTGGTCGGCCGCAGCCTGAAACCACTTGGCTGCCTGCTTGAAATCTTTCTCGACGCCTTGCCCCTGGACGAAAAGGACTCCCAAGTTGTATTGGGCATTGGGATGCCCCTGCAAAGCAGCCTGCTCAAACCAGAAAGCTGCCTTACCCATGTCCTGCTCCACGGCCTCCCCATTAAAATAGGCCAGAGCAAGGCTGAATTGAGCTTGCACCTCGCCAGCTTCGGCCCATTCAGTGAGTTGAGCTGGCGTGGCGTCAGCTGTGTTGGCAGCCGAGTGAGCAGGGGGGAGAGGGGGAGTTGTTGGAGCAAGGGGAGGGGATTCCTGTGCCATGGCCATGCTTGCCAGGAGCAACCCCCAGGGTGGGCAACACCGAAGCAGGCGGCGGATGATACCGTCGACTCTCTGGCATTGACTTCTTAAATGGGCTGCTTGATTCAAGGGACACATGATCCGCAGTCAGGCCTGCTCCTGGAGGGAATGTTTCCACAAAGCGAACCTGTCAGCTTCGACCATAACCGCCACCGCCTGGTGTTTCAAGGACCAGGCGATCGCCAGCATTCAAGTGCTTGGCGCCTATGGGAGGCAGCCATTCCCTCCGGCCGCTCGGCTCCATCAGGTATTGTTTTCCCGGTTGGCCCGCTGCCCCACCGGCCAAACCGTAGGGTCCCTGGGTGCGATGCTGGGTGATGAAGGAAACGCTCACCGGTTCCAGGAATTCGAGTTCGCGACGAATACCCGCGCCCCCGACATGCTTGCCAACACCGCCAGACTGAGTGCGGATGGCAAATTCGTGTAGCCGCACCGGATAGCGTGATTCCAAGATTTCTGGGTCGGTGATTGCGGTATTGGTCATGTGGGTATGCACCGCATCAGCTCCGGGCCCCTGAGGGGTTGCCCCAGCTCCGCCGCAGATGGTTTCATAATAACTGAAACCTTCGTTCCCGAAAATGAGGTTGTTCATGGTTCCTTGAGAACAGGCTGCTACCCCCAGGGCCTTGAGGAGGAGATCCACCAGACGCTGGCTGGTTTCCACATTACCCCCAACCACCGGTGGACATTGCTTGGCCTGGTCGACAAATGGAGGGTTGAGCATGCCCTCTGGAAGGATGATTTCGATGGGTTTGAGGAGCCCTTCATTCAAGGGGATGCTGTCGCTAAGGAGCAACCTCAGGACGTAAAGTACGACGCTGTTGACGATGGCTGGGGTGGCATTGAGGTTGCCTGTGTGCACCGGGGCGCTACCAGTGAAATCAAAGCGGCAGTGAGATGGACTTAAACAAACCCTGACTGAAAGCACCGATCCATCGTCCAATGACTCCTTTGCCTGGAAAGTACCTGCCTTGAAACCATCCAGGCGTTCCCTGACCAGTGATGCCGATCGATCCAGGATGGCCTGCATCTGTTGGGTGACTCGCTCGGAACCGAATTGTTCGCTCATCGCCAGGAGGGTTCGCGCACCCTTGAGGTTGGCGGCTGCTTGCGCCTTGAGGTCGGCCAGGTTGTCTGAGATGGCCCGAGTGGGAAAGGGGCCTTGGCTCAGGTGCCTGGCGATGGCTTCAAAGCAAGGTTTGCCTCGCCGGTATAGGAACATGGGTGGGATGACCACGCCTTCTTCCTCAAGATTCCTTGCCCCTGGCGGCATGGATCCAGGTCGGATACCTCCTAACTCAGCATGGTGAGCCCGATTGGCCACAAAGCCCAGCAGCTTCCCTGCCTGATCGTGGACTGGGAAGATGAGGGTGAGGTCAGGAAGGTGGGATCCGCCAAAAGCGGGGTGATTGGTCAGCACCATGTCCCCGGGTTCGAGACTGAGTTTTTGCATGACCCGACGCACACACAGTCCCATGGCCCCAAGATGCACCGGGATGTGAGGAGCGTTGGCCACCAGCTGGCCACTGCTATCGAGCAGGGCGCATGAGAAATCCAATCGTTCCTTGACGTTTGTGGAAAGCGAAGTGCGCTGAAGCATCCATCCCATGGCGTGAACTAGGCTGAAAAAACGATGGGTGAAGAGTTCAAGCTGAAAGGCAGAGGAAGATGTCGCATGGTTGAAATGCGTGAGATTCTCTCCTTCGGGCTCGCGGGTGACTCGCTGACTTCCCTGGGAACCGGTGGTAGCCACCCATCCCGGGTCGATCACCAAGGTGCCAAAGGTATCTTGAATGATGGCCGGGCCACGCAGCCAGTCGCCAGGCTTCAAATGCTCTCGTCGCATGACCGGAATCGATTGCCACTGACCTAGAACGTGACTGCGGATTTGATGTTCAGGTTGGGCGACCTGTTTCCGGTCGAAAGATTCCCTTTCCTGGATGCTTGTCGCTGAGCTCGCAATGACGCGACATGCCATCAGTTCAAAACCCGATCTGCCTCCTTCGGGGCGGTAGCCATAAACCTCTTGGTAGCGCTCCAGGAATGCCTCCTCCAGATCCATCCCTGGTTTCCAATCGATCGTTTCGCTGCTTTCCTGCCCGACTTGGCGAAGCTCCACCAAACGACGGGTGACCTTGATATCCTCAGGCTTGTATCCCTCAATGGTCATGGCCCTGCAGGCCTCCTCTTCGAGCTCGCGGACCAAGCATTCGAAGGAGTCGGCCACCTCCTGCCAGGGCTGCAGTATTTGTCTTTCGGCCACCCGCTCAGTCTGTGCATGCATCAGACCCCATGCACTGAGCAGGCCGGCCTGAGCAGGGAAAAGGATTTGCTCCATTTGGAGGATTTCGGCCACGGCGCAGGCGTGTTGCCCACCGGCGCCGCCAAACGCCGTCAGGGTATGTGTGCGTGGGTCATGACCTTCTCTAATGGATATCCCCCTTATAGCTTCAGCCATACGTTCGTTGGCGATCCTCAGCATCCCTTGGAGCATCTCTGCAAGTCCCAGATCGGGATGATGCTCCTGACGAGCTTGTGCTAGCACGTGTTCGGCCTGGCTTTGAGCCGCTTCGGGATCGAAGGGAATGCCAAGCAGCGATGGGTCCATACGGCCGAGCAGGTAATTGACATCGGTCACCGTCAGCGGGCCTCCTGCGCCGTAGGCAGCGGGTCCTGGAGTGGCTCCGGCACTTTCCGGGCCCACCGTAAAGGCGCCATCTTGAAATCGGCAGATAGACCCTCCACCCGCAGCCACGGTATCAATTTTCAAGGTTGTGGCCATGAGCCGAATGCCGTCGATGATCTGCTCGAATCGGTAGGCAAGCTTGCCATCGTAACGAGCCACATCGCTGCTGGTGCCTCCCATGTCCAAAGCGATAATCTGGTTGATGCCGCACTGGTGAGCGCAGGTGGCGGCTCCAACCAGCCCGCCGGCGGGGCCACTCAGTAGGCTGTCTTTAGCCTCGTAAGCCTCACCTTTCATGAAGGCTCCAGCACTGGTCATGATCTTGATATCTGGTTGGCTCAAGCTGCCCTCGATGCGTGCGAGGTATTGACGCATGATAGGGGTCAAATAAGCATTAACCACGGCTGTCTCAGCTCTGGGGAGGTATTTGATGAAGGGCGCCAGCGCCGAGGAAGTCGAGACATGCTCAAGCCCTTCTTCTTTCAGGATTGCCGCGGCCTGCTGCTCGTGAATGGGGTTGCGGTAGGCATGCAGGAAGGCAATCGCCACCGAATCGATTCCAGCTTCGATGAGATTGCGTGCCAGAGATTGGAGTGCTGAGCGATTCAGTGTCCGGATGACTTGGCCGCTGGCATCCAGGCGTTCATCGATTTCCCACACCTGCTCAGGCAGTGGGGGTGTCTTGATGATGTCTAGGGCGAAAAGATCCTTTCGTCTCTGGTCGCCGATTGCAAGCAGGTCGCCAAAACCCCGGGTTACCAGGAAGGCGGTTGGGGCCCCTTTCCTCTCGAGCAGCGCATTCGTACTGCGTGTGGTGGCCAAATGAAATTTGATGGGAGGAAAGGCCTGTCCGACAAGGGTGCGGGTGGCCAGTCTGGCTGCCAGGATTGGAGCCTCCTCGTCAAAACCTATCTCAAGGACCTGTCCCGGGCACAGTGGATGGTTGGGGGCACTTTCCAGACTGCAGCACTGAATTTGTTCGGGCGACTGGTGTAATCTACCCAGCACAGATTGTGTCTCACTGCCCATTAAACGGGCCCCATGCAAGAATCCCGGAGGAATAGGCGAAGCCAGGTTCAGCACGAGTTGCTTTCCCTGGAGTTCCTCCAGAGTGGCTCGTATTCTGCCGCTGCTCAATACCTTGAATCGGTTCAAGGCACCGCTTGGGTCTCGGGCCAGGCAATCGGTGAAGGTGCCACCGGTATCGACCCAGATCTTCCAGCAGTCATGTTCTGACATGGTCGCGGGGCTCCAGAGTTTTGAAGGGATGGCTGTGAGGTGTTGAGCTTGCTTGAATCAGGCGCTCAGGGTGAGGTTGCCGAAGTCAGTGAGTTGTAGAGGATATCCAGCCACCTTGAGGTATTGATGAAGCCTGCTCCCCAAGCCTTGTAGGCCTCGAGTGGGCTGGATGCCTTGAGTTGATCCAGCGGCTTGCCAAGGCTGATGGCTTGCCTGACAGTATTCAGGCTTTCGGTCATCATCGCTTCAAATGCCTGCAGGTTTTCTCGGGTAGCCAGCTGACCATGTCCGGGGATGATCTTGGCTTCATCTGGGAGGTGCTGCAGCATGGTTTGGACATTTTTCAGATAACCCTCGGCATTGCCTCCACTCCCCAGATCAATGAAGGGGAACCGGCCATTGAAGAATTGGTCCCCCATATGCAGCACATTGGATTCGGTGAACCAGATCACCACATCCCCATCGGTATGACCTGGCCCCAGGTGAATCATCCTGATTTCTTCGCCATTAAAATGCAGGCTTGCTGACTCACGAAAGGTAATCACAGGGAGGGCTTGTGATGGGGTCTCGCTTTTCCCGCTCAAACGTTCTCTGACTTTTTCATGAGCAATGAGGGTCGCTTTTTCGCCAAAATGAGCGTTGCCGCCCGTGTGATCGCCATGCCAGTGGGTATTGAGAACATATTTGAGCTTCCCTTGGTTCATGGCAGCCAGAGAGGTCTCGATGGCAGAAGCCAGGTCAGCAAATTGGGTGTCCACGATGAGCAGGCCATCAGGCCCTGCTGAGACAGCTATATTGCCACCTCGGCCTTCGAGCATATACACCGCCCCGCCAACGTGCTGGATCTTGATCGGCGTATCCTGAGCCAGACATTTTTCCTGGGTGTGCCAGCCAGCCATCCAGATCAGTTTCAAGATCACAAGGGTTTTGATGTAGTGCATGGTGAATCAAACTATCAGTCGCCTGGCTCGACTGAGAAGTCCTTTTTGTTCGCCCTTTGCCAAGAAATCAGATGCCATCCATGCAGTCAGTGATGTGCTCTGACTACCCTTGACAGGCTTTGCTAAGATCCATCACAAGAAACCATGAAGTTGCCATCCTCCATCATCCGGTCATCGGCCTTTACCCTGATTGAGTTGTTGGTGGTGATTGCTATCATTGCCATCCTAGCCGGGATGTTGCTGCCGGCGCTGGGCAAGGCCAAGCTGAAGGCCAACCAGATGGTCTGCCTGAACAATGAAAAGCAGATGGGGCTGGCGATTGCCATGTATGGGGGTGATTTTGGAGAACGTTTTCCCCTAGCCAAAAACTGGGGCAAGTCCTGGGGCGAATCCTTTGTGCTACCTGGGGCTTCTCAGCATCTGCCAGCTTTGCTGGAACCTTACCTGATGGCCAATCAACTGGCCGAACATGAGGATCACGATGAACACGAAGGTGGCGATGAGGCATCCCACTTCTATCCCGGCATGAAGGGTCTGTGGGCTTGCCCAACGGGTATCAAAGCCATTGACCCGGATGTGCCTCGTCTCAAGGACTTTCTTGCAGCCAATGATCATGTGACCTACGTATGGAATCACATTTATCTGAAGAAGGATCATGCTTCCTATGAGCAGGATCGGCCTGTCAGTGGTCGACGAACCGCCGCGGTGGTGTCCCCGTCTCGGGCGGTTCTCCTTTGGGAAATGCCCTATTGGAACCCCAGGATTTCAGCGCACGGAGACGCCCTCAACCTCGTGTTTGCCGACACCCATGCCGAACTCGAGCGACGCAAGCCAGATGAGCAGGACTGGTGGCGCTACCACAGTCGGCGAGGTTGGGATGATGGTGACTTGACCGGCCTCTCAGACCTGCAATAAGCAACCTCTCTTTAACCTTAATCCATGAAAGCTGCTTTCATCCACCAGCCCGGGCCTCCGGAGTCCATCCAGTATGCTTGCCTGCCCGAACCGGAAATGTCTTCCAATCAGATCCTGGTGGAGGTCATGGCCGTTTCGGTCAACCCAATCGACACCTACATACGCTCCGGCAAGGTAGCCATGGATCTGCCAAGCCCTTTCATTGTCGGATGCGATTTTGCAGGTCGTGTCCTACAGGTGGGCAGCCAGGTGACTCAATTCAAGCCTGGTGATCGCGTGTGGGGTAGCAATCAGGGATTGCTTGGAAGGCAAGGTACCTTTGCTGAGCGTATTGCCATCGACGCTCAGTGGGCTTACAAGCTTCCCGATGAAGTTTCTTTTGAGTCGGCTGCGGCCGTGGCTCTGGTAGGTATCACGGCCCACTTGGGTCTCTTTGCCGAGGCAGGGCTCCAAGCAGGACAAACGCTTTTCATACCAGGGGGTAGCGGCGGGGTGGGATCCATGGTGGTTCAGATGGCCAGCCTACACGGGGCCAAGGTCATCACCACTGCAGGCAGTCCGGGCAAGGCTGAGCGGTGTCGTGAACTAGGAGCTGATGAGGTCATCCTATACCGGGAGCAATCGGTGGAGGACTCGCTGAAGCAAGTCGCTCCTCAGGGAGTCGATGTGTGGTGGGAAACCCTGCGCGAGCCAGATTTCGACCTGGCCATCGGCTGCCTTGCCCCACGTGGATCCATGATCCTCATGGCAGGGCGTGAGGCCCGTCCCTGTTTCCCAGTGGGTCCTTTTTACGTCAAGCAATGCCAACTCAGAGGCTTTGTGATGTTTGGTGCACCGGCTTCTCAGCAGGCTGCCTGCGCAAGCGAGATTGCAGGATGGTTGGCCGATGGTCGCATCACGGCCTGCATCGACCGCCGACTTCCCTTAAGTGAGGCTGGTGAGGCCCATCGCTTGCAGGCCGAGAACACAGTTGAGGGTCGTGGTGTGTTGGCAGGCAAGATCGTCCTGACTCCTTGAACCCGGCCCATGCTTGGCGCTGGGTGTTTTGTGGGACATCCAGTCGCTCAATCTGAGATTGAATCCCTCCTGAGCCGTTCGCTCTTGAAAGTCTGGCAGTAGTGCTCGGCCATGCGCTCAACCTCACCCCACTGCCTTGCTGCCAGGATCTTGGCAGGGAAGAGCGGGCTCCCGATGCCGAAGGCATCCGCCCCGGCTTCCATGTAGGCCTTCAGGCGTTCGACGGTGACCCCACCGGTGGGAGCCAGCTTGATCTGCGGCAAGGGGGCTTTGATGGCTCGCACATAACCTGGGCCGAGGGCCTCTGCTGGAAAGAGCTTTGCTGCCAGAGCTCCGGCTTCGTGCGCGCGGACTATTTCTGTCGGGGTGAGGCAGCCCGGGATGAAGGGTAGCGCCATTTGCTGGCACATCCTCACCACCTGGTCATCCCATTGAGGGGTGACAATGAACGAAGCGCCTGATGCGACGGCCTCTTCGAGCCGCGATGGGTCGGTGACGGTACCGGCTCCAATCTGGACCCCATCCGAAGCATGCCACTGGATCAACGATCGGATCTGATCGGCTGCCCCGGGGGTGTTCATCGTGACTTCGATGGTTTTGAGTCCACCTTGAGTCAGAGCCAGCGTCAGGGGCTTGAGGATGGCGGGATCGATCCCTCGAAGGATGACGACCAGGGGCATGCCCCAGAAAGCCTCGGTATCAAAAGGGGGCTTTCCTGACGTTTTTTGGGAAGAGGGCATCACAGGAATTTCATGTGACCGGCTACCGAGGCAAGCTCCATGGCCTCGGGTTGAACGACGTGGATCGGGTTGTTCACATCCATCAGGTGGGCTGCGTGGCGATAGAGGTGACTGAACTTGTTTCCTGCCGCAAGGAGGATGGGCAGGTCCTTAGGATATTGCTCTTTGATCGATTTCCACTCTTCACCAACCAGCAGTCCGGCCAAAAACCAGATGTTCAACGAGGGAGCCAGCTGGTGCAGCACCCCACGGGTACGAGCTTGAAATAAACTACCCAGCAAGTTGTGGTTTTGGGCTCGAGCCACGCCTTCTTCGAAGGCTTTCTCCTGGGCGGACTCTTGCCATTGAAAACCCTGTTCCCAAAGTGTGGCCATATCCGTGTTGGCAGCCAGGATGCTGTGCTGGCTGAGTGATTCAAGGCACTCGCCGGTCATGAAAGTCTGAATCCCGGTGATGGCGTCCTTGAGGATTTGGATGTGCTTACAATGGGTCCCAGGCAGAAGCGCCAGGCATTGGCTTGCCAGGTGGCTGTGGCAGGCCATGCTAAAGAGGCCGATTAATTCGGTCTCCTCCCCACGCATCATTTCATCCTCCGAGCAGACCCCTGATATGAGCGTGAAAGCCAGGGGATGGCCTTTGGGCGTGATGCCTTCTAGCTGATGGGTGATGGCGGCCGAACCGTCCAGAGGAAAGGGAATCTTGGCATAAGGCAGGTCCATCCACCCAATGGTAGAAGTGGTCATGCCAGAGAGAATCACTTGGACGAGATCTAGCTTATCCGGCTGCTGCTCCAGGAGGTTGTCACAGGCCTCCTGCAGGAAGGAGCCAAAGGCCATGTCCCGCTCTTGCTTGGAACAAGAAGCATGCTTGAGGTGGAAGGCCTTGACGCCAATGGGTTGATGCCACTGCCCGAGGCATTGGCCCGAATCGGACTGAATGCATCGCAGACGGAAGGAGGTGGTCCCCCAATCGCAGCTCAGGAAAAAAGGCGCCATGATTTGAACTCATTCTGATGGATGAGCGCCTGCGGGGCAAGCATGCGTGAGGCGGTCATCAGAATCCCATTGCAGCCCTCATCACCGAGGGATAAGCTAGCGACATGATCCCCAAGGAAAGTCAAATAGTGCCCTTGTGCGCATGGCCATGGCTCTCAAGCCTGCTCGCTCTGCTGACCTGCATTCAGGATGGCAACGCACAGTGGATACTCTCGGGTAACGAGGCCAAGATTGATCTGGACTCGGGAGCCCCA
>Ga0181580_10004813_pt1 | contig 10936 bp, 8 predicted proteins | sample 071ome_23_FD_132413 | JGI IMG/M metagenome (GOLD analysis project Ga0181580, IMG submission 132413) | Coastal salt marsh microbial communities from the Groves Creek Marsh, Skidaway Island, Georgia - 071403BT metaG (megahit assembly) | ecosystem: Environmental > Aquatic > Marine > Intertidal zone...
AAAAACATTTAAAACTTGTATATGAAAATTGAGTGTAGGCACTGTCCAACACCCTCAATTCTGCCCTATTCTTAAACGACGAATTATTTACAACTATCTCAGCTTCATTTTTGTTGTAATTACAACTTTGATTAAAAATATCAGCGTATGTATTTTCGTTTAGTGTAGGCAAAACTAAATCATCATCTACATTAGAAAACAAATCAGTGTGCAATTCTGGCCGCACTAGAAGAATTGCAAGAATAGAAAGTATAATCACAAAAAAAGCACTGAAAGCCTTACTGTACTTTGTATTTCTATCCATTACTTAGGCTATCAATTATTCTTTTATTTAAATTATTAGCTAGGAAGCTCTCTCCACATTCTGAAAAATGGTCAGTGTCTAAAAATTGAAAACAAATTGAGTTGTTATATTCAATCAGTGCTTCTGTGCTAACAACTACTAGGTCCTCAAATGGAACATAAACAAATTCATCATACTGACTTGCAAATTCTAATAACTCGCCATATAAGGAATTGAAGATTAATTCTGAATTATTATTTATCTTTAGCTTGTTTGAATTGCTTAATGCGTCTATTGGTTCATAGCGGTATTCAACAAATGGTCCCAGCCACACAATTTCATTATTTTTTGAGATAGATATTAAGTATTCAGCAATTGTGACAAAGTTATCATTCGCATATGAGTATTCCAATGTGTCGAAGGATAATTGACTGTCTTCTTGTCCATTAGAGTCTCTAATTAAATATGATCCACTTTGGTGAAATATTATTTTGTGTATTTGTTGTGAGTTCTCTTTAAAAAACTCATTGGAAGCTACATAGTGGTTTGTAACGTTGTTGCTACAACCATGGGGTCTGCATCCACCTTGTGATAAACCAACGATGAAATCAAATGAGTTAGACTTAGCAAATATATTATATATATTCATTGCGTGTGAATCACCAATTACAACTATTGCGTTTTTGTAAAGAAGAGAACATGAGTTAAATTTTTCTATGAAATTATCATCAATATTTCTAGACCAAAATTTACAATCTTCTTCGTACATAAAATCATAAAGGCTCTTATTTATTTCTTTAGATATGTAAATTTTTCCAACTTCTTCACTTGATAGCTTATTTTCAATCATGAACTGCTCAAGCCCATTAGTGTTGAATATATAAGATGAAATTATAAAAAATGAGATTGTGTAAGCAAAAAGTATTCTTAATGAAAAATAATTATTTTTTTGTTTTGTTTTTCTGAATGGTTGTTCAATAAAATAGTAAGACCATACTGAAATTACAAAGACAGCAAATAATAAAAGCAATTTAGTGTAATTTGTAAATACTATATTTTCTGTTCTGTAAAATTTTCTAAAAAAAGCGAAAATTGGATAATGCCATAAATAAAGTGAATAACTAATAACTCCAATAAAAGAAAATGCTTTATTTGTAAACAATTTTGTAACTAAACTTTGTTTACTGTTTACTAAAATTACTGCAGTACACAAAACCGGAAGTAGACTATTAATTCCTGGATGATTTATGTTTGAATTAAAAGTAAAAAGAGAAATTAATAATCCAAAAATTGATACATACATTAATAAACTTGTTTTAAAAAACTTTGATCTTAATACTTCAAATTTATCATTTTGAAAAACTTCATAATAAGCTATAAGTGATCCCACTAATATTTCCCAAAATCTACTTAACGGATTATAAAAGCTTAAAGGTTGATTTAATTGAGTTAAAATTATTGCAAATCCAAAAGATAAAATTGTAAAAATAAATAAAAATCTCTTAATTGAGTAATTTCTCTTAAAAAACAATACAGCCAATAGAGGAAATATTAGATAAAATTGTTCCTCAATACCTAAACTCCAAGTATGCAATAAAGGTATAAACAATGAGTTTTCTGAACCATAATCGGTAGCTGATAAATAAAAATAAATATTTGAAGAAAAGAACAATGAAGTCAACGCACTTTTTATATACTCAAAAAGTTCTGAGGGATAGTAAACAATATAAGCGTAGATAGTCGAAAAAGACATTACCGTTATAAGTAATGGAAAAATTCTTCTAAATCGTCTTTCGAAAAAATTTCTAAAATTAAATTTTTGTTTTTTAAATAATTCTCTGAAAATAATATTTGATATTAAATACCCACTAATTACAAAGAAAATATCTACTCCTACAAAGCCCCCCTGAAACCAAATTTTGTAATTGTATTGAAATTCAGCATGGTATAAAAGTACAAATATTACAGCAACAGCTCTAAGTCCATCTATATCTTTCCTGTATTTCATCTATGAACTTTCGATTTCTTGAATTTGATCAGGAAATATTTCATGTTTATCAGAATTATTTAAGTAGATAAAAATATTTTCTACTTCAATAAAATCCATTGCATTTTTTAACATTATTGCATCAGGAGAATCAAAACAGCAATAATCAAATACGCTATAAATCATATGTAACTGCCTATTCTCGTTAATTTTATTCATGAGACTAGATATAAAATAAACTTTCCAATATGAATATTCATCATAAAAATCAGTGAGATAATATTCAATTTCACCGTAATCATAGTCTCTGTCGTAATAAGGATCTAGGTCAATTGGAGAACTCCCATTGACTGAGATAACATTATCTATTTCTGGAATTAGAAGGCTTAAAAAAATAATATTCAATCCACCACCAGAAATTCCCACTGCGTCTATATTGTCATATTGATTTGTATCAATAATATCTTTCAGAATAAAATATTGATTAATTGTAAACATAGCAAGTGGAGAGACCGACACCTCATTATTTCTATAATTGAAACTCTTGTAATTTTTATGAATTTTTGAAAGTTTTGGTGGCAAAGCCATAAAAGCGTCTTGGCCTATTGGCAAATTTACTTTAGTATTGTTTCTTCCATAACCAATCATAGTAAAATCTAAGACATCACAACTGTTTTCGAGCCAAGAATTTTTAAGGGTATTAAAATATTTAAAACTAGTAGGATCCCCACCGTGTCCTTGATGATAAATTTTCAAACACGATGTTTCGTTGTATGATTTATACAAATTTGCTTTATATTCTGAACCAAATAAATTAGAGGTGTAAGTATGCTCATTAGATTGAGAATTTATTTCTCTAGTTACTTCTGATTCAAATTCTGGAATTTTAAGAATATTATTTAATTCGCTAAATATTTTGTCGAAATTCTTTTTAGACTCAGAGTATTCATTCCCAGAAAAAATTATGAAATCAAAATATTCATCTTCAATTCTCAAATCTCTACCAATAGGCGCATAAATTATTTTAAATCCATTTTTTGCTAATTTATTTATTTCATCCAAATGGCTTATGTAATTAAACTTATTATTTTTAATTGCATCAACATCTGTAAGAGTTATATTTTCTTTTAAATACATTGACAATAGATTTGGGCTGTTGTTTTTTAGAGATATTAGTTCTTTGGTTTCGAGTGAATAAATATAGAGTTTATTATCAATAGAGAATCGGCTAAAAATTTCTGTATACGTTTTGAATGTATTTATTTTGTTAATATTCAAAATTGGTTTGTATGGAGGACTAATTTTTCTGGTAACAAAATCAAAAAACTCTCTAAATTCTTCTTTGCTACCAATAGTTCTCAATGAATTATTTTTAGTGTTCTCCAAATAGATTGTTGTTCCGTTTTTACTACCGAAATAATCACCCTCAAAAACTATTTCTTCGTACAAATTTTCAAATACATATTCAGCGTATTTGTCATTTAAAAATAAAAGTAAAGGTACAGTAAAAAAAACAACAATTAAATATGAAGTTAATTTATTTAGTTTTTTCATTTTTCATTCCAGCAATAATTATTAGAGGCAAAAATACATGAAAAAAGTATCTTGGCTCTGCTGTTGTTATAAGGGGGATAAAAACTAAATAACCAAATACAAATGGGTTGATACAAACAGCTTTAAATTTTTTCGATTTTAAATATTTTATAAAAGCTATAAGCACATATAATCGTGTACTTATTTCAAAAAAATTTAATAATACTTTCAAGAAATTTAAGTTTGAAAAATATTCTAATTCACCACAATTTGACAAATTATTTAATATTACATTTTTTGTTTCTGTAAGGTAATAATTACAACCAATAAAATTTGTAAATATAAATTTTTTAAAATATACATTTATACCATTCAAACTTGTGATTTCTGAAGTAAATATTTTTGCAATTTCAAGATTTGAAAAACAAGGTGATTGATCTAAATTTTGTTTTTGATTAATTTCATTCAACAAGACTGCATTTGAAAAATGTTTATTGTTTTTTTCAAGAATAGATAGTTGTAAATCTTTACAACTACCATTAATCAAAACATGGTTTAAATAATAAGTAGGATGTTGAGTGCTGTTATGTAAAGGTTTACAACAGTAACCTTCGTAAATATCTATAGGCAAGTATAAACCAGTGTAAGCTGTGTAGTAACCACCAAGACCCCAACCTTTTTCATTTCCAAAAAGAGAAGGAGAATTACTTATGCTTAAAATTAGAGCAAATCCAATTATTGTGGAAAAAATTGCTGTCGGTAATATGACAAACTTAGATCTAATTAAGCCCATAACGATCAATGAAAGTAAAAATAGTAAACATATATATAGAGATAGTTTGTGATTTAAAGCTGCAGACACAAGAAAAATTGTAAACAAAATTATATTTTTATTTTCTTTTTGGTCCAAATAAAAAATCTTTTTTGTATAAATTGCGACATTTATAAATAATAAAGAACTGAACAGCTCTATAAATAAATTTGTCAAGGCTAGTTGAACTGATGGCAAAAGAAAAAATATTGCCAAAGGTAAAGTTAAATTTTTAGTATTAAAGGTTTTTTGAAAATTTTTCACACTTATAAAACTTAAAATTATCAAAATAATATTTGTAAACAAAACTAAGTAAATTTCATATCCAAGGCCTAAGGACAAAAGGGGTAAAAAAGTTATACTTAAAAACATAGGAAATGTAAAGGCTCTACCTGTGAGAATATTCAATAAACCATTGTTTGAATAATACATATTTTCTATAGATGGCATATTTGGAGTATCAGTTATTCCCAAAAATTTATTTGATATTAAAAGTCCAGCATTGAAATATTTCTCTACATCAGATCCAGCTACTATATCAATTCTAGAAATTTTGTAATTGTCTACATCAACTTGATTTAATGAGAGTATATTAAATATTAAAATCAGAATTATTATAGATAAGAGTAATAATTCAAAGTTTTTGTTTTTAAAATTGACCAATTAGTTCACCTTACTTATCATATTTTGAATCTATATCTGATGGTGTTTATGACATAAAATAACCCATCACGGAATTTAATCTTTTTTCCTTCTTCATAACTTCTTCCTTCATATTTAATAGGTTCTTCAATCAAATTTAAATTTGATTTTAATAATTTGGCTAAAATTTCAATTTCTATAGAAAAGCCATTTTCTCTTATGTCATAGTTTTTTAACGAATTAGTAGGAAACATCTTGTAGCAAGTTGCTACATCTGTAACTTTTTTAAAAAATACTAAAGAAAAAAAATATGACATAATTTTATTTGCATAGTAAGTTCTCTTATAAATATTTTTCCGTTCAAGATTGCCTATAAATCTAGACCCCAGTACAAAGGAATCTTTGTTAACTTTTTTGTACATTGAAACTATATCTTCAGGAAAATATTCCAAATCCGAATCGTGTACTACACAGAATTCGGTATTGGTATGTTTAATTGCTTCTTTAAGAACAGACCCTTTTCCTTCATTCTTGTTTTTTGTCATTAAACGAATATTGGAATATTTCTCCTCAAATTTTTTTGCTATTTTTGGACTATTATCAAACGAGCAATCATCAATTATCAATATAGAGAAATCTTTATTCAGATTTATTAATCTATTAAGCGACTGTTCTAAAAAATTTTCTTCATTGAATACAGGAACAATCACAGTAAGGTTTCTCATTACCATATAATAATCAAAAATTATAATTTTTTTAAAGCGTCAATTTATTAATTATTTTTTATTAAATAATAAACAATATTATCTTCAGAAGCTATTTTTTCTATTTTGAAATTATTCTTTTTAAAAACTTCTAAATAACCTTTCCAATCGACATCTTCAACATAAAAACCAACAAATTTAAAACTTTCAATCTTTGATTCATTCAAGTAATTTTCTAAAACATCAAGACAATTTAAACTTTTTGTTTGGGGAAAGTCATAACATAATTGAATATATTGCTCGTTTAATATAATTGGGGCTGGTATTGAGAGACCTCCAGACCCAAGAATTCTCTCCTCACTTGGAAAAAACTTAATTTCTTCCATCTCAATTTCTACTGGAAAGTAATTTCCAACAAACCAGTGAGAACCGTGGTGCACCAAAACTTTAGTTTTGTCTTTAGTGATATCTTGAATGATAAATTCAATAGTACTTTTATTAATAGAGTTTGTTGTATTGGAATAACTTATAGAATTTTTATTAAAATTAGATATCAATACTATCAAAACTATAATCAAAAGAAAATTTGTTTCTGAAAAGTATCTAATTTTTGACATATGAGCTATTGCATAGGCAAAACAAATTGATAAAACACTAAAGAGATAAATATTTGTTCTTGTTCCCCCAAAAGGATAAAGTTGTAAACCAGCAAGCAATAAAGCTATTGCGAATAATGTGAAAATAATGAAAAATAATATTCGATTATTTTTTATAAGTGAATAAATAGCAACTAGTAATAACATAATTGAAATTGTTGTAGAAAAATTCGAAAAACCTAAATTTGTTGGGTCTGATTCACTTAATAATCGAATTAAAGAAAAATACAACCAACGTATTTGTTGATCTAATCCTCCTTCTAGAGGAAAAAAATATGACGACCAAAAGTTATCTAATGCGTCGTTCTTTAACAAATTTGCAAAATAGAAAAAAGCCAATGTACTTGCTGTAAACACAGAAAACCCAAACATAGAAAACCTTACTGACCTCTTTTTTAATAAAAGATTAATTAACAGTAGTAAAGAACAACTTAGCACCACGATTACTGTGACTAATGAAAAAAGTGTCATAATAGAAAGAAGTAAAAAATCACCTAATCCTATATTTTTTGTATCAATTACTTTGAAAAATAAGTTGATAACGATAAAAACAATAATTATTTCAAATATGTATGGTTTTGGTCTTAATGAATAATTCAAGTACATTGGTGATGAAAGTAAACAAATAATTGCAACTGTTTTCACAAACCTTGATACGGGGAGATGTTTTAAAGAAAAGAGGCTGAGTGGTAGCAATTGTCCAACAATAAATAATAAGTTTATAAAAATTTGATCAGTGCTACTTAAAGAGTATAAAGTTTGAAAATAAATAGATGCAAAAGGACTAATAACACTACAACAAAAATATTTTTCAAAAAGTGAATCATATTTATCTCCTACAATTACCCATAAGTCATCAGTAAACAGAAAATTAATTGTTTCTGAATTAAAAAAAAATTGAAAATAATTTAGTAGCACTACTGAAATAATTGCTAAAAAAAGAAAATGGTTTTTGTTATTTATAATTTGATTCATTCTTCTTCCAAACTTATGCTTCAGAATATTTTGAAAATCCAACTCTAGTTAAAAAGTTCATGTTTTGAAATGAAACGTCTTCATAAAGTTTATATTTAATTTTTAATTCAACAATATTTGTATCTAATCTCTTAGTTCTTTTTAAATTGTTATTGATAAACTCTTTTGACAAAATATTTTTATCAATTGTTACTCTTAAGTCATCTCCAAATAATTTAGAAACAAAGTACTCTCTTTCATATGAAATAAATTTTGAAAGATATGGGTATGTATTGATTTCATAATTAATTGCACTGTTTGATGATCGAAAAGTGCTAAGATTTGGTGAAAATATTTCATCAAATTCAACTACCTCTTTATGTACAATTTTTTCAGTAACAATACCTTGTTTTTTCTTTAATTCCCACTGTCCATTAATTTGAGATTTAATTTCACTGATATCTCCATAAAATCTGTACCTTAGTTTTTTCTTTTTATACAAACCTTCAATAGAATTTTCTAATTCAGACAATTTTAAAGAATCAAAATAAATCGAATTAACTAACCTTTTATTATGATGGGGAAAAATAATATATTCTGAAGAAAATATCTGATTCATTACAGAAGAAATATTTACTGGTTTAACTTGAAATTTTAACTCGACTCTTTTTTGAGTTACTTCAGTCCTCATTATTTATAAAGGACATATTCTTAACTCCTGTATCTTCTAAAGTTTTAAGAACGTTATTAAGTTTTTCAATATTCAATTTATCAAATTTTAAATCCAAACTATAAATATCATTATCTTTTACAAATCTTGATAGATTAAATTCTAAATCGGAACTATTCAATTTTTCCAATATGTTTTCGTAGTCATTTTTTTCAACTTCTAAATAAATCATTCCTGAATTCCCAATATTATTTTTCTTCAAACTTATAAGGTATAAACAAAACAAAATAATTGGAGTAGCTACTATTAGTGCAATTTCTTGTTCAGCACCTGCAGCTAAACCACTTGCGATAATAAAAAATAAATAACCTAATTCTTCGGGGTCTTTTATCGGTGTTCTGAATCGTACAATAGACAAAGCCCCAACTAATCCAAGCGATAAGGCTAACGAAGATTTGACTACTGATATTATTAAAACTGTACTTAACCCAACAATGGTAAAAGCATTTTTTGAGTTAGAAAAAGAATTTGAAAGAGAGTATTTTTCATAGTGCCAAACCACTATTCTAGAAATTATAAAAACTAAAAATAAATCTAAAGCGATTCTTAAAGGTGAAATTGCTAGAGATTCAACATTTTGTACAATTAAATCATTCATAAAAAATAATGTTAGTATTGTTTATTATAATTTTCTTATGTCATCATGAAAATCAAAAAAGAAGTCTTTACTAAAAAATTAACCTATAAGTATCTATCAATTATTTTAGTTTTCCTTGTTGTTGGTACAATTGCACAATTGAAACCCACTAAAGTAAGCGATGTAACAGTCCAGCTTTCATTATTTGCTATGGAAAAAGGATATCAGGGAGTTACAAGAATAAACTCAGGAGAAAGAATCTATACTTCAACTGACTATTTGAAAAAATTGATACTATCTCCAACAAATTTAATCAATGCTGAATTTACTCCTGTAGAAAAAATATTCATAGATATGCCATTTGAGTCTGAATCATTATTAGAGCAAGAAATCAACAGCGCCCTAAGCTTTGGAAGATCAAATCAAAGAAACGATATTGATGTAAAAGCAGAATTGGTTACTTCCGTAAATGAAAGAATTGATGTTGAAATAAATTTAAAAGGAAACGGGCTAGATCACATACTTTATAACAAAAAAGAATCACTAAGAATTAATGTTAATGATGAAACATATAATGGAATGTCTGAATTTTCTCTGCAACACCCACTAGTCAGAGATTTCCAGTTAGAACCTATTTTCTTAAAAATTACTAAAGACTATGGAATAATTTCAACTGAAACTGATTTAGTTAATTTATATATCAATGGTGAGAATAGAGGTATTTTTCAAGTTGAAGAAGTTGGTTCTAGAGAACACTTAATTAATTCAGGCAGGAAAAACTCAGTAGTAATTAGGTTTGAGGCACATAAATACAATAGTTTAATAGGAACAACAGTCACTCTTACAGGAAGAGCTGTAACTTACAGAACATCCACATTTGACTCCCTCAATACAAAAACCATAAAAAGTGATGAAACTTTGTATGGTTATGAAAAGATAGCAAAAGGAATGCTTCGAAGTTATTTAGATGGAAATGCAAAAGCGTCTGAAGTTTTTGATCCAATTTTATTAGGCAGGTATATAGGAATTGCCGAAGTATTAGGCATTACACACCCATTAGTTTTTCATAATTTTTTGTTTTACTATAATCCCGAATCAAATTTATTAGAACCTATAGCCTATGATGCAATGTTATCCCAGAGATATGTTCATAGCAGTTTGGTAACAAACATAACAGAAGGATTTGTTGAAGAATTATTGTATGACGAAATTATATTTGAGAATTATAAGAATACTGTATTTGAATTAAGCAATAATTTAGTAAACAATCCTAAATTTTTGAATAAATTACAGAAAATAGAAAATGAATGGTACAAGAAACTTGTAAGAGAATTTTGGTTATTGGAACGAATAAATTTTGAGGATTTTCTTAAAAGACCAATTCATATGACACAGAAAAATGAAGATTCTCTAAAGACAAAATCAAATAGAAATAAAATTAGTAATAAGTTTTCAACTTCTTGTGAAGAATCTAGTACTTTACAAAATAAATCTGGAAAAGACATTATTGAAACACTTAACTCTCATGAGCTCGTAAAGTCTGAGTATTATCAATATGATAATTGTACAATTATAAAAATATGGGCTACATCATTTGATTATCCAAAAGATGGAAAATTTCCAGAAGATACGTATTGTGGAATCAATAATAATTTAGATGAATGTAATTATAAACATATTGAACTTGAGGCCATCGAATTAATTTATGGACAAAATTCTGAATTCTACGTAATAGATAATCTTATTGATTTAGAGTATAGTGCAATGTACAATTTTGGATTTCCAGAACAACCTAAATACACAGTCTTTAATACTCCAATTGCCCCAGATTCTATAAAAATTTACTATAAAGATTTGATTACAAAAAATACGGTATATACAGAATCAGATTTTATTAGTTTGAAGAAATAATTTTAAAATACAAATTCTTAATTTGTGTTTTATCAATCAATTTGTGGCCAGAGGCAGAATCGAACTGCCGACCCCTTGTTTTTCAGACAGAGGCAACTGCAAAAAGAAACAAAAGAGTTAGTGCTTTTTTCAAAGAAAAATTGAAAAT
>Ga0181580_10004816_pt1 | contig 10934 bp, 8 predicted proteins | sample 071ome_23_FD_132413 | JGI IMG/M metagenome (GOLD analysis project Ga0181580, IMG submission 132413) | Coastal salt marsh microbial communities from the Groves Creek Marsh, Skidaway Island, Georgia - 071403BT metaG (megahit assembly) | ecosystem: Environmental > Aquatic > Marine > Intertidal zone...
ACCAACATTTGCGTTAGTTTTAAATAGAGTCTCCCATGCGGGATTGTGTACTATTACCTGTTCATCATTACCGTTTAATGCTGGTAGTGTACCTCCACTGAGAGAACCTAAAGTGGGATATGATGCTAACGATAAAACTTGTTCTTTCTTTTTAAAAGGAGCCTCAAATAATCGTCCAGTGTATGAAGTTTGAATTTCTCCGTCTTGGTCAGGTTCTGTGTTACCTAACCCTTGTACTAATAATGAGGTATACCATTGTCTTACAGAATTAGAAGTAATTTGAATTTCATCGGATTGATAAGACCCCGTAGCGTCATAAAATACGAAAATGTCTGGATTTCTTACAGTCTCTCCACAATTAGCAAAAGCATTTACTGTTAGATTTGTTAAAGATTGACCAATTTTTGGAGAAAAAGGTATTTTTTTAATATTATTAGGACTAACTTCTTGAAGTTCTTTTATTGTTAAACTTAACGTTTGACCTAAACTAACCTTACAAAAATTTAGATTATCAAAAACATCTCTGTCATTTATAATAGGTTTTTTAATATCATTAATACCAATATCATACTTCTGTTCGATATCCTCTAATATTGTGTAACACTTACCGTTATATTTTAATGACTTTCTATATAATATACTATTTTTAATATTAACATCAATCAATTCACCATCAAGACCCTCAACGGTTCTTAATGTGTAAGCACCACCCAATCTATTTACAATTGATGATGGTGTTGGTGTTGGTGTTGGTTGCGTACAATCTGGGCACTCAGAACTTTTACATGATATATAATCAGGACCAAAAAAGGTCGTTACGTATTCAGTTTTCCTACTTAAAGAACTTGGTCTATAACAATGCCCTTTAAACATTACTACATTACCATTTTTTATCCATTTTTCAGATGACGCAGAATCAACCCTTGCGGTAACCACATTATTTTTATCACAACAAGAAACAAAATCATAATTTACATAGCTTATCTTACTATTGGATATACTTTTTTCGGTATAACGATTGATCACAAATTCATCATTATTTGATGTTATTCCCTTTATTGACTGTACACTGTTGTCAACATTCGAATAAACTTCATCCTTTAGTCTTACTTCTTTACTCACAGAAGAGTTACCATTTAATATTGTCATAGAAACCGGAATAGTTCTATTTGTCCCATCGTTTCTATACAATACGTAGTTAAAATCAATAACAGTATCTTTTGTTACCTGTTTTGACGCACTGGCGTTAAAATTAATTATCGTTGAACCCTCACTAATTGAAAAACTGATATCTATGTGGTCATCGTCTTGTACTGTGGTTGTTGGTGTTGGTGTTGGTGTACTTCCAGTGCCTGTAGGTCTTATGACACCAGTACTTTCGCAACCACTTAAGGTTTCTACAACTCTGTAATTAATACAGTCATCGTAATTGATAAAGTCGTCTGTGTTTATTGTGTAAGGAAAATCTGTTGGATTTATTAGATTTTCGTCTACTAATACTTCTAATCCCCCATTACAATCCTGAATATATATACTATAATTTCCAGGTTGAGGGTCATTCTGTGATAAAGATACTGAAATGTAAGCCATTTTTATTATTGTTATTGTTTAATTTTATTAATAAATACTTTGTTAGTTTTATAATTTTAGATTACCGTGAAATTTTTACATAATGCCATTACGGAACCCCCGTAACCACCATTACCTGATAGTGTTATTGATGTATATGGTTGGTTTCCATTTACTATAAAGATACCTCCCCCACCATCACACGAAGGACACCAGTTGTTTTCAAAACCAGAACCACTACTAATTATATTTCCATTTATTGTTGTAAAACAATTTAATGGAGAAACTATTGATGGTGTACCTGTGTTTGTTGTGACGGTGAAAGTTTCTGTACCACCATTAGGTGATGAACCCGTTCCCGATAATAATATTTTAACATTATTAACTAATTGACTGAAGTTAATAGTCATAGACCAAAATTCAGCGTCCCATGATCCAATTCTGTAGGACCAATAAGGTACTATAAGGTCACTAGGGTAACAAATATTGTTTACTGAATTAATCTCAAAAGTGTCACCAACCATATCTACGGTTATATCAACACCATTCGCAGTAGCTGGGAAATGTTCTAAAAAGTAATCACAACTATCATCAAACCAGTTCGTGTTATCAGTATTACCACCGTCAGGGTTTGGGTCTTCCAAATCACATACATTTAATGTAATGATATTATTATTAGTTACTCCATTATACACTAATGTAATTGTACCATCATCCTCTTCTCTTAAAACCCTTACCCATGTCTGGTTAGTGTGAGGACCATTAAAACATCCGGATTCAATATCTCCATTTTGTACCGCAGTGTCTATAGCGTATCTTAACTCGAAAGTAATTTGATTATTATTGTTATTAAATTCATCTGAATTTGCAATTAAATAAGCTTGGTTTAAAGAAAGTTGTATCTTTTGATATCTATGATATTCAGTAACGTCCAAATTATTATTATTTCCTTGATATAACCATTGACTTTGGGTTATCCCGTTATAGTATCCATCGCTTTCTTGGTGTATCGGTATATTACTATTTTCAGTATAGGCAATACATTCTTCAAAAATAAAGGGGTTAGTCGGCACATTATTTAGGTTTGAGTCACCCAGATATATATCATTACCAAAAATTTCACTTAACGCCTTATCACAAGAATGATCTCCGGGGTCATAAAAATTAGGCATTGTATATGTCGGATAATTAGACGGCTTCAATATATTCATCAAACTAACTTCCTCTTCTGTATCTACGTAAATCGACTCAATAATAATACTATTTAAACAATTTACCTCATCAGATACTTGTTGTGTACATATGGGTACCTCAAAATTACTTAATGGAGATGAAAGTACTGAGTCATTAAAAATAATATCTCTACTACCGTCAGAATATACTCTACTAACCCTTATCCATGTACAAACAAAGTTTCCATAGTTCGTAGTTTCTCCGTTTGGTGTTAAACACATGCACGGATATCCTTCACTTGATGAATATTGGTTGACCCCCACATACCATATAGGTAACATTAGTTGTACTGATCCGTCAGGTTGTGTATCACCTGCAACAGATAAAGATATTGGATCATTTACTATAAATCTACCGTATCTAGCATTTGGGTTACCTCCTGAAGATATCCAATCACCCCCAACTAAATCATTTGGTAGTGCATTGTAATCATGACAAGGGTGAAATCCACCTATAGTCAAACACGGATCAAACAAAGAGTTTGCTTCACTCATCTGTAGTGTATTCGTTGTGTTACCAAAAAAAGTTCCTACATGTGTTTCATAAGGTCCGCAAAAAACATATGCGTTAGACTTAAACCTATTTGGGTCATTAGAAATATACGAAGATCCATCACATGGGTCAGGTGCAACATATAACTCGTTGCCGTCTGACAGGTTATTGTTGATTACATCAACATCACCTAATTCACCAATTATGAGAGTCTCAATTTCAATAGTAAATGGGTCATCACAAGAATATATTGGAGTTGGAGTGGGTGTAGGTTCAACAGTTGGGGTGGGTGTTGGAGTCGGTTCCACACACAAATCGATGGTTAATTTAATATCGTCTTGAGGTAAAGATACAGTATCATTAAATATTAGTGTTTCATTTCCGTCAACATCTGTTTTAATTATTCTAACCCATTGATTTATCTCCTGTGACGACCAATTCCCTGTTCCTTGTATCCAACAACCACATAAAGGTTCATTATAAAATTCGTTATGATAGTTAATACTTCCAATAAAGTTTAGATTTATTGTTAATATATCATTGGATTCGGTTGACATGTTTAATATGTCATTGTACGATAATTCAAAAGAATTATATCTACTGTATCTTGAGCCTCCTGATAATAACCAGTTTGTAGTATTAGGAACAAGGATATCTGGTGTGTTATCATAATCGTCACATATTACATAACCAAAAGGTTGTTCACATCCTGACCCATCCACAGTTTCGGGTACATAGAAACTCTCATTATTCATTAATGAAGTACCAATATGTGTAACACCCACATCATTCCACGATTCACCACCACCAAAAATTTCATACATTCTTTTACCTGAAAGTGGTGAGTTAAAATTATTAGAATAATTTACGGGATAAGAATATAATGGAGTTCCAGGACTTAAATTGTTATTAATTATGTCAATATCAGTTTCATTGTATAGGTATATGGTTTCTATTTTTAATGAAAACTCATCATCACAACCACCAACAGTTGGGGTTGGAGTCGGAGTGTCGCAACACCCGTCACAGATATTATCGATTAAATCCGAATTATCTACAAATACATCGATGTTATTAGAGGATAATGAACTTAAAATTATATAACACTCTCCCTGATACATAATACCCGTACTATTATATGTAATACCACTTGTTGATGTAAAGTATCCTGTAATATTAAATGGTATTGTGCCAGAACAACAAGCCCTTAAACCTAATGCAACATCTTCAGATGGTCTTGACGGTGTCGGTGATGGTGTTATTCCATCACAGTCGTGAGTAACTGTAGTGCAGTCTTTACATGGGTCACTGGATTCTTGTGATGAGAAATGGTTATTTTGTGAAATCGGTAGGGTAGGACCTCCTATATAATCACTAATATTAGAAATTTCATAACAGTAATTATTTATTACAATAACATCTCCCACAATAATTTCAAAAGAAGTGTATACACTAGTTGAAATTGTTATTCCGTCACAACACCTTCTAAGTGTTAATGTTTTTGGTGTTTGTGGTGGGTCTATGGAAATACAAGGTTTAATTAGTGTTGTACAGTATTTACACGGATCACCTGTATCGTTAGTTATTATAAAATTAACAGAATTAGAATCAATAATTACTCCATTTGTATTAGTTATAGGATTAAAATAAGTTATTTTATAACATATATTATTATAAACAATAACATAACCTATTTGTGGTATTAAATTATTGAAGTTTAAATTTACTTCTATATTGTAGATATCTTGTCCGATATAATCCTTACAACACGCCTCTAATCTAACATTATAATAGTTGAATGAAATGTTAGTATCTAATGAACATGTAATCACGTTAACATCAGATGTTATGCAATCTAAATCTATTGTCGGTGTCGGTGTTGGTGTCGGTGTAATATAATTTACTGTGGCGACTATTGTACAGGATACTGTTTCTACATTAGGTCTTAGAGTGCAATTCAGTAAACATGAAGTACAATCGTCAAAAAACTGAGGAGCCAATGTATACGTGGAGGATAGTGTAGTTCTGTCTGTTTTTTTGTAACAATTTCCGTCATACCACTTGATTACATTTTGTGTATATCCCGAAGTAATATTATTATAATCTTCATGTGGTATCAGTAATACGTCACTTTCACCGTCACACCTTTCATACTCCCTACACAAAACTTCTGGCGATCTAGACACAAACTCCTGAGTGGTATTAAAACCATAAGAGGTCCAATATCCCGAACTACTTAACCAAGAAGTTGCTTCTGAAACTGAGGTAAAATCAGGTAAATTAATTCTTGGAGGTATGTTGTTAACCATGTCCAAAAATGATGTGTCAGTTTTATCTTCTGACCCCCAAAAACCCACGTAAGCGGGAATACCCAAAGGATTTGGTTGACTACCATCAGGTACTGAGTGAGAAATAACATATCTCTCATCTAAATCTGGTGTAGACCACCACTGTAAACCACCGTAATTGTTAGATAAGTTATTGTCTAAAAAGGAGATGACAATATCTCCATATTGTTCTGTTCTTGGTATAATAGTAGATGTCGGATTATACGCAATACCTATAATAGTTGCCATAGAGTTATAGTTTTATAAATAAATAGAACCATAACACTAAAAAACATCAACACATGCGACATAAATTATTATTACTAAACGAATCTAATATATTAATATTAAGACTTTCTTTTGATGGTATAGTTATTTTTTGATTAGACAACATAATAGTGAAAAAACCATAGAATTCGGCTACGGAACTTGTGTGGATTGAGTTTAATTTGTAACAAAAACATTCACCGTCATAATATCCGTCATCGTTAAGTACAATATATCTACCTGTTTTTTTATCTACCATTGTAAATTTCACATATGATTCGTCAAATTCTTTATTTCCATATGTTGTGTCATATAAAGTGGATACCTTAATTCTTATTATTGGTACTGTACTATTTTTTTTTATGAAAAACTCCATCTTTAATTTAAATTATTATTCACTGTAAAATCAAAATTATTACTGATTTCTTTTATCACTATGTCAAAATCACAATCTACCTCACAAGTAGAGAAATCAAATTCACATAGATTCTCACTTAATTCAAAATTAAAGTAACAATCTTGAAGACAACTGTAACAGTTCGGACACCAATAATCGAATAAATCGAATTTCGACTTTAATATCCTAAAATTATGTTGTACCTGAGGAGAGTTAAGTGGTTCAGTGTACATCCTAAACTGTGATATTCCCCCCATAAAGGTACCAGCAAAATTAGGTTCTATTATCATATTATTTCTTAAACCACTATATGTTGTACCCGAAAGTGTGTCATTAGACATTAATTGAGGGTCCTGCATATATGGTCCATACGGTGTATTACAATCTTTGAAAATTAAGCTTTCCCTCAGTCCTATACTACCACCACCAAAGGACACATTAAAAGGAACCCCTATCTGTTTTTCTTTTTCAGTATTAAGTTCACGAGGAATTATCTCTTCAAAATCCTCAATGACCATAAATAAAAAACCATTAACATAAATCTTAAGACTACCTAATCGTTTATCTTTATTGTATAACCACTTTTTACTCAACTCAGATGAGTTTTTAAGTTTTTCATTATTTGAGGATACTAAATTATGAGGATTATTGTTAATTGATGACGGGTAAAAACAATTTCTAACATCCCCTAGTCCTCCCCAATTAAGTAAATCATTATCCCCTATTGTTTGATATCTTTCAAAGACGGTACTTATCATAACCCATCTTTCTTCTGTGTTTTTACCTTCACATAACATATCATTATAATTACACACATCATAAATTCCTTTAGAGGAACAAATTTCATTAATTGTGTATCCTGAACAATATTTTGTGTTCGTTTTCTCACATGTTATGTTAGTAACACAGTCTCCTGTCATTTTTATGTATCTAACGCAAATTTTAGGATTTTTTGGGTCTCCTTTAAATCTGACTCCCATCGCATTAGAAACTACGTCCATTGCAGGGTCTACAGGTGTAGAACTGATTATTTCATTTTTTTCTTGACCACAACTTGATTTTTTACTTACTGTATTAATCTCTTTTTCGGGATATATTTTAATGCAGTCTGATTCACCTTCATTACAATTACAGGTTGTTAAGCAATCCAAATTAAACGTTACACTATCATAGTTGAACGTTGTGCCACTACTTGATTCTAATGTAAAGTTAAATTCACAATCCTTACATCTATTATTTATTGCATTTAGTGGTGGATTATCAATATTTTCTTCTGCTGGGTGGTAAAACTTATTTTCTGCTCTAGTACCTAAATAAAAGAAAAATCCATCATTTTCAGGATATATTTCATTTAAGTATTTTTCTTTAGGTATTGCATCAAACTCATGTCTTTGTCTTGGTTTAACCATAACCTCTGAAGACCAACCTTTATTCGTCCTTTCAGGGAAGACCTCATAATCATAACCATATAATTTATAAAATCCCTGATAAAAACCCCCGTACAATTCATTATAGTAACCGATTTCTGAATTATTTTTTGAAACTATATTATAAATTGTTTTAGTATTACCTGAAAATCTTTCGTTGGGTTTTTTCGCGAATGTATCTAATGGTCTCATCTTAAAACGTCTGTCATAATAGTAAGGGTCAAAAGTTTTTTCATCATTTACACCCATACTAAATGTTATCGTTTGACCAGACATTTTATCGTGTAATCCTACATCTATTGATGTTAGACCAATATCACAAACACTTGTATCAGTAAAACAAGTTATATCTATATTATTTGGATTATAAAAGTTTTTAGATACAATCACATTATCATTTTGTCTAACGTTCCATAATAAAGTTTTTTTATTTGATGATTCATCAGAATTAAGATCAATATTAATTGGTAATCTGTTACCGTCAAATTCACCGACTAAATTTTTTGAAAAAATAACTTCATCGTCATAATCAGCGCCCTCGGAAGATAAGGTTATATCAAAATACTTACTGTAGTCTAAATCGACTTTAAATCTATCTTGAGTATAATTTTTTATATTTTGAGATGACATACCTTTTTTATGATAAATACTTTCTTTGTTGTATTTATAGAAAAAAGTGTACTTATGAAACTAGAATATTATGAAAGTAGGGATGCGGCTAATGATGCTAAAAAAGAGCTAAAGTTAGATTGTAAAGGTACTCATAGAAAAAATGGTAAGTATGGTCCTTGTGCAACTAATAAAAAATATGAAGAACTCATGTCTACTAAAGATGGTAAAGGAGAAATTGAGGAGTTAATAGACTTTGACGGTACACCTTTAAGTTCTAAGGTTCCGATATTGGACCCGATGACGACTTCACCTGGTTGGAGTACTATGGATAGGTCAGTAGCTGCAACTAGAATTACACAAGATCCACTTATGAGAGGATATAGAGTTTATTATGGTGAGTCCATCGTTAGAGAAGAAGATATGTCCGACGCTTATGGTTACGAAGAAACAGAAAACTTAAGTGCAAAAGATACGTTAGATTACTTTGAGGATATGGGATTTAATGATGAAGAGGCTTGGGATAGAACAGAGGAGCAAGGAAAAGACCCTAGTGGAGAGTTAGATGAAAAATCTAGATTCAAAAACAAAAAAGGATTTATTGGTAAACTAAGACTAAAGGAAAAAAAGGAATTCACAAAAGAAGAAGTTCAAAAAATGATGGAGGACGCATTAGTTCTTAAGAGTAAAAATAATGAACTAACTGAATTGGAAAAAGAAGATTCAGTGTCACCCATTATTAAAAATAATATAGAGGCTTTAAAAAATATGGCTTTAGAAAATGGTATATCAACTTCTGAGTTAATAAAGATGATTAAAAATGAATAAAGACCTATATCATAGAAAGGCTAAATTACCTGAACCGTTAATTGACCACCTACAAAAATCATTTGAGATGACTGAAGGTGATAGTAACGTTGAGGGTTACAACCGTAATAAAGAATTACGTGAAACAGGTATCGTTGGTTATCCGGTTTTAAAAAGAATTAAAAATTGGTTTGACAATTATGATGGTGACGGCAATGACGCGCCTTATATATTAAACGGAGGTGACAGAATGAATAAATGGTGTAATCATGTATTAAGTCAGTGGAGAGATACTTTACATCATGGGAAACAAATAAGATCTGATGCGGGTATGGAAAATCAATTTATCGACACACATGAAAAAGGATTTATAACCAACCCTTATGAAAGACATAGAAGAGATATTGACAAGTTCGATACCTCAGTTAATGAAGAAATAAAAAAAATAAATAAATTATTTAAATTAATAAAATAATGGCTAAGCAAAACGACAGGTTAAATTTTGACCAACCAAACAATCAGTTAAGTGCAATCGCAGAAGCGGAAAGAGCTAAGTTATTTCCTAAGAATGACTTCTCACCAAAATCCGATAAGTATTCACAGGTACACCCTGACGCAATTGCGGATGGTGATGAAATTGGAAGAGGAACTGGTAAATTCTTAGATATTTATAATAATGAAGCCGGTACAATGAACGATATTGTAGAAAGAAAAGAAGATATCAAAGTAAATAAATATAATTCAGACAAACCATACTCAGTAGAAGGATGAATTTATTAGGTACTTTTAAATCCCTTTTAATAGAAACCGCATCATTAGCTGATGTGCAAAAGTCTATTAAAGATAAAACTGTAATGACAATTTACTATGACGGAGATACGCCGGGTGGTAAAGGTTACAGAACAATTGAGCCAGTATGTGTAGGTTATAGTAAGGCAAATAACCTAGTACTAAGGGCTTGGGATATAGAAGGCTCCTCTCACACAAACACCACAGGTGAGAAACCAATACCTGGGTGGAGAATGTTTAGACTAGATAAAATCTTTACTTATCAACCAACAACCGATAGTTTTGTAGATATGAGACCAGGGTATAATCCTCAAGGAGATGAGAGTATGACTCAGGTTATATTAAACGCAGAATTTAATACCGAGACCGATGAATGATTTAATGCAAAAATTAGCAATATCTAAAAAAATAATGGACAAACATAATGAGGTACCGAGAGGACAGTCTTCCGGTCTATCTCAAGTAACTGAAAATGTAAACGCTAATTATAATATTCCTGAAGGAATGTTAACATCAGAAAAACCAGCTACAAATAATAATATGAATGAAGGAGCGATAATGAGCTCTAAATTACCTGATGAGATAAAAAAATTAATGTTAGAGAACCCTATCGTGCAACCACAGATGACGGGTCCGACATTATCTGACGAGTTAATTGAGGGGGCTAGTAGGTTAATGAATACACAATCTAAAGTAGAATCTAATGATGTTATTAAAGAAAGTAACAACTTAAGGCAAATGATTAGAGATGTTGTTAGAGATACTGTTAAAGATGTAGTCAGGGAAGAATTAACTAATGCGGGACTAATTTCAGAAAGTAGTAAAAATGTTTCAGAAACTTTATCTTTAAGGGTTGGTAAACACATATTCGAAGGTAAAGTACTTAAGATTAAAAAAGTAAAGTAATACCTTTTCTTATTAAGTTAAATTTGTTATAATTCAAGTAAAAGAATTATAATGTCTAAATTAAATTTACTTGTTTTGCCGTCTGACAGAACAGGTGTCGGTAAATATCGA
>Ga0181580_10004817_pt1 | contig 10934 bp, 8 predicted proteins | sample 071ome_23_FD_132413 | JGI IMG/M metagenome (GOLD analysis project Ga0181580, IMG submission 132413) | Coastal salt marsh microbial communities from the Groves Creek Marsh, Skidaway Island, Georgia - 071403BT metaG (megahit assembly) | ecosystem: Environmental > Aquatic > Marine > Intertidal zone...
ACTGCAGAGTATGACCCTTTTGAGTGTGTAAAAACAAATGTAATTGGCACAATGAATCTCATTGATGTATGCATTGATCAGAGAGTTAAACGCATCGTAGCTCTCTCTACTGATAAGGCAAGTAGCCCAGCAAATTTATATGGAGCAACTAAGCTTACTTCTGACAGGTTATTTGTATCAGGTAATTCTTATACTGGAAGTCATAATACAAGCTTCTCAGTTGTAAGATATGGTAACGTGATGGGATCTAGAGGTTCTGTTATTCCATTTTTTATTTCTATTGCTAAAGATGGTATTTTGCCAATTACAGATAAGCGCATGACTAGGTTTATGATTTCATTGGAGGAAGGTGTTGAGTTAGTCTGGCATGCTTTTCATGATATGAAAGGTGGAGAGATATATGTTAAAAAAATCCCATCTATGAAAGTTACTGATATTGCATTAGCTGTTGATGATAAGGCAAAACAAGAGGAAGTCGGTATTAGGCCTGGAGAAAAACTTCATGAGCAAATGATAGGCGTTGAAGATGCACCCTACACTTATGAGTATCCTAATCATTTTAAGATACTTCCTTCTATAAATGCATGGAGCAATGATCCTGAAAGAGTAGGGAATGGTACAAGAGTTAATCCTGACTTTACATATTGCTCAGATAATAATAAAGAATGGATGGAAATTTCTGAACTTAAAGAGTGGATAAAGCTAAATCGTAACAAAATTGGCAATATCTAATAATCATATTCTCAAGAAAAAGAATTTTTATAATATGATTCAAGGACAAACGAAGGATTCTTCAATCAAAAATAGTTTTTGTTAATTTAAAATTACCCTTACATAGTGAAATATAAAAAATTATGGGCCTTGCTTTCTAAAGCAGAAAGAAAGGAGACATTAGTATTACTAGTTATGATATTAGTTATGTCACTCCTAGATGTTGCAGGTGTTGCATCCATTTTGCCTTTTATTACAATCCTTGGAAGTCCTGAACTAGTTGATACAAATCCTGTCTTATCATGGGCTTACAATTATTTTGGATTTACTGCCAAATCTGATTTTTTCTTTTTTCTTGGCGGACTAGTTTTTTTTACTCTAATATTCTCTCTTGCATGGAAAACGCTTACTCAATACAAACTCCTTAGTTTTGTTTTTATGCGTGAACACAGTATCGGCGTACGTATGTTTGAAGGCTATCTAAACCAACCTTATTCATGGTTTTTAGACCGTAATAGTTCAGAGTTAGGTAAAAATCTTCTATCTGAATTACGTGAGTTATTATCTAAGATGTTATTACCCGCAATAAATGTAATTTCTCAAGGTACAGTTACATTATTAATGTTGATAATGCTTTTAATCGTTGATTACAAATTAGCAATCACTGTAGCAGTAGTATTAGGATTATTTTATGGCTCAATTTACGCCTATATTTCTAGACTGTTAGTGCGCATGGGAAGTGAGAGATATGAATCCAATCGTGAAAGGTTTAGAGTTTCTTCAGAGTCTTTATTTGCAATAAAAGAAGTAAAAGTTGGGGGTGTAGAGGGCCTTTATTTAAAAAGATTTGATACTGCAGCTAAAAAATTTGCAAAAAATGAGGCTCAATTAAAAACCATTACAGCCTTGCCACGCTACGCCATAGAGGGAATAGCATTTGGAGGGATGGTTTTGGTGCTGTTGAATGTCCTTAATAACGAGAATGATATATCACAAGTTCTGCCAATTGTTGCGTTATACGCTTTCGCAGGTTATAGATTACTTCCAGCAATTCAGATGCTTTACAACAGCCTTACCTCGTTACGTTTTTCTGAAAACATAATCAATGAATTTCATAAAGAAATAAATAGTCTTGGCGAGATCGGCAAAAAAAATAAAAAGGAAGTTATACCCCTTAAAGATGTTATAGCTTTAAATAATGTTAGTTTCATTTACCCAGGTACAGATAGTAAAGTTTTGAATGATATATCACTAGCAATACCTGCAAATAGTATGGTCGGCCTGGTTGGATTAACTGGAAGCGGCAAAACTACTTTGGTTGATATAGTACTCGGCTTACTGGAGCCTCAGAGCGGCAGTTTGACTGTTGATGGTGTGGAAATTAAGTCAAAGAATATAAATAACTGGCAATGTAACCTTGGTTATGTTCCACAACAGATTTCTCTGTTGGATGCTTCGTTGGCAGAAAATATTGCTTTCGGCGTTAATCTTGATGAAATTAGTATTGAGACTGTAAAAAAAGTCGCAACGATGGCATGTTTGCATGACTTTGTGATTAATAATCTCCCAGATGGATATAACACCCCCATTGGTGAAAGAGGAGTGAAACTATCAGGTGGACAGCGTCAGAGAGTTGGTCTAGCTAGAGCGCTTTATCATAATCCATCTGTTTTAGTGCTTGATGAGGCTACAAGCGCACTTGACAATACCACCGAAAGAGTCGTGATGGACTCGATTAAAAAATTGGGTCAGGAAATTACAATAATAATTATCGCCCATCGCCTAAGCACTATCCGTGATTGCGATGTTATATATCATCTAGATAAAGGTAATATCTTATCTAAAGGCACATATGAAGAGCTTTTAGATGGTGATAAAAAGTTTTCTGAAATGGCAGATTATGAAGACAGTTAAAAATAAACAGGTCGTAACATTTTTATCAGGATCAGCAGGAGAATTAGATTGGATGCTACCCATACTTGATTATTTGTCTAAATTACAGTTCGAAATAAAAATTATCTATTTAACAAGACATGTAAAAAAAAGTGTGGATCATAATAGTCTCTTAAGGGATTACATTAGCCAGCCTAATAATAAGATCGAAGCAATTTCCATAGGAGGCCATTTTACAGAAATGATAGATAAATTAGGTTATTTGGTACATCGAATTAATATCAAACTTAATAAACCTAAGTTATTAAGTGTTTTTTTTTATATTATTGATTATGTTTGCAGAAGAGTTTTCGAAATCAATCTACCTAAACATCTTCTTATAAATCAAGGTGAGAGCACTTTAATTTTTTCTGAATCCCCAAGTCTTCGTAAGCCAAGAGATCAGTGGATTAAAAAAATGTTTAATAAATCAATTTTCTTTTATTGCCCTCATTCTACTCATATCTATACATCAGATTTGGATCGAAAATATCCAGAGCTTGGCTATATAGATGTAAATAAAAAGCATTTCCTTTTAATGGGTCATCCTTCAGATTATTTTCCAGTTGATGAGGAGAGTGAATATGCTGCACCTGATTTAGAAAAAGTATTCATCGGTCATCCTAAATACTCAAGACTATGGCTTAATACTCGTCAAAAGGAGGCAAGATCCTTCCGTTCTAGTTTTGCAAAAAGGAAGAAATCTAATATCCTGGTAATTAGCAGAGGGCATGGTGGCTATATTGATGAAGAATTTCAGAAATACTTAGTACAAACAACAGTACAAGTATTTCAAGATCAAACACCTAATTATAACTTGCTTGTCAAAAAACATCCCAGAGAAACAAATTCGCATTGGGATAAAATAATAAAAGACCACCCTTCAATAAGAATTGTTGAAGACCATATATTGGATATTGCTAGTAAGGTAGATTTTGCTATTTCATTTTGGTCTTCTGGTGCCATCGATTGTGCTACGTTGGGAGTTCCGGTAGTAGAGTTTTATGATCCAAATAAGCACCCTAAACAACAAATCCCTGAGGGGGAAAATTTCACTACAATATATCGCAAGCTAGGCTTGGTATATCCAGCTAATAATGAGTTAGAATTAGCAAGTATTATTGCTAGATTATTGGGAGAAAATTTTGAAATGCAATCAGTCGAGACGCACTCTTTTTATAGTGATTTAATGAATCGATCTAATAATTGGAAAACCCCTATAGGGAAGATACTAGCTGCAAATGGCTATGTATCATTAAACCTTTAGAATAAACTACTATATTATGTAGTGTTTAGACATAAACCCGCAAAAATATTACAACTAGCTAATATTTTAAGTAAATCAGGAGATCATTATGACCCAACATAAAGCAAATTTTGAAAATTTTGAGCCTAAATTTGAGACGGTTTATAGTCACTTAGATAGCAGAGATGCTATCGCTAACCCAATCTTACTCCATCAAAAACCTCTCATTATTGGTCAGTTTGGTCAGCAACTCCATCCAGTAATCTATCCTAGTGGGCTTGTTATGTTAAACCCAAGATGGACAGCAGATACTTACAATCTTTTTTATACAAAACATTATGATGAATTATATGACCTTGCGCTCAAACCTGATTATGGAAAAGAAGGCATTGTTCGAAATATGCGGGAAGTCTGGGGTCGGGTTATCAAAAAAATAAATCTTAAAGATTCGCCTATAAAATCTGTTCTCGATGCTGGCTGCGGTCCTGGATACGGCTTAGAATATCTAAAAAGCGAAATGCCCAACATTGATATATACGGAATTGAAGCCTCTCCAGATTCTAGAAACATACTTGAGAATGATATAGGCGCTACTATCTTAGATAGTGATTTAGATGGTGATTGGCATATCAATAGTGAAGGCCAGTTCGATGTTATTATACTTCGCCATGTTGTAGAGCATATGTTAGATCCAGTAAAGACACTATCCAATCTTAAAAAAACTTTGTCCCCAGAAGGGTTTATGTATATTGCAGTTCCGGATATGATGCATCCAAGGACTATACTTCGCGATTACACCGACTGGTGGGAGTATTGGTTTCGAAGTGTTCATGCATATTACTATTGCAAAGAAACTCTATTTGCCACCTTATTAATGGCAGGTTTAGAGCCAATTTCTTTTGAAGAAGAAAATGAGGAAGTTTGGTGTATTGTTAAAGGAGTAGATTCAGAAAATTACAACAATCGTATAATCGAGGAAGTAAATGTTTTTGATCAACAAATGAAAGTTTTGGGCGCACATTTACCATAGAGGTTAGTTCATCATGGAGAAACTTCAAATTAATTAAATGAATAAAATCGATATTATTGTTATTGGAGCTGGTTTATATGTTTGTGGTAAAGGTACCTCGGGTTATGGCACTATTATGCCTGCTATATTTGAATGGAAAAGACATAATAAGAATATTGGAGATATACACTGTGTCTCAACTTCTACCAAATCTTCAAAAGAACTTCTTAAAAAAGTTAATGGTTTAGAGATTAAAACTGGAGTCAAAGTTAATGTTAGAGCTTATCCAGAAAATGATTCAAAAAATGAGGATACCTATAAAAAGGTATTAAAAAATCTTAAAGGTCTTGCATGTGCAATCATTGCTGTTCCAGATCATTTACATTACCAAATTACAAAAGATTGTCTTGAAGCGGGGTTACATACTCTCGTAGTTAAGCCTCTCACACCAACCTACGCAGAAGGTCTCCAACTAACAAATTTAGCTCAAAAAAATAATCTTTATGGTGCTGTTGAATTTCATAAGCGCTGGGATAAATCTAATATCATACTTCGTGATAAAGTTAAATCAGGCGCTCTTGGAACACCGTTAAATTGCTGGGTTGAGTACAGTCAACGGAAGTCAGTTCCGATCTCATTTTTTAAAGATTGGGCATCACAAACAAGTGTTCTTCAGTATCTAGGAGTTCATTACATTGATGTTGTTAGATTTGTAACTGGTGCATCTCCAAAGAGAGTTATGGCAATTGGCCAAAAGTCTGAAATTATTCAGCACGAAATCGATGCCTTTGATTCAATTCAATGCATGATTGAGTGGGAAATGCCTAACGGAGCCCCATTTACTGAAACTTTAATTACAAATTGGATTGATCCTGAAAATAGTACAGCAATGTCAGATCAGAAAATAAAATTTGTTGGCACAAAAGGTAGATATGAAGCTGACCAAAAAGAACGTGGAATAAGAACTAATACTGATGACCTTGGTGTTGAACATATTAATCCTGATTTTTGTATGCCATATGGCTCTAAAGATGGAAATATCCATTGGCGCGGATATGGCATTGAAAGTATTATCACTTTTTTAAATGATATTATAGCTCTAAAGGATGGACTGAAAAAGTTATCAGATTTGCAAATTGAAAGACCAAGCTTTCAAGAGTCTCTTATTAGCACGATAGTCGTTGAGGCTGCTCATCGCAGCCTTGAAAATGACTCTAACTGGCAAAAAATAGAAACATTAAAATAAATTATCTGCAGTGCAACTATATTATTCAAAAAAATATAAGGAAGGAATATTGATATGAATATTTGTATGATACCAGTGAGAAAGGGTTCTCAGAGACTTGCTAAAAAAAACTATCTCCAGATTAATGGTAATGCAGTTTATGAAATGGCTATTGAAAAAGCATTGTCTGTAAACTTATTTGATAAAGTTGTTCTTAATACTGATGATCCTGATTTAGAGTCTGTAATTACAAAATATGATATTGATTTTTATTTAAGAGAATCGAAACTAGCTTCTTCAGAAGCAACAAGTGAAATGGTGGTTCTAGACTTTTTCAAGAAATATGATTGCGATCGAGTATTTTGGCTTAACACAGTTTCACCATTACAAACACTCACAGATATTAAAAATTTTTTTAATAAAACAATTGATGATAATGCTTCTTCATCTGTAGCTGTCTCCAAACATCAGGTACATGCTGTTTTTCAAGGAGAACCAATAAATTATAAATGGGATCAAAACTTTGCAAAGACTCAAGATATGACCCCAGTCCTGTCTTTCAATTACTCTATGATGTCTTGGCATAAAAATGAAATAGAGATGCTAGCAAACGGTCAACTATTTAATGATTCAACAAAGATGATAGAATCATCAATCTGGAGCAGTATATTGCTAAAGTCACAAGAGGATTTCGACTTGATAGAAAAATTGGCAGCTATCGCCCTCAAATAAATTTAGGATTACTGAATTATTAAACTTAAATGAAAAATAAATATCCAAGAGTGCTTGATCTTAAAGAGAAAGCAATAAAGAGAATTCCGTTCTTTTGCTCAGAGTATCTGTTTTCAGGTACTGCAAATGACAAAGTTGTAAAAGGTAATGCTGATATCTTCAATCACGTATTTTTAACACCTAAATACTTAAAAGGTACGGTTAAACCCTCTACAAAACAAACCATTGTAGGAATGGAATATTCAGCACCTTTTGGTGTTGCACCAATGGGATCTGCAGGCTTGATTTGGCCTGGTGCCGAAGTTGCTCTTGCTAAAATGTGTACTGAGAAAAATATCCCATATTGTCTTTCTTCAGTAGCATCTCTGTCATTGGAGCAAGTTGCATCAAATTTAAATGGCAAAGCCTGGTTTCAGTTATATCCACCAAAAGATAAAACAATCAGAGATGATATTATAAAAAGAGCCTTGGACGCTGATTACAGTGCCCTGGTTGTTACTGTCGATATACCTGCCACCAGCAGAAAAGAAAGGTTTCTTAAAGCCGGCATTACAATTCCTCCAAAACTAAACTTTAGAACATTTTTTCAAGCTTTATCAAAACCAGCATGGGCTTTTTCTACCTTGTTGCATGGGATGCCATCATTTGGAACAATGACAAAATATGAATTCTTTGCTCAAGATAAAATTGATAATGGCTGGAATGAAATGCCCCGATATGTTGACTGGAAATACGTTGAAGAAATAAGAGAATTATGGGATAGGCCAATAATTTTAAAAGGTATATTGGATGTTGAGGATGCGGTGAAGGCTTCAACTGTAGTAGATGCAATATGGCTTTCAAATCATGGCGGTAGGCAAATAGACATAGTGCCAAGCCCTTTGCAATTGCTACCAAATATAAGAAAAAAACTAGGAAAGGATTTTCCTGTAATTATTGACAGTGGGTTTTCTTCCGGACAAGATATTTCTAAGGCATTAGCTCTAGGTGCTGATTTTGTAATGTTGGGGAGGCCATTCATGATTGGAATAGCTGCTTTGGGCAAGAAAGGAGCTGAACATATTCATTATATCTTGCATGACGAATTATCTAATATTATGGAACAGATGTGCTGCAAGGATATATCAGAAATTAAGCACCAAAACACTTCTGTTTCTAATGAATTTTTTCTGCATAACCCAACAGGTATTTAAGTAGTTATGAATTATGATGTAGTAATCCGATGTAAAAATGAAATGGACTGGCTTCCAAGAGTAATTGAATCTATAAAAAAGCAGACCATAAAGCCATCAAAAATTATTTTGGTTGATAATTCAAGTACAGATGGCTCTCAAGAATATGCAATAGAACAAGGCTGTTACATTGTTAATTATGACAAATCTGAATTTAATTATAGCTATGCTCTTAATATTGGAATTAAAAATACTTCTCAGAATGAAATTCTAATTTTATCTGCTCATTGTGAACTCCTGACTCCAAATTCTGTAGAGAATCTTATTACTGTTCGTCGTCAATATAATGCAGCTGGTGTTTATGGAAGACAAATCCCTACAGTTAAAAGCAACCCTGTTGATACAAGAGACTTGATAACAGTTTTCGGGAGGGAAAGAATTATTTATAAGAAACACCCATTTTTCCATAATGCTTTTTCATTAATAGAGCGGCAAGCATGGGAGAATTGTCCTTTTAATGAAAACCAAAATGGTGTCGAAGATAGATTTTGGGCACGAGAGCAAGCCTTAAAAGGCAGAGAAATAATTTATGAACCAGAATCTATTGTTTTTCATGAACATGGACTTAATCAAGGTGCTTCAATGGACCGTGCCCTTAGAGTATGTAAATCTTTAAAAGATTTTCATAAAGATGACATTTTTGACTGGCCATCTTTTAAAGATTTTTTATAAGAGACGAAATTATGTTTATTTACCTTTTAACAAATTCAAATTTAGAGGTTCTATGATGATTCCATATGGCCGCCAAGAAATTTCAAAAGAGGATATAGATGAAGTAGTTGAAACTCTTAAATCAGATTTTCTTACCCAAGGGCCTAAAGGCCCGCTTTTTGAAAAAATTGTGGCCGAATATTGTGGATCAAAACACGGCGTAACTGCCAATAGTGCAACCTCAGCTCTCCATATTGCCTGTTTGGCATTAAATCTTAGAATGGGAGATAGATTGTGGACCAGTCCAAACTCATTTGTTGCATCTGCTAATTGCGCTCTTTATTGTGGAGCTAAAGTTGATTTTGTTGATATTGATCCATTAACTTATAACTTATCCGCAGAAGCTCTAGAAAAAAAGCTAATCAAAGCTAAACAAGATAATAAGTTACCCAAGATAGTTATACCCGTTCACTTTGCTGGACAATCATGCGATATGCAGAAGATTTATTCACTCAGTAAAGAGTATGGTTTTAAGATAATTGAAGATGCATCTCACGCAATTGGAGGTAGCTACATAAATAATAAAATTGGTATGTGTGAGTATTCTGATATTACTGTTTTTAGCTTTCATCCTGTCAAGATCATAACTACAGCTGAAGGAGGAATGGCAACTACAAACGATAGAAGTCTGTATGAACGTATGCAGCTATTTCGAACTCATGGTGTCACTCGAGATCCAGGATTAATGACAAAAGAAAGTGAGGGTGCTTGGTATTATGAACAAGTAAATTTAGGTTTTAATTATCGCATGACAGAGATCCAGGCTGCATTAGGTATTAGCCAGATGCGTCGTGTAGATGAATTTGTAACTAAAAGAAATATTTTAAAAAATAGATACAACAAGTTATTAAGCGCGCTACCAGTTATTACACCACATCAATCTAATAAAGTTACTTCTGCACTTCATCTTTATCCCATTCAAATAGATACCGATAATACCAAGCTTACTCGTGATCAAGTATTTAATTCGCTAAGAAAAGGTGGTATTGGTGTTAATGTTCATTATATTCCTATACATACTCAGCCATATTATCAGGAGATGGGTTTTAGGTATGGAGATTTTCCAATGGCAGAAAAATACTACAACAATGCCATTAGTCTCCCTTTATACTCTCAAATGAGTTTTGAGGCACAAGATAAAGTTGTAAGTACTTTATTAGAAGCCCTGAAATAGAATATATTTAACCATGCATAAAAAGTTACACGAAATTATCAATAAACATTTTCCACATTCCAATACTGACATAAAAGAATGGCATAAAGTTCTTGATAACTGTGATTCAATACCTTCTTGTAATTATTTGTTAAGCATGATGAATTATTATGTTGCTTACAATAAAGATAACAATGCTATTAATTTATCAATTGTTCTATATCAGGATAAAGAAGCAATTGGGATAATGCCTTTGCTTGCTCATCAAAATCAAAAAAAAGAATGGATCTTAAGTAGTAATGGTATTGAAATCGTTGAACCAATTTTTAAACAAACTGTGGCTCGAAGAGTTAAGAAAAGATTTGAAAGTGAGCTAAAGGACTTAATTTATAGTTTAGTAAAACAACTTAAAATAAAACAATGTCAGTTTGTTAATACTGGGTTTTTTGGTCTTTCTAGTTGGTATTTTATGTGGGCTGAAAAAGCAAAAGAGGTATTCTCTACTCATCATATTCTTGTAGATCTTTCTTTAAGTCTTCAGGATATCCGTCTAAAGTTTAGAAAAAGCTTTAAGCCATTTATTAACAAAGGACTAAGAGAGTGGAAAGTAGAGGTTCATGAAAAAGTCACCGATGAATTATTTGAAGAATTCAGGTTATTACATAAGTCAGTTGCAGGAAGGTCAACTAGACCAATTGAGAGTTGGGATAAACAAAAAGAACAGATTGAATCCATGGAATCATTTATTGTATCAGTGGCTGGAGAAGACAATGTAATGGTGGGCGCAGGCCTATTTACTTATTCTAGAGATAGTGGTTTCTATAGTGTGGGGGCATATAAAAGAGAATTATCTGATCAGCCTTTAGGGCATGCGGTACAAATGAAGGCGATTGAGACATTAAAAAACAATGGAGTAAAGTGGTACGAGATTGGCCTCAAACGATTAAAAATTGATAAAAAACCTCCAACAGAAAAAGAGTTAG
>Ga0181580_10004826_pt1 | contig 10924 bp, 10 predicted proteins | sample 071ome_23_FD_132413 | JGI IMG/M metagenome (GOLD analysis project Ga0181580, IMG submission 132413) | Coastal salt marsh microbial communities from the Groves Creek Marsh, Skidaway Island, Georgia - 071403BT metaG (megahit assembly) | ecosystem: Environmental > Aquatic > Marine > Intertidal...
ACAGAACATACGGTGATTAGGAAGGATGTGAAGAAAAGGGCTGAAACTCTCATTTCCTTAAACATTTTCAAAACCCAAGGTTTTGATCAAACGAAGAAATCACTTTTCCCAAATTCAAACCTTTAGGCACAGTGCTCAAGGTGCTAAAAGAAGTATTATGGATGAAGGGTGCAACAAGGTGGTTATTATTGGCGGTGGAGCGGCCGGTTATTTTGCAGCCATTACCGCGGCTGAAAAAAACCCCGATGCCCAGGTTATATTGTTTGAAGCGGGTGACCGGGTTTTACGTAAGGTCAAAATATCGGGAGGTGGCAGATGTAATCTCACCCACCATTGTTATGAACCAAAGGACTTGAGTTCTCATTACCCCCGTGGATCAAAAGAGTTACGCGGTGCCTTCCATCATTGGCAACCCAGGGATACAATCGAATGGTTTGAGACCAGGGGAGTAAAAACAAAAGTGGAAACAGATGGTAGAGTTTTTCCCATAACCGATAATTCACAAAGCGTGATCGATTGCTTGCGGACAGAAGCGAAAAATCTTGGTGTAAGCGAACATTTACGAACCCGGGTTACTGATCTCAAACAAATCAACAACCAATGGGAACTGGAAATTAACCAGAGCGAAAAAATCATAGCGGACCGAGTATGCCTGGCTCTGGGTTCCCTGCGTGGAACTGGCATGGAAAAAACCCTTACCGCTCTTGGACATATAATTTCTCCCCTCATTCCTTCCCTCTTCGCCTTCAACCTACCCGAGCACCCCATGGTGGAATTAGCTGGCATTTCCGTACCCCACGCTCTGGCTAAAACTTTACCAAATGGAAAGCCCCAACACGGACCACTCCTCATTACTCACCGGGGATTGAGTGGCCCCTGTATTTTACGCCTATCCGCCTGGGACGCCAAGGAACTGGCAGTTTGCAAATATAAGTTCGAGATCGAGATCAATTGGTTGGGTGATCATTCACTCGAAAAAATCAAAGAAGTAGTAAGTCAATACAGAAAACAATTTGCGGTTGCAAAAGTAAGCACAAACCCAAGCAAAAAATTGCCCAAACGATTATGGGCACACCTGGTAGATCATGCAAAAATCTCAAGGGATACAACCTGGGCACACCTATCCAAAAAAGAGGAACAAAAACTGGTTAAAGCTCTCGGATCATATCGCTGTAAAGTAAGTGGTAAAACCACCAACAAGGAAGAATTTGTGACCTGTGGGGGCGTATCCCTCAAACAAGTGGACTTCCGAACGATGGAAAGCAAACTCGTGCCCGGACTCCACTTCGCGGGGGAGTGTATCGACTACGACGGCATCACCGGGGGCTTTAATTTCCAGGGAGCCTGGACCACTGGACGAATTGCGGGGCTAGCTATAGCGACTGATCCAAGTTAAGCTTGAAGCTCCCGTGAACCCAATTGAAAATATTTTGAGGGTTTCCGGGAGCAACAACGTTAAAGGTGCTATGAAAGAAAATGAGTTCGACAGTTTGATTCAACGAATGAGGGATACCCCGCTTCCGGACTGCTCCGGCGCGCTAGAAAATAATGTTCTGCGGCGCATTCGAGTCGCAGCGGATGAGGCAAGCATCTCCCTATTTGATTGGGCGCTTGCTTTGATTCCTCGCCCTGGATTTGTAGCGACAGCATTTATCCTGACAATCGCTGTGAGTTCCAGTATTACCATTTATTCGAACAAGTCGCGACCGGACATGGGGCAAAGTGAAATGGTGGCCTCCAGAGCACTTGGATTCGATGTATTTCAGAGCAACGATTTCTTCGACCTCAATAATAAGTAATTCATGAGTGCATCCAGTAATAGAAAAACCAAGGTTTGGATGATCTCCGGACTCATCTTTGGGCTCATCATACTTTGCGTCGCGGTTTCGTCGATTACCTCAAAGTTCCTCTTAGGTCAGGCCGACTGGCAGCAGCACGACAATGCAAATGGACACCAGTGGTTACACGAAGAACTCAATTTGACCGCCGAGGAAGCGGCAGCAGTGGACGAGTTCGAACCGGAATACCGCCAACAACGGGCGGAGCTTCAAGCGCAATTCCAAACGAAGGTTGAGCAACTCCGAAAGGAAATCACCACATCGGACGAGTTTTCCGATCGAGCGAAGCAAATGATCCATGAGCTCCACATCATTCACGGGAAACTCCAGGAGCTTTCGATTCACCATTACTATCAGATGATGCATGTCCTGCCTGCGGAGAAACAAGCACACCTGCGTGACATTGCCGCAAAGGCACTGAGTGTCCCCCAGTAATGATGGCATGGATCCGGACGACCCCACAGATGACACACTGATTGAACGCATCGGCCGTGGCGACGAACATGCGTTGGTCTTGCTGATGGAACGCCATAAGCAAGCACTCTTTCGTTTCGTCTATCGCTACTTAAATAACGAGGCAGATAGCGCAGAAATCACTGAAGCGACCTTTTTCAAGGTCTATCAGAATGCAGCGGGGTTTAAGCCGAAAGCCAGTCCGAAAACATGGATCTATACCATCGCTCTCAACCTAGCTCGCGACCGTCTGCGCAAAGATAAAAAACGTTTAGGACAGCTATCACTGGATGCTCCAGTCAATACAAGGGGTTCTGAGCAACCGCTCGCCGACCGGATGGGCTCCGACGAACCTTCACCATCACGCAGCCTACAGACTGATGACGACCTTCAGCGAATTCAGAAGCAAGTTGCCCAACTGCCTGAGAAGCTGAAGTTCCCATTTGTTTTCTGCATTCTGGAGAAACATAGCTACGATGAGTGTGCCGCGATTCTCAAGACGAGTCGAAAGACAGTCGAAACAAGAATCTACCGTGCTCGGCAAACTCTTAAAAAACAGCTCACGGATTTTTTTGAAAAAATCTGAGGGTCAGAGAGGTTTTCTTCGTTAAAGCCAGCATGGCATGGTTTTTGAAGCCTATTCATGTGACTTCCTCACACCATTCTAATGAGGCATCTTGCAAGGAAATGTGAACCGCATTCGTGCATTCCGCCTGCTGAAACCCAGACACTAACAGATTTATGAAAAAGAAAGCAGATATTTATCGCATGGTGACACCGGATCACCTCTGTCCTTGGGGCATCAAAGCGCTCGACTTGCTCAAACGCAACGGTTTCGAGGTAAACGACCACCATCTCGAAACAATGGACGCGAACCAGCAATACAAAGAAGACAACGACGTCGATGAAACGCCGCAGATCTTCATCGAAGGCGAACGGCTTGGCGGATACGACGACCTGAGGGAGCACCTCGGCCTGAGTCCTGATCCACGGGAAGGCGAAACATACAGGCCAGTCGTTGCCATTTTCGCCGTCACCTTCCTCATGGCGCTGACAGCATGTTGGGGCATACTCGAGAGTCTTTCCCTAATCCGGGTGGCGGAGTTATTTATAGCCTTCAGCATGTGCGCACTTGGCATTCAGAAACTACAGGACTTGAAGAGCTACGCCACTGGTTTTGTCCAATACGACCTACTAGCGCAACGCTAGGTGCCTTACGCCTACGTTTATGCCTTCATAGAGGCCGGCGGTGGAATTTTAATGATCGCAGGGCTCTTAACTTGGATCATAGCGCCGATTGTTCTAATCGCCAGTTGCATTGGTGCGGTCTCGATCTTCAAGGCGGTCTACATCGAAAAACGCGATTTGAAGTGTGCCTGCGTAGGCGGCGACAGCAGTGTACCGCTAGGCTTCATCTCATTGACGGAGAATCTAATGATGATGGCTATGGCGGTTTGGATGCTGATGAAGATGGTCTAATCCAATTGACATGGAATAATATCCATCTGTATTCATTCCTACCTGTTCATGTTTCAAAAATACACAGCTTATTGCCTCATCTTGATGATGGCAATGAACGGCCTACTAGCTACTGCTGGTGGGGCCGTGCTATGCCTGCATGATCATAATTTTGTTCATGTGCTCGCCGGGCAACATGCTGATGAATGCGATGCATGCCATGGGGATGAGGCTGAATCACACGATCAAGATTCCCATCATGGTGAAGCAGATGGTGCCCTTTTTGCAGTTAGTGACCAACACTGTATTGATATTTACATCAGCTCATCGGATGAGCCGATTCAGCGAGTCGCTGATTTAGTTTCGATTAAGAAACCAGTAGCCGCAAACCATCAGTATGTGTTACTTGCACCAGTCGTAAGAGCAAACGCGACTCCTCAGATACGTTTAGCAGCAAGAGCTCCACCAGTTTTTGGCGGCACGCTGGAGCAGTGTGTGCGCAAGACTGTGCTCCGAATTTAAAACCTGATTAGTGAAATAAACGTAGGAATTCCTACGTGCGTTCCAGAAGCCTTCAACGGTGGCTATTGGCGATTTCAACTAAACAGGTTTTTTCATGCACATTTATAAATATTTACTCACAACTTTACTCATTTTCCCCGCTTCACTGGCACTTACTGCGCCAGATAGCTCTCTCAAAATTACCAGCCGAGACGCGGTGGCACTGGCTTTACAGAAAAACCAGTCACTACAAGCGGCCCGCGCAACAATTGATAAAGCAGGTGCTCTATCTCAATACGCCGGAAGGCTCGATAATCCCGAACTTAAATTGGGATATTCCTCCGACCACGCGTTTAACGATGAGGGTGAAAAGTCTTACACTATTGGCTTTGAGCAGCGCTTTCCTGTAACTAACCGACTCAAGCTGCTAAGGAACGTCTCTGCGATTGAGGTGAAGCTCGCCGAAGCTGAACTTCGTAACCAAGAGCGCTTGCTTATCCGGGATGTCGAAAGCGCGACTGAACTTATTTCTAGCTTAAATCAGCGCCGATCTCTCTTGGATGGCATGGTTCGTCTGCAGGAGGACTTTGCGGTCTTCTTGAAAAATCGGATCGAAAAAGGCGAGGCATCAACGCTCCACTTAAACCAAGTCCAAGTATCCTTGTTTTCAGTAAAGCAAGAAATTCAAAATCTCACAAAAAAGCGCAACAGAGCGCTTGGTTCCTTACGCAGCCTACTTGGTCTCGAACCCGGCATTGAAGTGGAAATCCTTGCTGAACAAGCTCAGTTGACAAGCTTGCCTGAGATGATGGCACTCGACGGTGAGGACCTGCGATCACACCCGGAATACCAACTCAAAGCATCACTCGCTGAAATCGCTCGCGGCCAAACTGCGCTGTCCAAGGCAAAGCACTGGGCGGATATAGCAGTTGAAATTTTCTTCGAAGAAGAACGAGGCGTTGATGAGCCCAGTGGCTTAGGCCGAGACCGTTTTTTTGGAATCGGAGTATCCATCCCTCTTCCACTACATGACAAGAATCGGGGCGAAATCGAAGCGAGCCGATTCCGCGAGCAGCAAGTCCGCTATGAATTGAATGCCGTGAGCCTACGTTTGAAAAACGAAGCCGAAGCACTTCGCCGCAATGCAGAGGCCACTTATAGGCAGGCCGCCAAATACAAAGAAAGTGCGGTTACTCTAGTGGAACAAAACCTCAAAGACATCAATAACGCATACGCAGCCGGACAGGTTGACTTAGGGGAAGTCTTTAGAGTGCAAGAACAACACCTGAATATTCAAACCGCACAACTGGAGCTCTGGCACGAACTCAAACAGATCCTCATCGAATGGCGCGCCGCGACAGCCAACAACCTTCCCACTTTAACCAAAGAAGACCTTTCCCATGAAAGTCTATAAACAACTACTTTGCATTGCCTTGCTTACCGCAACCAGCGCACACGCCGCCGAAGAAGCACGCGAACAAAACACCATTATTCTGGACGAAATCGCCGTCAAAAACCTCCGTATTCAAACTGGAGAGGCCGAGGAGCGTGACTTCGAAAGCACGGTTTTTGCGATCGGACGGATCGAAGAAATTCCAGCCAGTCGTTCAGTTTTGTCGTCACGTATCGCTGGACGAATCAGCGAGTTAAAAGCCTTCGAAGGTGATATCGTCAAAGCGGGCGATGTGCTGGCGACCGTCGAAAGCCGCCAACTGGGCGACCCTCCCCCCAGCGTTCAGCTCAAGGCCCCACAAAGTGGATTAATCGTCGCTTCACATGTGCGCCTCGGGCAACCGGTCGAGCCTTCAGCCGAACTACTCGACATCTCCGACCGCTCAAAGCTTTGGGCAGTCGCCAAGATCCCTGAGCAGGAAGCGGCCATGACCAAGATTGGAACGCGTGCCCGCATCCATGTCCCCGCTTTAGGCGATGAAGTCATAGAGGCTACGTTGACACGTTTTGGTGTCGAGGCCGACCGGCAAGCAGGCACGGTCGAAGGCATCTTCGAGTTGGATAATTCCGAAGGCAAACTGCGCCCTGGTATGCGGGCAGAGTTCTCGATTATTTTGGAGACGAAGCCGTTTGTCCTTTCGATTCCGCGCTCTGCGATACAAGGTGATCCAGCAAGTCGGGTCATCTTCATAAAAGATTTTGAATTGCCAAATGCCTTCATTCGTTCGCCTGTCGTGCTCGGCGACGAGAACGATCAATACATTGAAGTGATCAGTGGTGTTTTCCCGGGTGACGAGGTCGTCACCCGGGGTTCCTATGTCCTCAGCTTTGTCGGTGGTGGCTCAGCGATGTCTTTGAAAGACGCTCTAGATGCAGCGCATGGACATGAGCATGCCGAAGATGGATCGGAGCTTGGCGAAGGAGAAGATTCCGCTGAGCACGATGACGAACACGATGGACACGGCCATAATGAAGAGGACGCGCACGCCGACCACGACAGCCACTTGAGCCTCCCGCTAATGATTTATGCAGGCGTGATGACTCTGATTTCTCTCATTGCCATTCAGATGCTCATGAAGCGACGTCAGAAAGAAAGTGAGGCTGAAATTGCTTAATAGACTCATCCAGTTTTCGCTCTCCCAGAGGCCCCTGATATTGGCCTTTGCCTTGGTCGTTTTAATTCTAGGTATCAAAACAGCCAGTGAGCTCCCGGTTGAAGTTTTACCAGATTTGACCAAACCGACCGTCACCATTTTGACGGAGTCGCCTGGTTTCTCACCCGAAGAAGTTGAAACCTTGGTGACTGTTCCTTTGGAGAATTCCCTGATGGGTGTGACTGGGGTCACTCGATTGAGATCAATCAATGACATTAGCCTCTCGTTGGTATTTATCGAATTCGAATGGGGCACCGATATCTATCAAGCGCGCCAGTTTGTGCAGGAGCGGTTAACCGGCGCAACTGAGGTTTTACCGGAAGGCATCACTCCTTACATGACACCAGTGGCTTCATTGATGGGAAATATCATGCTGGTTGGTTTAGTCGATCCTTCGGGTCAAACTAAGCCACGGGATTTGCGAACACTCGCAGATTGGACTGTATCCAGGCGACTGCAGTCGATTCCCGGTGTGGCTGAAGTGCTCGCTATGGGAGGCGGTGTCAAACAACTCCAAATCCAGCCCAACCCCGACAAAATGCTGGCCATGGGCATACGCTATGAGGAACTCCATCAGGCAGCTTCCAACGCAGTCAGTAACAGCACGGGTGGCTTTTTAACGGAATCATCCCAGGAAATCATGGTGCGGAATCTGGCCATGACCACGGATCTAGACGCGATTGGCAATACAGTCGTGACTCATCTCAACGACCGTCCAATTCGGATCAAAGATGTCGCGACCGTTGCGTGGGATATTGAACCCATGCGGGGCGATGCAGGCATGGGCAGTAAACTCTTAGGGGACGGAGAGGATGCCAAAGGTTACCCCGGCGTCATTCTGAGCGTCACCAAATCACCTGGATTCGATACACTCAGCTTAACCGATGAAGTCGAGACCGCATTGGAGGATTTGAAAACCTCGATGCCCGAGGGGGTCGAAATCGTGTCTCTTTACCGCCAGTCTGATTTCATCGACTTAGCAGTCGGCAATTTGGAGGAAGCCCTCCGCGATGGTGCGATCATGGTCGCCGTCATCTTGTTCCTCTTCCTCCTCAACCTGAGGATCACGCTGATTACTTTGACAGCTATCCCCTTATCATTGGGCATGACGGTATTAGTTTTCGGTTTCCTCGATTTGAGCGTCAATTCGATGACACTTGGCGGCCTCGCCGTTGCTATTGGTATGGTCGTGGATGATGCGATTGTCGATGTTGAGAATGTCTTCCGGCGACTCAGAGAAAATGCACTTTTGGCAGAACCTCGCAATAAGCTGGAAGTCATTGCCCAAGCATCTCGGGAAGTGCGCTCGTCGATTCTCTATGCGACCGTGCTGATCATTTTAGTCTTCCTGCCATTGATGGCTCTGAGTGGCGTCGAAGGCCGACTCTTCACGCCCATCGCGATTGCCACAATCGTCAGCATGGCGGCGTCATTCCTTGTATCCTTAACTGTGATACCTGTTCTCAGCTCTTACTTGCTAAAACCAAAGGCCGATCAGAAACATGCGGATGGTATAGTCGAACGCGGGTTCAAAAAACTCTTCAATGCGACCTGGCTAAGACTTTCCCTCTCTCAACCATTCATCGTCCTGTTCGCGACTGGGGTGCTGGTGGTGCTGGCCGCACTCTCATTCACAAAAATGGGCGGCAATTTCCTCCCTGCCTTCCGTGAACCGACTGTCTTGGTCGCCATGACGACTGCACCGGGCACATCGCTCAAGCAAACACGTGAGTTAGCTGATACAGCGCAGGATCTGCTGCTGAAAATTCCGGAAGTAGAGACGGTTGGTTATCGCTTGGGCCGTGCCGAACGAGGCGATCACGTGGTGCCCGTTTCAACTGTCGAATTTGATATAGAATTCACTAGAGAAACCGAGCGAGAACGCAGCGAAGTCGTGAAAGACATTCGGTCAACGATGCAGACGATCCCTGGGACCTTCAGCGCACTTAGTGGGCCATTGGCAGACCGCATCGGTCACATGCTCAGCGGTGTCTCAGCAAAAGTTGCGGTCAAAGTCTTTGGTCCTGAACTGGATGAACTCAGACGTATTGGCACTGGCATTGCCGAAATCGCTCGCGAAATTCCCGGTATGGAAGAAGCCCGCATCGAGCAGCAAGCACCCATTCCGCAGCTTCGGATCGAAATAGATCGTAAGCGTGCCATGGCCTATGGCGTCACTCCGGGTGCTCTGAATACGGAACTATCTGCATTAATGGGAGGCGAGGCAGTTAGTGAGATTTACGAGGGCCAGCGTGTCTATGACTTAGTCATCCGGCTTCCGCAGGAATGGCGCGAATCACCTCAAAAGCTCTCCCAGCTTTATATCGACACATTGAGTGGTCAGCGCATCCCGCTTAACTACGTCGCAGATATTCGCCACGCAACTGGCCCAAATAACATACTTCGCGAGAACACTGTGCGTCGCTTCGTGGTATCCATCAATCCAACGGTCGACGATTTGAACGCTGCCGTGGAGACACTGCAGCGTGAAGTAGCCGAACAGATTCAATTACCCGAAGGCTATACGCTTTCTTACGAAGGCGAATACGAAGCGCAGGCCAAAGCGAAACGCACGATCCTGATCACGTCCGCAATCGTGCTCTTGATCATCTCGTTCCTGCTCTACAGCTACTTTAGGAATTTTGCATTTGTGCTACTGGTCTTCACCATCGTGCCGATTTCATTGGTTGGTAGTATATTCCTTACCGAAATGACGCTGAATAATATTAGCATCGCCACCCTTGTTGGCTTCATTGCGGTGAGCGGGATCTCTGCGCGGAACAACATCATGTTGATTTCGCACTACCTCCACCTCATGCGCCATGAGGGCGAAAGCTTTACTCGCAAGATGGTGGAACGAGGCACACAGGAGCGCCTCATCCCGATTCTGATGACAGCGATCTCTGCCGGTCTTGCGTTGGTGCCATTACTCTTAGCGACCGATGAACCGGGCAAGGAAATCCTCAACCCGATTGCAGTCGTCATCGTCGGCGGACTCGTCAGCTCCACCCTGCTCGGCCTTGGTGTGACACCTGCAATCTTTTACAGCTTCTGCCGAAAGTCGGCAGAAACATCAGTCAAACGTAAGTCCGCAGCGTCGGAATAACCAAACAAACTCCAAATACACATGAAAAATAAAACATACTTATTAACCGCATTCATCACCTGCACACTATTAGCGTGGCACCCTAGCTACGCGGGGCCAAATCATCATGAAACACACGATCACGTTGCTCACAAAGATGCGAAGTCCAAAGACGACCACTCAGAGCATAGAGAAAAAAAAGCTGAAGCAGGCCCCAATGGTGGGCGCATCATTACATCCGTTGAACCACATCTTGAATTTTACCTCACAAAAGAGCGTAAGATTCAAATCACATTTCTGAATGACCATGGTGAGGTAATCGCTCCGGAGGAACAAGTCGTCTCCTTAATCGGCGGTGACCGTCAAAATCCGATTCGCCTTCGCTTTGCCAGTAAAGGCTCTGTTTTACTGTCCGACAAAGCACTGCCAGAGGGTAACAACTTACCGATCATCCTCTCGATCAAAACCGACGCAAAATCGAAAACTGTCCGTGAGAGATTCAACCTCGACCTCAGCTCATGCCCAACTTGCAAATACAAAGAGTATGCCTGCATCTGCGGTCACGGCGAAGAGGATCACGAAGGACACGATCACTGATCTGTGCGAAACATTTGCAGTCTATGGAGCCAGCCGATCACCGCCAAAGTGAAGAAGATTAAATATGGGACACGACCACTCTCACAGCACAGATAATGTCAGCGATGGCGTTCTGTTGTGGACGGTCATTGTTAATTTAGGGCTCTCGGTCTTCGAGTTCGTCGCAGGGGCGATCTCGGGGAGCGTGGCCTTGATGGCCGATGCGCTACATAACACCAATGATGCTGCGGCACTGCTCATCGCCTACATCGCCCGTAGAATTTCCCGCAAGGGTGCCGACGAGCAATACACGTTCGGCTACCGGCGGGCTGAGCTGATCGGCGCGATGATCCAGTTGACCGCACTCATCCTCGTGGGGATCTATCTCGTCTACGAGGCAGTGCGCA
>Ga0181580_10004834_pt1 | contig 10915 bp, 8 predicted proteins | sample 071ome_23_FD_132413 | JGI IMG/M metagenome (GOLD analysis project Ga0181580, IMG submission 132413) | Coastal salt marsh microbial communities from the Groves Creek Marsh, Skidaway Island, Georgia - 071403BT metaG (megahit assembly) | ecosystem: Environmental > Aquatic > Marine > Intertidal zone...
ATCATCTACTGCGTGATACATCGCATCGTGGGTATCAACTAATGTTGCATGCCAGTCGAAAAGAATCGCTTTAGGCGCTGCATATGGAATATCAACTATACTCATAACACTGTATTTAAACGTTCAAAATCTAAACGAGTTTACAAATCTTGAATTAACACAAACTATTAATAAATAACTGTTACAAACTGTCAATCACGATCACCGTGTGAAACTAATCACTATTATTACCCCAGGTTCCAATACAATCGCCCAACACAATCACTTTTACATGGTGCAACGCAGGGAACCAATAAAGAGAATAATATAATGACGGACGATCCAAATGAAACACTCACTAATATTGAAGCAGAAGTTCTATGCTTACGTTACGGCATTAATAATATCGACGAGAGCAACAGTATAAAAAAACTACGCGAAGACCAGTCCAAATGTGTCAAATCTGGCAAGAGTTATCGCAAGATAGCACAGAAATTCGAACTTTCGGTACACCTTTGATCTGTAAGCTCCTGAAACTTAGCAGGTTATTTCGCTATGTTCTTCACAGAGACGTTTGACATATTTATGTCGCTAAAATTGCCACCTTAGTGGACTGATGGTTCGCATGAAACTCCATGTAGTACCACTTGATTACTCACAATAAAAATAACGCTCACAATAATTACTCTTCTTTTATGACTACTTGCTACTCATGGAGTCTGCTGTAAACTTTCTGCTTTAGGCTTAGTATCTGTCATTTCGAAGAAGATATCTTTAGGGATCATCCCTGTGATAGTTAACCTTTCTACATTTGGCTCATAATAATAAGACCTAGGTAACTCGCCGGCCCAATTTTGATCTATTTTGTAGCGTAATTTCTCCATATAACTATCTGCAAAAATCCAGTTATCTAAATTCTCAAGTGAATACATCGTTATTATATCTTGAACATTTTCATTTTCTGCTTTTCCATCAACATTGATCAGTACTATATTAGAAAGATTATTTTTTTGATTTAATTCTTTCAGTATTGTTAGTTCTTGTATGCATGGAGGGCAATCCACAGACCAAAGCATCACCAGAAATTTTTCGCCATCGTAATAGTCTTCAATATCGCTGAAACTCTCTATTTTGAAGTCTTTTATCTCTGCAAAACTTGAGGTTGAATAGAAAAAAATATAAGTGATTAATAAATATATCCGCATTGTGAATTACATATTAAGAATTGGTGTTAGGGTATATCCTTCATTTTTAGTATGCCAAGACAGATAGACACTCTTACTGTCTTTGATTAATCAAGGATGGTCAGAAGCATTAGATGTAGATTTTATGATTATATCTCGTGACCAGCTTTCACCCCAATCTGAACTTATTCTTCCTATGATATATGTTTCCTCACCAGAGAACCTCTTCCAAACATGATAGAGTTTATCGTTGAAAGAAATTATATTTGGATGTGAAGCAGTACCAGTTGAATCAGTTGATTGAGTATTGGTTATCACATCATTTTTAATGTCATATTCTCCAAACATAATGCCTTTATTTTTTTCTCCTTGTGAAAACCAAGTGTAAAAAATTCTATCTTCCTCGTTAATAGTCATATCTGGACCATGATGAGGACAAGAATCTATATGCCATTCATCAAAGGAAACTCTGTTCATTTTGCTAACTAATTTGTCAGAATTAATAGTAATCAAAGCATGATCGCGTGTATTAGTATTGAATATATGTCGCCATAAATAATGAATGTTATTGTTAGTGTCGTTATCGACAGTAATACGACAACATTCACACGTATGATCAGCAAGTTTTATATTTTCAGAAAAGGTCTCACCATTATCATGTGAATAGATATAGTACAATGCAGTACCTCTATAAGAGATATCATTGGACTTGGCCTCCTGTTTATCGCGCTTATCAAACCATGCGATAAATAAGTCACCTTTTTTGTTTAAGTGAAGCGCATCAAAGCGATGTCCAATCAAAGATCGATCTGTATTTATGATTATTGGCTCTGAAAATGTTTTCCCTTGATCTAGGGATCGTGAAAAACGAATATCACCTGAAAATCGTCCTTTCGTTTTTTCAGCCCATGTGACAAATACTTCGCCTGTCTGCTTTACTTTTATTTTTGGGCGATTCTCTCCGTTAGTATAAATCTCATGAGGGATTGTATTTACACGAATAGGTTTTGAAAATGAGCGTCCGAGATCACCAGATTTTATGACATAAATATGATTATTATATTCATACGCGATCCACAATATATTGTTTTTATCAAATGTTCCGCTAGGTGTGTTGCCACAATGTAATAAAACTTCTTCACAATTTATTGATTTAGCATAATTAGTACCAAACAAATTAAATGCTATTAACAAAACGAAAAATATTTTCTTTTTCATATGCCTTAATTGAAAGTTATATAGCGTAATTATAACAAGTAAAGTCTATATTATGCCTGTGTCAATTTGTCTCATCTAAGTATAGATACTGCGTCAATATGTCACTGTTTTAATATAACTTATTTATATAAAGTCCTCCCAAAATAAAAATATATTTTCTCAGGGAGTGAAAATGCATCTTTTTAAAAGTCTTCAGTTATTTTTTATCATATTGTTAGCATTATTCAATTCTTTTTCCTACGCTGCAGATGAGTTACCTCCAATAACAATCGAAGAAAGACTATTTAAAGATACGACTGTAGTGAGTCCAACAACCACTATTAATGAAGAACAGTTAGAAAAAATAAATTTTGCCACAACTGAAGACGCGATAGCCCTTGAGCCAAGCTTAATTGTGAGAAGACGTTTTATTGGTGATCCTAATGGTGTTATCGGAATTCGTGGATCTAATATGTTTCAAGGGCATAGATCATTGATTTACTCTGATGGATTACCATTGCATTATCATCTTCAAACTCGTTTCTCAGGAGCGCCTAGATGGTCTCTTGTTGCACCAGGTGAGATTGAAGAAGTAGAAGTTATCTATGGTCCATTTTCTGCTGAGTATCCAGGAAACTCGATGGGTGGAGTAGTAAATATTAAAACCAAATCTCCTACAGAAAGAAAATTTACTTTAGAAGGAAGCCTATTTAGTCAAGACTATGATGAATTGGGAACAAATGAGTATTTTAATGGAGGTAAAGGATTTTTTTCATATGAAGACAAGATAGGAGATCTTACTGTTTTTGCATCATACAATCATCTAGAAAATGAAAGTCAACCGATGACCTTTTTCTTTGATGATTTTACTGCTGGTGGAGGAGGCACTGCGGTTTCTGGTGCTTTTTTAGATGAAGATGAATTTGAAACACCAGTTTTCTATTATGGTGATAGCGGCACTGAAAAGGCACGTACAGACTTATTGAAACTGAAGCTTGGTTATGATTTTGGTGATTATCAACTAAGAACATCAGTTGCCTATGAAGAGAGAGAAAGAAGATTATCTGATTTAAATAATTTTGTAGTGGATGCAATGGGAAATCCAATTTGGAATGGGATGGTAAATGTAAATGGTCAAGAGTTTCAAATTCGAGGAAATAGATTTGAAGAGCGTTACCAAGAACGAAATAGCTTGTTATTTGGACTAGGCTTAAGTGGGACGATAGCTGAGAGTGATTGGATTTTTGATCTGTATTTTAGTGAATTTGATATATTAAAAGATAATGAAATAAGAACTGGTAGAAATCCTGAGGATCCTGATTTTGTAAGTGAAAACACTGTCAATTTTGCTGGGAGATTTACTGATTCCGATGATGACACTGGCTGGAGAACATTTGATGCTAAAGCTGGTACAGATTATTTATTCGGCAATGATCGAGCACGATTATCTGTTGGATATCATTATGATAAATATGAATTATCTATTGAGCCCTTTAGATATGATTCTATTAACAATATCTTAGGAGACGATCGAGGTGCTAGTGGTGGGGAAACAAGCACACAAGCATTATTTGCACAATTTGGGTATACACTATCTGATAAATTTGATCTCGCTCTAGGTCTGCGTTATGAGGATTGGGAGACGAGTGGTGGATTTTCTAGTAGCGGTAACACTGTAGTTGAGCGTAGAGACGAACAAGAAATATCCCCTAAATTTTCTCTAGGGTTTTTTCCGACGGATGATATTGTTATTCGTTATTCTCTTGCACGTGCAGTTCGTTTCCCTTTAGTCGAAGAATTATTTAGAAACGAATCAACTGGTACTCGCCAATTTATCTCAGATCCAACGTTAGAACCCGAAGATGGAATTCACCATAATTTATCATTTGAAAAATTCATTGATAATGGATCCGTAAGACTAAATGTATTTCATGAAGTTGTTGATGATGTAATATTCACTTTTTCAGCGACTGACCTAATGAGTAATACTATTACTACTACATTGCCGGTAGATGAGGTAACGACTACTGGTGCAGAATTTATTTATAACCAAAATAGGATATATGGATCACCTTTCGATGTTCGTTTTAATATCGCTTACACCGATGCCCAAATCACTGAGAATGATTTGAATCCAGAAATAGAAGACAATGAGTTTCCACGTATACCTGAATGGCGTTCAAATCTGTTAGTAACATATAACTTCAATGACTCGCTAAATTTTAATACTAGTATTCGATATGCGTCAGATACCTATGGTGAATTAGATAATAGCGACCGTGCCGAAGAAGTATTTGGTGCGCAAGATGAATATTTATTCGTAAATGTTAAAGGTAACTGGCATGCAACTGAAGATTTTAGGATTGGTGCAGGAATAGAAAACATATTTAATGATGAGGCATATGTATTTCACCCATGGCCATCAAGAACATTCTTTATTGATGCTAAATATACATTTTAGAATTACAAATTTGATATCGCCAATATAGTAAAATTCATAATGACCGCTTTTGCGTCGTAAGCGTACATCCTATTTAGAACTAGAAATTAACTGCATGCTTGATGAAAGCAATAGTTAACACGAAGGTGGACCGAAATTATTCCAGAAGAGTACTTTGGGTATAAAACCTATTTAGTTGAGTAATTCGGTACGGGTTCTTGTATTGTGAATCGCGCAAACACTGCAGAAATAGGCACTTTTGCGATGAATTTTAGCGTCTCTACACAGAGACAAGACTAGGTGGCGGAGAGAGAGGGATTCGAACCCTCGGTACGGAGTTACCGTACACTCGCTTTCCAGGCGAGCCCATTCGACCACTCTGGCATCTCTCCTGATAGAATAAATTACTAGGCTTTATCCACATCACCGCCTGGTGAATATATTGCTCCAGGGAAAAATGTTACTTTTGAATCAGTATCCGCAATTTTAGCAACACCTTGTTTCTCGACTTCATCAACTCTAATGATGGAATGCATAGGAATATAACTTCTAATAACAGAATCGAATTCTGCTTTTAACTTCTCTTCACCAGGATCAACCAATACACCCGCATGTTCTCTAAAAGTGAGTTGCTCTATTGTAACAAATCCATACATATCAGATTGATAGACTTCTCTAGCAAACACTTCATAAACTTTTCCTTGATTATGAAATATCACTTTAAATATTTGTTCGTTACTCATTATAATTTAAGATCATCCTTTTTATATTAGCACTAGGCTACACCTGCAACTAACATATTACGTCCTGCAACTTTCGCTTCATAAAGTTTTTTATCAACATCAATAATTAATGACTCTATATCAAGTGGTTCTGTTGGCCGAGCAGCCACTAAACCAAGACTAATAGAGACACGTACATCTGCATTATTCACTTTGATATCATGTGCGACAAGATTTTTGCGAATCATATCTAGAACTAAATAAGCACTATCTAAGTCTGTATCTGGAAGCAACACTAAAAATTCATCGCCAGCATAACGACCTACTACATCAGATCGTCGCAAACGATTATTTAAATAATCTGATATATGCCTAAGCACATAGTCACCAATGACATGTCCATTTTGATCATTAATTTGTTTAAAATGATCAACATCGATCATCGCTAAACATACACTTTCTTTGCGACGTATTGCCAAACTTATTTCTTCATTAGCTCGTTCTAAAAATGCATCTCTATTGAGAGCACCAGTGAGCGAATCCATAATGATTAAATGATTTGCTCTTCGCGAACGCAGAATTTTTTGCTTTAATACTTGATATTGCCGACCCTGTAATTTTTGCCCGATAATGCAATCATCTGCACCAACTTGCTGAACTTCTAATTTTGTCTGCGCATTTTCTTCTTCTACAAGGCAAATAATTGGCATATTAAAATGCGATTCATGCAAGCGAATAATTTTAATAGCATCTTGCCAATCTTGTTGATCATCACAACCTATTAAAATTAAATCAGGCTTAAAATTAACTAGCTCATCGGTAAGACTTACAGTATCACGAATAATACGCGAACGAATGTTTTCACATTGAAGTGCTTTTTGGATATATTCGATGCGTTGATCTTGTGTATCCATTATCAGCACTCCTGTGGCATTACTTCCTCTCTCTTCAAGAAGTACGTCTAACGTCGAACAAAAATTATGTGCATTTATTGGTGTGGCAAAGAATGCTTCTGCTTCAAATTGTGCAGCCATTTTTCTGGTAGTGATGTCGTCTCTTCTTGAAATAACCACAAAAGCAGGGATATCACCTTGAGCAGATGTGAAATTTGATTTTGTATGCTTTTCAAGTTTACATTCATCTGCATCTCCCAAATCAACAACAACCACTGATGGCGCAACGGTGGCAGACATTTCTTCAGCGCGATCAATTTTACTAAATGCAATCACTGTAAAGCCGCGACTTTCAAGTAAGTTTGATAATAGTGAAAGCTCAACAGCACGATGACTTATGATGAATATAACTAATTCTCGATGTGACAACTGAAGGCTATCTAAACGGGGGATAATGTCTTCACTATTATCACTAAAGTTATAAATTAATAACTCGCTTTCTAGCAGATCTACTAGCTGTTGTATATAGTTGTCTATCTTTTTATTTACGTCGGCCCATTTTGACTTCGTCTCAACAACTTCTACTATCTCTGCTTCAGTGGTTTTCGCTAATGTGTGGATGTTACTGAATTCGTGTGATCCACTAGAGCCCGCTATTTTATGCACTTCTACGCGCAAATCTGATAATAGCTCAGCATGATCATCTGCTGAGGTTAAACTTGCCCAACATGCTCTTAGCGTCTGTATCTTCTCAGGAAATGATTCAACATATATTTCGCGAATCCGTTCGAATTTATCATCATCTAGCGGTTTCAAATCTTTCATGCGCCAACCTAAATTTCCATGACCTCTATACTAGCGTGTATTATAAACGCATAGATGCTCAGCTAGCACTATCACTTTTCTCTAGTCGGTAGCCATGCTGGTAAATTGAGGTTAGCTTCCAGCCATTTTCTTCGCTAATGGCCAATTTTTGCCGAAGACGACTGATATGTGTATCCACAGTACGAGTATTTACTTCGGCACTTCTGCCCCAAACTGTTTCAAGGATATAACCACGGGAGAGTACTCGCCCTGCATTTTTAAAAAAGAATAAGGTAAGTTCGAATTCTTTACGCGTCACATCGATTGTTTCACCATTAAGTTTCACGCTACGTGATGATCGCTGCAATGTATATGGCGTAAACTCAATAATGTCATCTTCTGTAGAGACTTGTTGCGCTCTTCGGCTTATTGAGCCTATACGAGCTAACATTTCTGCCCGTTTGACTGGCTTTGCCATGTAATCATCAGCACCACTTTCTAATGCTTCAACAACATCAGCCTCATCATCACGTTGAGTAATAAATAAAACTGGAATTCTCCAATCGAGATTTTCACGCACCCACTTAAGTACGTCTATGCCATTTATGTCAGGCACCAACCAATCCAGTATTAGTAAATCATAACTCTCGCGCAGCATTGACATTGTGAGATCTTTACCTGACGTATAAACAATGCATTTATGCCCTGCACCTTCAAGCCAGGCTTGTACTAATACCGATTGATCCGGATCATCTTCTAATAAAGCTATGTGCATCGAGTTTATTTATTTGTTTTTCTGTGTAGTATTATAGTTCAAACAGATTTCTCGTTACATATGAGAAATAATTGCGTCACCAAAGCCTGATGTTGAAACTAAAGTCGCACCAGGCATAAGGGCTTGTAGGTTTAAATTAATGTTACTAGTATTAGCAGGATCAGAACTAATTTTAGCTGACATCCCTGCTCGAGCACGTGCTAAATCGTATGTAACCGTTTTTACTGCTATCGCCCCGGATATACCCTTAAGGATTAAGTCCGCTGCTTTTGACCACCCCATATAACGCAACATCATTTCTGCAGAAAGAATCATTGACCCAGGATTAACACGATTTTTACCAGCATATTTGGGTGCAGTTCCGTGCGTTGCTTCAAATACTGCGATTGTATCTGCCATGTTTGCCCCTGGCGCTATTCCAATTCCTCCTACCTGCGCGGCTAAAGCATCAGAAATATAATCACCATTAAGGTTTAAAGTTGCAATTACATCATAATTTTCAGGTTTGAGTAGTATTTGTTGTAAGAAATTATCTGCAATAACATCTTTAATTATAATATTTTTGTATGTTTTCGGATTAACTAGCTCACACCAAGGACCGTCGTCTATTAAAGTGGCGTTAAATTCTTCACACGCTAACTCATATCCCCAATTTCGAAATGCGCCTTCGGTATATTTCATAATATTACCTTTATGCACTAAGGTAACTGAGTCTCTATCATTATCTATTGCAAATTGAATTGCCTTGCGTATTAAACGCTGTGACCCTTGTTTAGAAACTGGTTTAACACCAATACCTGAACTGCCAGGAAAACGAATCTGATCAACATGCATTTCATTAATCAAAAAATTCAACACTTTTGCCACATCTTCTAAATCAGCAGGCCACTCTATGCCTGCATAAATATCTTCAGTATTTTCACGAAAAATAACCATGTCTGTCGTTTCAGAATCTTTCATTGGTGTTGGCGTACCTGGAAAATAACGTATGGGTCGTACACACGCGTATAAATCCATTTCTTGTCTTATTGCAACATTGAGTGAACACATTCCTTCACCAATGGGTGTCGCCAGTGGACCTTTAATGGAAACTTGATAATCCCGCATAATGTCTAGTGACTCCCTAGGCAACCAAGTTTTTTCTTCGTACAAATTGAACGCTTTTTCACCAGCGTAGATTTCCATCCAAATAATTTTGGATTTACCTCGATATGCTTTCTCAACAGCGTGATCTACCACTTCTTTCATGACAGGTGTGACATCTACGCCAATTCCGTCTCCCACAATAAATGGGATTATGGGATTATCAGGCACATTCAATGAACCATCACTATTAGCAGTTATTTTTTGACCATCTTGAGGTATTTCTACGTGTTGATATTTCATATCACTCATAAAGCGATTTCGCTCTGATTTAAGTAATCATGACAAGTAATTGCCACTTTCAAATATTACTCACAATAGCTGAAGTGTATATGAAATTTGAATTGCTAGCTGATATCTGAAACTTGGACACCAGCTAGACAATTTATTAGGAATTGATATGCGACAAAAAACTGCCCATGAAAACATTTGATTAGGCTGGGCGATGCAAATGACAAATAAAAAAGCCGCCTGAATTATCAAGCGGCTTTTGTTACCAAGTATGAGTAATGTTGAATACGGACTAAAACTGGTTTGACGTATTTTTCTCACCCGCAGCTTTTAGTGCATTTTCACCTGCAAAGTATTCTTTGTGGTCATCACCCATATCAGAACCAGACATATTCTGGTGCTTAACGCAGGCAATACCTTGACGAATTTCTTTACGCTGAACACCTTCAACATAGCCCAACATTGCTTTGTCACCAAAGTACTCTTTAGCAAGATTATCTGTAGACAATGAAGCCGTATGGTATGTAGGCAGTGTGATTAAGTGATGGAAGATACCTGCATCACGTGACGCATCTGCTTGGAAAGTACGTATCTTATCATCTGCATAAGCCGCCAATTCAGTATCATCGTACTTAGCATTCATCAAATCATCACGATCATAGGCAGACAAGTCCTTTCCTTCTTCTTGCATAGCATCGTATGCTTGCTTACGGAAGTTTAATGTCCAGTTGAATGATGGGCTGTTGTTATAAACAAGTTTAGCGTTAGGAATTTCTTTTTTCACGCCATTCATCATCGCAGCAATATCTTTCACGCTAGGTGTCGCTGTTTCGATCCAAAGCAAGTCAGCACCCGCTTTAATTGCTTCGATGCAGTCAAATACACAACGCTCAGGGCCAGTGCCCTTACGAAACTCATATAAACCAGAAGGTAAACGCTTAGGACGAACTAGCTTACCACCGCGGTTAATACATACATCGCCTTCAGCCATGTCTTTGACATCAACTTCTTCAACATCCAAGAACGAGTTGTAGATATCACCTTGATCACCCGGCTCTTTAACTACTGCGATTTCTTTAGTTAGGCCAGCACCTTCAGAGTCAGTACGTGCAACGATAATACCGTTATCTATACCTAGCTCTAAGAAAGCGTAACGACATGCGCGAATCTTTGCATGGAAGTCATCATGAGGAACTGTCACTTTACCATCCTGATGACCACATTGCTTCTCATCCGCTACTTGGTTTTCAATTTGTAGCGCACAAGCACCGGCTTCAATCATTTTCTTAGCAAGTAAGTACGTTGCTTCTTCGTTACCGAAGCCCGCATCAATATCTGCAATAATCGGCACGACGTGAGTTACGTGATTATCGATCTTTTCCTGAATCGCGGCTTTTTCAGCACCTGATGCTTTATCTAGTGCTCGATAAAGATCACCTAATTCACGCGCATCAGCTTGACGTAAGAAAGTATAAAGCTCTTCAATCAACATAGGAACAGATGTCTTTTCATGCATAGACTGATCAGGTAATGGGCCAAACTCACTA
>Ga0181580_10004840_pt1 | contig 10913 bp, 7 predicted proteins | sample 071ome_23_FD_132413 | JGI IMG/M metagenome (GOLD analysis project Ga0181580, IMG submission 132413) | Coastal salt marsh microbial communities from the Groves Creek Marsh, Skidaway Island, Georgia - 071403BT metaG (megahit assembly) | ecosystem: Environmental > Aquatic > Marine > Intertidal zone...
CCCGTCGTGGGCGTCGTGTACAACCCGATCACGGAAGAAATGTTCACCGCGACGCGAGGAGGTGGGGCGTATTTAAACGATGAAAGGATTTCTTGCAGTCAAGTCGAAGAGATGGGCCGGGCGCTCATCGGTACCGAGATTGGAGTGCACAGAGATGCGGCGACGGTTGACGCCATAATGGGGCGCGTGAGAGCGCTCGTGGAAAACTCGAGGAGCGTTCGGTGCTCGGGATCGTGCGCGATGAATATGTGTGGCGTCGCCATGGGACGCTTAGATGGGTTCTTTGAGATTGGTTTCGGTGGGCCGTGGGATTGCGTCGCGGGTGCCGTCATTGTGAGAGAAGCTGGCGGGGTCGTCTTGGATCCATCTGGCGACAAGTTTGACATTTACGGAAGAAGAGTGCTATGTGCCAATGGAAACATTGGATCTGCGTTTGTGGACGTCCTGAGTAAGATACCGGACGGACCAGGTGAACCACAGAGACCGAATTAGCTCAATTTACCTAGGCGTTTTTTCATTGCGTTGCTGAATAGACCACGAATCACACTCTCAAAGCCCACCATACATGTCCACAAACCTCCTAGAATCGCGCAGCATCCGAGAGCCCACTCGATGAAAACTTTGCGCGTCTCTCGCGTGACCACTTGCATTGGGCTGAGATCATACGCGAATTTCACCGTCGGTCCGCCTGGTAGACGGCCAAATCCAGCCGAATCGTCGTCGTACGCAAACATCGCGCGATCCGCGGCGCTCGTTTCGATATCGAATTGGTTGCTAGAAAACGTGTACTCGTAAATCTGTATCAATTTTTCAGCGATAGGAATGTACGTACGCTGAACGACCTGCATGTAGTGCTCAAACTGGGTTTGCGGCGTTCCGTTGAATTGGGTAAAGGCTGCATCGTTTTTGCGCGAGAATCGCCCACCCATGTCCGCCGGAATCAACGTCCATGCGCGTTTCAAGTATCTAGGTATGAACGTCGGTCGACCCGGGACGTGCTCGCCGAATGAAACATGTTTGATGATGTGTGTCATGTCGATTTCTGCGATTGAATGTCCATGCGCCCGCGCGACGAAGTAGAAGGCTCCCGGGACCCTCGCCACCTTGAATTGCCCATTCACACTACAGCCAGGCGAACGCACAGTAGAGTCATGGACACCGTCGCCGTCGTAATCGTGCCCAATCGTGTGTGCGCGCGCGTTATCTGTCTCTGCGGATTCTATTTCTTTCAAGAGTGAAAGTGCGAAATCCGAGATGGCTTGCGCCGAACGCTTACCGTGATACATTTCGAAGGAAATGTCGCTCAAATCGTGCATGTTGTCGAGAGTTTCATTCAGCCTCGAAGGGTGCAGCGATCCGGCGCGGTACACACGCACGGTTGGGTAAGCTTGAATGTGTAGCTTATCGCACAGGACGACGTTGTCATTGTTGGTGCAATCAACGGAAGCCATTCCCGCCGAAAGTCGGGATTTTCGTCTGCCTCGAATATCTGTGCGCAGCAAATCGGACGCGTGCTCCCAAATCGGCGCGAAATCGCGACAGTGGAAACACCACGGCGCGTAAAAGTTCACCATTAGTAAACCGTTTTGATGCACTTTCACGAGACGTTCGAACATTTCTTGGCCGACAACGTCGTACGTCACCTTGCGATTGCTGTAGAACTGAAAATCGGTCTTTTCATCAATCTCGCGCACTTCGCTCGCCTTGGCGGGTGATGCGTGCTCGAGGTGCATGTACTTTAGCGGTCCTCCGAGTGGATGTTTGTACAGAGCGTCTGCGCTTAAGTCGTATCTTCTCGAACCCATCGCGTCGTATGCGTCGAGCTGAAGCACATCGCAGTTGACTCTCGGGAAATCAATCTGAACATTAATCGTGAGCTTTGAATCCATGGAATGATCAACGACAATCTCTGTGCTGAAGGATGACGTCGCCAGCGCGGAGAGCTGCATCGAGAAGAGCGCAAGCAAGCACGAAACCATGATGAGACTGAGCAATCCTCCCGAAGTGGACTTCTCTATAAAATCTTGTGGCACTGAACCGAAACAATCGACTCGACGCAAGGCTGTGCCGAGCCCGGACGATTCACCCGGTAGCGAACTCGCCCCAGTCGATGACCTGCGAAGAACCATGAGTGATGCGCGTCGAGGAATCGTGGGGAAGGGGGCGGTTCTTGTTGGTACGAATTTTATCAGCTAACATTACATCCTCGCCGCAATTCAGCGCTACACCTATTTAGTTTACGATAAATGCTACGCAAAGCGATCACTCCAAGCGAACTGGTACACTTTGATTTAGGTGAACATGTTCAAGTTATTTCGTCGATCGAAGTCGTTGTCGTCGCACAGCGTTCGGCGAATACACTTGTCCCAAATGAGATGAGCCTCTTCGGTGGACGCCGGAAGAACTCGGCGCAGACGAAGTTCGGATTCAACACCCTCAGCTTCGATTGGCACGACGTTAAACTTGAAGAAGAATGTGTTTGCCTCGGCAGACGTCACCTTGTGCGGGTTCGTGACGATGGCGCGAACCTCGAGGTACACACTCGGCTTGCCACACTTGGCTTCGTCCGCGTTCATCGTGTGCAACACTTTGCACTTGAATCTCACGAGATCGCCAATGTTCACGGGAAGCTTGAAATCAATGTCGCTCATCTCGACAAACATTGGATGACCACCGGAGAATAACTGGCAGTTCGCAAAGGCGAGCTCGTACGCTCGACGAAGCAAAAAGCCACCGAACACTCTCCCAGAGAGGTTTCGCTGTTGCGGCTGCGCGACGAACATGTTCTCAGCCACAGTCTGCGACGTCAGAACCTCGTGAAAGCCAGCGGTGAGAGCGGGCATTTCTTGGTTCAAACGCGCGCGTTCACGTCGATCCTTGACCCATTTTTCTCGGTGAGCGACCAGTTCGTCGTTCAACACGGCGTCTCCTTTTTTCAGACGCAAACGCTTTCTCACTATGGAGGACTGAATCTCCTGGAAGCGTTCCCTCTGTTGTTTCGTTTCGCACACGAGAGGATTCACAGGCCACGCCCCGTTGGTATCTGGGTCTCTCGCGACAAAGGTAAAGTCTGCAGTGAGCGCGGGTTCGGAATCGTCAGCGTCCACCACGACTTCGTCGTCTCCGTCTTCGTCCGCCTCCATGCGAATAACCATGCTCGACGTCCCAACGAATGCCACCTCTCCTCGAAGCACCACATCCTGCTCCAAAGACAGCGGTCTATTTAACCGCACTCGATCTACGCTCGCCGTGACCAATTGCGGCGTCTTGGTCGTATCGTCGTCGTCATCCGCGTGAAAGTACGCGATGTTACCCGCCAACGAATCCAAATCTTCCAAAATCCTCCCCATACGCACCGCCCCCGTACCGTGCGACCGATACATCTCCCGCATCTCTTCATTACTCTCCCACACGTACACCGCACTGTGCGTCCTCGGCGGTCTGGGCACGAGTTTATCGCTCAGTTTCGTCGCGTGCTTGCCCTCTTCAGCCTTGCGCAGACGCTCCCTCCACAAATGCTTCGTCACGTGCGTCCTCGTGTGCGCGATGTGCACCCCATCCGCGGCGTCCGTCGTCGAAGCGGGTGATTTTTTCCTCGTCCCTTCCCCCGTTTCGCTCGCCGGGTCCGCCGTGGACGCCAATCCGCGCGTCGGTGTCGTGAACGTCGAGTGCGTTGTTCTCTTTACGACACCAACTTCGTTTCTCGAAACGCCGCACGACGCGAACGCGGACGCCATCGTCGTTTCCGTCGTCGTCAACGCGCGGAGCGTCGCGGTGAACGCGCGTCGTCGCTGAGCCGCGCGTCGCATCATCGTTCGGTGCGTCGCGCACTGACGACGACGGCGGAATCTTCTTGCGAGGGAGTTTTTGAACGTTTTCAGCGCGCGCCGCGCTCGAGCGAACAAAAAGTCGTTGACGCGGCAGAGTTGGACGCGCGCGGTGGGCGAAGGCGCGAGAAAGACCCGCGGCGATGCTTCCGACGCACGAATTGTCGCCGGCGACGCGACGACGACGCGGGGCGACCGCGGCGTTCTTCTATGGATCCACGTCGGTGGCTACGGTTTTTCTCAACAAAGCCATCTTTGCGGTGTGGAAGTTTAAGCACCCGGCGACGCTGGTGACGGCGCAGACGATATTCACGGTGTTTGCGATCACGGTGTTGGAGCGGACGAGGGTGATCCGGAGGAGCTCTAAGGCGTTCGAGCCGGAGGCGTTCAAACGAGTGGGCGTTGTGAGCGCGGTGTTTCAGCTGAAACTCGTTTTGGATATGACGGCGCTGTCCATGGTGAACATTCCCATGTATGGGGTTTTGAAGAGCGCGACGACTCCATTCGTGATGTTGCTAGATTACATCATGATGCGCAAGGTGGCGAATCGTAGGGTGCAGATGGCGGTGTGGTTGACGACGTGCGGGGGCGTGTTGGCGGGCACCGGCGACTTGGAGTTTACGCTGTTAGGATATTTAGTTGCTTTAGCGAGTGCGATGTGCACCGCGTTGTACGTTGTTTTGGTTGGTAAGATTGGTGATGAATTGAATCTCGATTCTTTCACCCTGCTCTTGTATAATTCGCTTTGGAGCGCTCCGCTGAGCTTGATGATTTGCGTCGCGTTTGGCGAGCACAGAGCGGTGTGGAGTTACGAGTACATCTTACACCCAGGATTCATTATTGCATTTTTGTGTTCGTGCTCGAGTGCGTTCGTGTTGAACTACGCCACATATTTGTGCACTCAGCTGAACGAGGCCCTGACGACATCCGTCGTGGGTAGGACAAAGTCCATCGTGCAAGGCGTAGCCGGGTTATTCGCCTTTCACGTCCAAACAGGATTGATGAACGTTCTCGGCATCATGTGCAACTCTGCCGGGGTTGCGTGGTACGCTTACGAGAAGTACACGGGCGGGCGCCAGAGCGTTCACACCGCTCTGCCGCCAGAGTCGATGGGCACGAGTGTCATGCATCGCGAAGATTCTCAGCTCACATTTGAGAGCTCGCAGTCGCCGCGGTCAAAAATGAAAGACACCTTCAACTCCATCTTTATCGGGCAAAATGGAGTCAAGGCTCACAATAGATAATCTGCATAGCTGTTGATCATATTACTGATTGAGAATTGATTAAAGAACAATCGACTAAAAAATTATTTTCCTACACATTTGTACAAGTTCAATCCTGGTGTTCGCGTCGCGGAGCCGCTTGTGCCCCAGCCTCGTGCAACCTCGGAGGTGCCCACGACGGGAAAAGAGATGCAAACAAGCTGTAGATGAAGATTTTCACTTCACCAAAGTACGTTTGCGGCATGGTGGTGTGACCTGCCACTCGGGTCACGCGCGTCGGAACGGCGTACCTTTGGGCGTCGTTCGCGGCGTTTGGCGCTCTGTTACCATTCGCCGCTGCGCCGTTACCCTGTCTATTACCTCCTCGATGGTTCGCGTCGCCACGGCCTAAATTATCATTGCCAGTGAGCCATCGCAAGACCGGGGCCAAAGCACCCGTCTGCTGCAGATAGACAAAAATCGCCATGGCGACGTACATGGTCACCTTGAGTGGGCTGGCGTCTTGAGAGAGAAAGAAAACCATCATTGCGAGCTTCATTATGAGTTTAAGGTCGATTCGAATGTGAATCACGCGCACGCGCGCTCCTGGTGGAATGTTTAGCTCTGGTGGCAAGCCGTTTGCGCGCTGCTGTCGCTCTTGGCGCTCTTCGCGCCGCCGAGCGCGTTCGTCGTGTTCCGACCGTGCCCCTGTCGCCGCGTGCGGAACATCGAGGTAGCTCCTGAGCCCTGCGAGAGGCGGTGGACCCGGTGGCGTACCACTCGGTGACAAAGCTGCGAAAGCCGCGTGGTACGCAGCGTTATACGTCGCATTCATGAGCGGAGACGCCGCGAGTTCCAAGGGGAGGTGTCTGGGCGACTGCTGCGCGGCGCGCATCGCATCAGTAATCGCGCTCTGAAACTCGGGCGTGGTCGGAAGCGTGAATCGCGCCGAGTCCGCCGCTCGGTACCCATGAGAAGGCGGCGTTCGCGGCGCTGACGACGCGAAAACAGCCGGCGTTCCCGGATCCATGGACGTCTCGGTCGATTGCGTCGGAGTCGTCGGCGCCGCGCTCGGCGCCGCGGATGGTGTCGCCGTCGACGCGTTCGCCACCGATGCGTCTCCATCATCCTCCCGCCGCGTCTTCTCAGCCTTCTCTCGCGCCCGTGCCTCCTCCTCCTCCTCCTCGATTTGCCGCGGATCCTTTCTAATCATCATGTGTAAAACGTACTCGCGCGTTCGTCGTCTCGGCGCCCCGCGTCCCTCCGACTCAGACCCGTTCGTCTCCCCATCCCCCCGCTCGTTCGTCACCCCACCCTCAACCTCATCCTCGCTCACATCGTCCCCATCCACGTCGTACCCGTACGCCGCCGCCCCCGTCGCCCCGATCGTCAACGCCTCCCCGATGACGTCCTCGTCTCGCAACACCTTGCCTCCGTAAATCAAAACCACCCTCTCCGGTTCCGGGTTTCCCTCGTACCCCGCCCGCACCGCGTCCTTGAGCGCCCGCACCGTCGCGCTTCTTCGCACCGCACGCACGCGAAAGTCCATCCCCGCCGAGTTCGGCGAGCCCGAGCCCGAGGACGCGCTGGGGACACCGAGAAGACCGCCCGCCGGTTTCAGGATCACGTCCACCCGTCGCTCGTCCTCGCCGCGGTCCCCGCCTCGGTCGTCATCGTTCCTCGTCGTCATCGCCATTGCCATCGCCGCCGTCGATCGTCGACCGCCGTCGATCGCCGTCGATCGTCGATCGTTTCGAGACGCGCGCGCGCGGACGTGACGCGGCACCGAGGCAGGCGCTCGCACCGGTCAAAGTCCGCGGGTTCGAATCACGAACCAACCACGAACCCACGGCTGCTTGATCGACGGTACTCCTAGACATTTATCGGAGGTGTATACGACGTAGTAATGAATACTTCGTGTATGTGATTACCTATGTACGGTACATTCCGTTTGAGTATTGATTCGATGCGCGCGCGCTCGCCGGATTGTTGACGCGCGCGGCGCGCGACGGAGCGACACTTTAAGACGCACGCACGGCATGTTCAGCGCGGCGACGACGACTAGAATCACGCTCGGAGCGACGACGTCCTCCGTGCGATCCCGCAGACCGACGGCCGCGTCCGCGGCGTTCGGGCGACCGGTGCAAAAACCGGCGGGCATGCGCGCCGCCCTGGCGCCGGCGGCGATCGAGCTCAAGGCGGAACGCCGCGTCGCGGGTTCCGCGAGACGCGCCAGCGTTGTGACGTACGTGCGACGACGACGAGATTGAGGAGATCGAGGAGGAGGACGCGCGGGAGCGCGCGCGCGGGAGCGCGAGCGCGAACCCGACGACGGAAACCCGGACGGAAACCCGGACGCGTGAAAAGGGATCGAGGGATCTCGCACGCTTTTCTTCCCCTCGGTTGGATTGGTTTGACTGCCGTTTCTTTTTGAGGTTTACGCGTCGCGCGCGCGTCTCGTCGACGAGTGATGATGAAACGCACCCCGCGCGCGGTGGTTTCGTCGCTCTCGAGACGACGACGACGACGACGACGACGACGACGCGATCGCACGAACGGTTTTCAATCAAATCAATCGATCGTCGGAAAGGGGGAGGGTTTAGGGTAAAAAGCGCGCGCGCGCGCTTGTTCATGAAGACAGAACTCTTTGCGGAGGCTGGTCGGGGTCATGATCGCGCGGTTTGAAGGTGAGAACTCGAGGAGGAACGATTGTACTAACCGTTTGTTTGTTTTTCGCGTTTACAGCAAGGCTGGTGGTGTCGCCAAGGCTGCCCCGGGCGAGGCGAAGAAGGTGTTCGGCCTCAACTTGCCGGAAAACGAAGGCTTGGCCTTTGTCATTTTGGCTGCCGGTTCCCTCGGCTCTGCCCTCGGCTTCGCCGCGCTCCAAGAAGGTGTTTTCCGCATCCCGGGTTTCGTTGCCGCCGCTGGCTCCGCGTGGATGACCGTCTTGACCACCTTCACCTACTTCTTGTGCGGTGCGCTCGAAATGAAGCTCACCAACGACTCGCGCAAGGCGTCCTGGAAGAACTACGGTATTCTCTCCGTCTACACCTACGGTGGTATGGCTTTGACCAACTACGCGTTGACCTACCTCAACTACGCGACCCGTATCGTGTTCAAGTCTGCCAAGATTATTCCGGTCATGGCTTTCTCCGTCTTGATTGTCGGTAAGAAGTACAACTGGAAGGAGTGGTTGTCCGCCGCCATCCTCGTCGCGGGTATCATCCTCTTCACCCTCGGTGACGTTGCGTCCTCCCCGACCTTCGCCCCGATTGGTGTCCTTCTCATTGCTGCTGCCTTGTGTGTCGACGCCATCTGCGCCAACTTCGAGGAGAAGAACTTCTTCCGCGTCGAGGCTCCGTCCACGACCCAAGAAGTCCTCTGCTACGCGTCCTTGATCGGTACCGCCTACGGTTTGGTTCCGCTCATCGCGTCCGGTGGCCTCAACACCGCTCTCGCCTTCTCCCAAGCGAACCCGCAAGTTGTTCCGATGATCATGGGCTTCTCCGTCATGGGCTACTCTTCCGTTTCGTTCATCCTTTCCCTCATCAAGTACTTCGGTGCCACTGAGGCCGAGATCGTGAAGTCTCTCCGTAAGGTGCTCTCCATCGTCATCTCCTTCATGCTCTTCCCGAAGGAACTCAACTGGAAGTACATCGCCGGTTTTGCCGCCGTCGTTGTCTCCACCATCTACACCTTCTACCTCAAGCAACAAAAGAGCAAGGCTAAGGCTGCCGCCGCCGCCGAATCCTCTTAAATGCTTTGTTTCGAGGCAAAGTGTGCTCAAGTTTTGTGAGTCGAGAGATTTATTTTTCAAACAGAGTCGTTTAGCACGACAGAAAACAATCGAGATGGAGAAGATCTAATAAGCGTGGATTTACTCACATATTTCAATGCAATTTTTTCTTCAACACGATAATCTTCCCTTCGTACATCGCGATCCCCCATTCGACTGCCATCCATCCCTCGCTCGTCGAGCGCGGCGCGAGAACGCGCGGCGCTACTTCTTCTTCTTCTTCTTTGGGGACGACGAACGAGCGAGTACGCTCTAGGAACGAACGAACGAAGGCGTGGAAATTAAATAGTAGACTGAGATTGCATCGACTATAAGTGCAACGATTTGCGATGAGCCAACCCCCACGTGCGCCCTTTTAAGTGAACGCCCACGTGTATCATCACGCTAAAGACATTACAAAAATGTCGCCAAAAAACAAGCTTTTCGACAGCTCGTAGAGAGCCACCACGTGAGGAAAAAGAATATGGATGGATTTGTTTGTTTGTACGATCACGCGCCTAGTTGGCGGCGTCAAAGTCGACCGGGTCGGACTTCCAGATCATGAAGACGAAGACGGACACCGCTTGGAGCGCCGCGATCGGGAAGAACAAGGAGTACGCCCAGTTGCCACCGGTTTGGGAAAGGAAGAGACCGGTGAAGAAGGTGGAAAGCGTGGACGCGATGGCCGCCGCCGTGTTGGTCACGCCCAACATGATGGACGCGTACTTCGGAGAAAGATCTTGGTGGCCGCAGAACAAGCCGGTGCGGATGAAGGCGGCGAAACCGAAGGTGACAGAGAGGAGACCAACAACCAAAGCGATGGTTTGGTTGGTGACAGCCTCAACCGGGGTGGCGTTGACGATCAAACCAATGACGGTGAGCGTGATGGCGCCGACACCAAAGCAGAGCGTTTGAGAGCCCTTACGGATTTGGGTGCGGGTGAGCTTCTTCTTCGCCTCGAGCTCGCCCGCGAGCGGGGCGATGATCGCCGTCATGACGACGGTGGACAAGTACGGAAGGATGGAGAGGAAGGAAGACTTGGAAAGAGTCACTCCCATGGCGCCGGCGAGGAAGGACGGCAACCACGCGAGCAAACCATAGGAGAAATAGTTCCAGGTGAAGTGGGCGACGGTGAGCGCCCAGAACTGCGGGTTGCGAACAAAGGCGCCCCACGGAATGGAGAGACCCTTCTTAGCGTCCGCAGCGCTCGCGGCTTCCTTCATGTCGGTCGAGTTGTCTCTCATGTAGGAAACGAACCACCAGGCGCCCCAGATGAAGCCGAGGGCACCGAAGAGGTAAAAGACGGCGGGCCAGCCGCCGAGGTGGAAGATGATCGGCGGGGCAATCAACAAACCAGTCAAGGAACCGACGTCGAGACCGCCAAAGGCAGTGGTAACAGCCTTGGAGCGCTGGCTCGGCGGCACACCCTTGGCCAAGACACCGGTCGCGGCCGACGGGGCGACACCCTCACCGAGACCAACCAAGAAGCGGGACGCGAGAAGCGCCGGCATGCCGAGCGCCGCGCACCACGGCGCGATGAGGGTACCAAAACTCCAAAGCATGACACCCCAGAACAACACAGCCTTACCGCCGTATTTGCTCGCCAACCACCCACCGGGGATTTGGGTGAACGAATAGCCCCAGAAGAACGCCGACGCAACCAAACCCTTCTGCGTCGCCGTCCACCCGAAACTCTCCGCCATCGGGACGATGGCGACGGACATGTTCACCTTGTCGAGGTTACACAAGACAAAGGCGACGAAGAGCGCGAAAACCATGCCCCAGCGCTTCTTTTGACCGCCCTCGCTCATATCGAACACTTCTTCCTCCGGCGGGTCGTTCGGGTTGATCTCCACCGCCCCTCCCCCGGCGCGAGCGACCACCGCGGAGGAAGATCTCAATGTCTTCTCGGTCGTCTCGAAACCCGCCGAGGATCTCGAAACCCGGCGGCGGATCGCGCTGGGCATCGAATGCATCGTCGTCGTCGTCGCCGTCGCGCGCGCCGCCCCGGCGCGCGCACCGCGGCGAACAACACCGGTATTCCTCCTCGTCGCCTTGGTCGTCGTCGCCTTGGTCGTCGCCCGCGCCGTCGTCGTCGTCGTCGTCGTC
>Ga0181580_10004848_pt1 | contig 10906 bp, 9 predicted proteins | sample 071ome_23_FD_132413 | JGI IMG/M metagenome (GOLD analysis project Ga0181580, IMG submission 132413) | Coastal salt marsh microbial communities from the Groves Creek Marsh, Skidaway Island, Georgia - 071403BT metaG (megahit assembly) | ecosystem: Environmental > Aquatic > Marine > Intertidal zone...
CGATAGCGATTCTTATATCGGGCTGATCAATTCCTGCGTTGGTTATGATGAAAAAAGCCCTGTTATCACCAGATTATGGCCAAATGGTATCCCTGATAAACAGGATAAGTCCTAATAATCTCTCTATATACGGCTCATTCATCACAGAATGGTAATGCGTAAAGCATGAAGCCCATCTGCCAATTCATCACCTAAAGCGTTATAAATGGCACGGTGGGAGGCTATTCGCGACAAGCCGTTAAGCTGATCTGCCCCAATACTAACCGCGATGTGGGTGCCGCCACCTTCTCGCCATCCAGCATGGCCATGATGCGCTTCAGATTCGTCAACAACCTCAATTTGGGTGGGTTGAAAATGGGTGATAAGACAATCTTTGATGCGTTCAGCTCTGGTCATGGGACATTCCTGACATATGTTTATCTTTACTACCGATGATCACATAACCTGTGATGCTTTTGCTGATCGCCTTTATAACAGGCAAACGGTTGCACAGCTAGGCATTGCGATTATAGTATAGCACCATGAAAAAGGCATATGTTTCAACCTCTGATCTATCCGCTATGCGTGGCAATAAAACCAAGCCACGCCTATGCTCTCATGATGGGTGCAAGGAAGATGGTCTTTACCCTGCGCCGCGCAACCGCGAAGAATTGCGCGATTACATCTGGTTCTGTCTTGATCATGTTCGCGAATATAATAAGCAATGGAATTATTTTGCGGATATGGACGAAGAAGCCATTGATCAGAGTATAAGGAGGGCAACAACATGGGAACGCCCGTCATGGCATTTTGGGACTAACGCTAAATATGAAAATTTTCATGCCCGTATCAATGATCCCTTAGGAATTTTTAATGAGCATGCCGCCGCCAAGCCCAAACACGACCCCATCCCCAAAGAAGAAAGGGAGGCGTGGAACGAATTGGAAATGGCGCCAGGTGCCCAATGGCCTGAGATAAAACAACAATACAAAACTCTGGTAAAAAAACATCATCCTGACGCTAATGGAGGATCGCGAACAGCCGAAGAAAAGCTGAAATCCATTAATCAGGCTTTTGCCATACTTGAAAAGGCTTACCACAAAACAGAATAAACCCCGTCTGCGTCGCTTGGGCTATTTGATTTCTTGCCCCAGTTCAGTTAAAACCGCCCGATAACTATGAGGAATACTTATGTCTACATCTTCTGATAGCCCGAATCGCCCACCTGCCCATAGCTTGAGCGAACCAGATATCACCGTTTCGGCTCGCGACATATTCAATTTAGATATTGATATGCAGGTGCCTGCCTTTTCTACCAGTTCAGAATATGTTCCTGATCGTGATGATAATTATGTTTTTGATCACGATACCACCTTGGCCATTTTGGCTGGGTTTGCCTATAACCGCCGAGTGATGATTCAAGGCTATCATGGCACAGGAAAATCTACTCATATCGAACAGGTCGCTGCCCGGCTTAACTGGCCATGTATTCGGGTCAATCTGGATAGCCACATCAGCCGAATTGATCTGATTGGTAAGGACAGCATTGTGCTGAAAGACGGCAAACAAGTGACTGAGTTTCGTGAAGGTATTCTGCCATGGGCGCTTCAGAATCCTGTGGCCTTGGTGTTTGATGAATATGATGCTGGGCGTGCAGATGTCATGTTTGTGATACAGCGCGTGCTTGAAGTTGAAGGCAAGCTGACCTTACTGGATACGAACCGTGTGATCCGTCCACATTCCGCGTTCCGTCTCTTTGCTACCGCCAACACCATTGGTCTTGGCGATACCACAGGCCTTTATCATGGCACCCAGCAAATCAACCAGGGACAGATGGACCGCTGGTCAATTGTTTCAACCCTTAATTACCTGCCGCATGATATTGAATGCGATATTATCATGACCAAGGCAAAGGCTGCCAATAGCCCGCTTATGAAGGATACGGCAGATGCCATGATCCGGCTGGCTGATTTGACACGAAAAGGTTTTATTGCTGGCGATATTTCTACGGTCATGTCACCGCGAACAGTGATTACTTGGGCAGAAAACACACAAATCCTTGGTGATATGAAATTGGCTTTCCGTCTCTCTTTCTTGAACAAATGTGATGAAATGGAACGTCCTATTGTGGCTGAATATTATCAGCGTTGTTTTGGTGAAGAGCTTAATCCTGATTTAACCTTGGCAGCGAGCTAATCGTAACGGCTGATGGCAAACGATCAAGATAACCCCTTTCTTCGTTCGACTTCTGCTTGCTTGCGTGCGCTAGCTGGGGGGACTCAGCATGCGGTTCGCTTTAGCGGCAACCAAACGGTTATTTCCCCGACCGAAATCCGTCTGCCTGCCCCGGCGAAAGATGATATGCGGCTGGCCACTGATGGAACCGTAAGCAAGGATGCTAGTCAGAACACAGATAAGCCCGATGCCAATTTGCGTGGGGCCGCTGATAGCGCGGCGCTATGGCTGGCGCATCACAACGAAAAAATCCATCAGGCAAAAGCCCCTGTTGTTGCACAAGCCAGAACTATTTTTGACGCGGTGGAGCGTTCCCGGGTAGAGGCTATTGGCGCCAATCAAATGGCAGGTGTTGCAAAGAATCTTAACACCAATATTGAAGCGCGGTTTGCCCAAACGACGCTTTCCCCTCCTGGCCCTGCAAATGGTGAAGACCAATCCCAAACTATCGCAAATGTCGCAAGTCTTCTGGTAAGGGAAGCGCTTACCGGCGCCAAGCCACCAAAAAGTGTGGCAATGTCCGTCGATTTATGGCGACCATGGATTGAAAAACGGGCTGGCGATTTAATTGAAAAACTTAGCCAAAATATAGATGATCAAAAATCATATGCTGAGCTAAGCCGAGAATTAATTGGCGCATTGGAAACCGATCTTGGTGATCCCGTTGATTCTAGTGATAACGACGACAACAATGATGACGCCCCTGACAGCGAATCAGGCGATGAACAAAATCCTGATCAACAAGGCGAAGGCGATGACAGCGAAAGCGGCGAAGGGATGGAACAACCTGGAGAAGCCGCCAGTATGGAAGCTAGCGAAGGGGACGGCGAAAGCGGTGATGAGGATGGTGACAGCGCCCTGACTGATGGGGAACAGCCATCGGGTGAACAAAATCAAAATGCCCCTGATGGGCGCGGTGAAGCTGAATATTATCGCATCTTTACCGAAGCCTATGACGAGGTGGTTGACGCGAATGATCTCTGTGATGCTGATGAATTAACACGATTGCGACAATTGCTAGATAAACAGCTTGAGCATCTGCATGGGGTTATTGGCAAACTTGCAAACAGGTTACAGCGCAAATTGATGGCACATCAAAACCGGAGTTGGAATTTTGATCTTGAGGAAGGCATTTTGGACGCAGGCAAATTGTCCCGCGTGGTGACACAGCCAACGCATCCGCTTTCTTATAAAATGGAATCTGAAATCACCTTTCGTGATACCGTTGTTTCGCTTCTTATCGATAATTCTGGATCTATGCGTGGACGGCCAATTACTATTGCGGCAGCAGCAGCAGATATTCTGGCCAGAACGCTTGAGCGCTGCGGCGTAAAGGTGGAAATTCTAGGCTTTACCACGCGCGCTTGGAAAGGCGGTCAATCGCGTGAAGCTTGGCAATTGGCAAGTAAGCCCGCCTATCCGGGACGGCTGAATGATTTGCGCCATATCATCTATAAATCCGCAGACTCTCCGATGCGGAGGGCACGGAAATCCCTTGGCCTGATGCTAAGAGAGGGTTTGTTAAAAGAGAATATAGACGGCGAAGCCCTCTTATGGGCCCATAATCGGCTGATTGCTCGCCACGAAGAGCGCCGGATTCTGATGGTCATCTCGGATGGTGCCCCAGTTGACGATTCAACCCTATCCGTTAACCCGGGAAATTATTTGGAACGCCATCTGCGGCAAGTGATTCAATATATTGAAACACGCTCACCTGTTCAGCTTATGGCAATTGGCATTGGTCATGATGTGACACGTTATTATCAACGAGCTATTACCATCACTGATGTTGATCAGCTTGGCGGTGCAGTGACCACCCAGCTAGCTGATTTGTTTGATGAAGACAGCAAACCTAAACGCGGACGTGGACGCCGCGTCGCATAATGCTTGCATAAAAGGGTAAAGCAGAAACCTTATTCGCTGGCGAGAGCGGCTTTGATAGCACGCTTGACGCGTGTCGCATTCAAGCTGAGGTTTTCGTCTTTAGTGGACAGCAGATAAGCATCAATTCCACCTGATTTCTCAACTGTGCGGATGGCGCCAGTGGAAACCCGAAACGATACCGACTTACCAAGCGCATCACTAACCATAGAAGAGTTTTGAAGGTTTGGCAGAAACCGGCGACGAGTACGGTTATTGGCATGGCTGACATTATTACCAGTCATCACACCTTTACCTGTCAATTCACAACGACGGGACATATCGTACTCCTCAAATGTTAGGTGGCATTTTGCCGAAATCATATTCATATCGTTATTAGAAGGCGTTAACTAGCGCATCCGCCGCCTGTCGTCAAGATGAAGCGTGATTTTTTGTCTCCAACAATGGTTATGATTTCAGCCTAGAGTAAATGAGATGACGAAATAGCTCTTAAGTGTTATCTTATACTCCTATTTTAAGGTAACTATATATTCATATAGATAGTAGACGCTTTGCAAAAGAAACCGTCGCGAAAGACATCGTCGTAAAAGCATAGGAAAGAGTTCAAAGCGAACCGCATTCTGACCCGGCCTCTGATATCATGACCATCCCATCCTCCTCTCCAGTAACAAAGGTTAAGCGCAATGTCACCATTGATAAGCGCCGAACGACCTTGATGTTAGAACAAGAAATCTGGAATATCTTGGACGAACTTGCTCGTGAAGAAGGGTTGACGCTTGATGAGCTTTGCCAAAACATTTATTTGGCGCATCAAGGCAATGAGAGTATTAGCTCTGTTATTCGCATTGTTGCTGTGCTGGCTTGCCGCGTTTTATCACCTAAGACCAAATCACAAAATCCTTACGAATTTCAAAGCCCACAGATGCTGTTTCCATCTCGGTTTCATCAGGCGTTAGAGCGCCTTAAGCCCTCATAAGGGCTGAGCCGTTCATCGCTTATCGGGTATGGTTTGCCGTCCATCCGCTTGCGGCTAAGGCTTCTGCGGCATCTTTAGCCTGGCCTACCGCATCATTAAGATGTTGATACCCATCACGGGCAAGCAACTGATCAAGGCCCGCAATAATGCGGTATGGTAAATCAGGGCCTTGCAAGGCAAGGGCGGTGTAAAGCTGAATGAGATTAGCCCCGGCCAGGATTTTGGCATAAGCTGCCTCAGCGCTATTAATGCCGCCTACACCGATTAGCATCACTTTACCCCGAAGCCGTTTATGCGCCATTGATAACCGCTCTGTTGATGCCGCAAGAAGTGGCAATCCCGATAAACCACCCGATTCGGTCTTATGGGGTGAGGTCAGTTGATCTGGTCTCTGGATGGTGGTGTTGGTCAAAATTACCCCAGCCACACCCAGATCAGGCAAGCGATCAAGCACTGCAAAAAAATCGTCTTCTTCCATATCTGGGGCTAATTTGATCATCACAGGCAGATCAGGACGATCAAGCCCTGATTTCACGGCTGTCATAATTTCAGCTAAGATTTGCGGGGTCTGCATATCGCGCAATCCCGGCGTATTGGGTGAGGACACATTAACCGTCACATAATCCGCAAAAGGTGAAAGCGCTAATGCTGTGTTATAATAATCCGCAATACGATCAGAGCTATCTTTGTTGGCGCCAATATTTACCCCTAGTGGTCCATGCCATGACTTGGCTGTCTCGCGATAGGCTTTTAGTCTTGCCGCTGCCGCTTTAGCCCCTTGATTATTAAAGCCATAACGATTAATCACCGCCGCGTCTGAGATCAGGCGAAACACTCGCGGTTTAGCATTTCCTGCTTGTGGTAATGGGGTAAGTGTTCCCACTTCAGCAAAGCCAAAGCCAAGCTGAAACGTGCCGTTGATAGCTTCTGCGTTTTTATCAAATCCTGCTGCTAAGCCAAGCGGATTAGGAAAATCAAGACCCATCAGGTTTTGTGCAAGCCGTGGCAGGGGTTGGCGGTGGTCGCGGCGAGGGGTCAGACCATGAGCCATTCCCCACACAGCCATTCGGTGTGCTGTTTCTGCTGGCAACAGTCGGGCTAGGGCTGTCGCGGCACGGCTGATCACCTTGCTTCTCCTGCCATTTGTGTTGCCAACTTGCCATCAGCCGCTTGACGCAAGAGGTCTTGCATTGCCGTTAAACCATAAAGCCGAATAAATGACCCCATGCGAGGGCCTTCTTGCTGGCCTAATAACACTTCATAAAGACAGGAAAACCATTGCCGCAGGGGATCATACCCTGCTTCTTTTCCGATTGAGAAAACTGCAGATTGGATATCTTCTGCCGCCGCGTCATCAGGCAACTGTGCCAGTTGCTCTGCAAGTTGGCGAAGATATCCGGCTTCAGCCTCAGTCGGCTGGCGGTATTGCTTGGTCGGCCTGACCCTATCTTGATAATAGGTCACAGCATAATCCACTAATCGCGCCAGTTCTGGATGCGAAGTTGGGCTGACATTCGGGGCGTATTGCACCAGATAACCCCAAATGACCTCTGCGGTTTCTGCCTGACAAACGCCAGCAAGGTTTAACAAAAGCGAAAAGCTGACAGGCACATCAAATTGAGGCGGCTGGCCTTGATGAATATGCCAAACTGGGTTTTCAATTTGGGCGGCAGTGTCCTGATCCCCATAGGCGGATTGATGGCTGAAATAATCATCGACCATTTTTGGCACAACATCAAAATAAAGCCGTTTAGCGCGCTTAGGCTGATTATACATGAATAGCGCCAGTGATTCGGCCGTCCCATAAGTCAGCCATTCCTCAACGCTAAGCCCATTGCCGCGTGATTTTGATATTTTCTCACCATTTTGATCAAGAAATAGCTCATACGAAAATCCAGCCGGAGGTGTTCCACCCATGATCGACGTGATTTTTGATGACAATTTGACAGACTCGCTCAAATCCTTGCCGCTCATCTCATAATCAATGCCAAGCGCATACCACCGCATCGCCCAATCACATTTCCATTGCAATTTCACCTTACCGCCATCAATACCCGTGGTAACGGTTTCATCCGTACCGGGATCAACATAGCGGATCAATCCCTTTGCTGGATCTGTTTCGGTGATCGGCACTTGCAACACCTCACCCGTACGAGGGCAGACAGGCAAGAATGGGCTATAAGTGGCTTGTCTCTCTTCGCCTAGGGTTGGCAGCATGACTTTCATGATGCTGTCATAGTTTTCCAAAATGGTTTGAAGGGCAGCGTCAAAACGACCTGATTGATAACATTCCGTGGCTGACAAAAACTCATACTCAAAGCCGAAACTATCCAAAAAGGCACATAGACGAGCGTTGTTATGTTCCCCAAAGCTGGCATGGGTTCCAAAAGGATCAGGCACCTGCGTCAAGGGCTTACCCAGATGTTCAGCTAAAAGATCACGATTTGGCACATTATCAGGAACTTTACGCAAGCCATCCATATCATCTGAAAAACAGATTAACCGCGTGGGTTTGCCAGTCAAAACATGATAAGCGTGACGCACCATTGAGGTGCGAACAACTTCACCAAATGTGCCAATATGCGGCAACCCTGATGGACCATATCCCGTTTCAAATATTACCTCTGATTCTGTACCGGTTTTACCACCCATTTTTTCTAGCCGCTCAATGAGCAATTTAGCTTCGATAAAAGGCCAAGCTTTAGCGTTGTTAGCGAGATCGGCAAAAGCAGAGGAAGACATTGTTTCCATGATATGTGACATTCCAGTTTGAAATAGTTGCTGGAAGCGATAGTTAAGGGGTTGAGGCGTCAGCGTCAATAGGGATACTGATACCTTGGCCTGTCTTTGCTATGCTTACTGTGATGATTGTAATTTTACCATGAAGGCTTTTTCACCATAATGTCTACCCTGTCCCTTCCCCAACTTGCCGCAATTATGCCGCTACCTGATCAGGTGATTTGGGTTGGGGTGGATGGTGATATTGAACAGCTTTCTCACGCTGAGGCAAACAAAAGGCTGGATCATGAAGCTGTGCTTTACTGCCATCAACGATGGTGTGCCCATAAATTGGGACGTGATAAAGACGGTTTAGCCGGGCTTGACCTGCTGGAGCTATTTGCCTTTGTCAGGCCAGCACGGTTTGCTGTTCCTACTGCCGCCGGTCTGGCCGCTAATCGTGGCCTTGCTAGCACCAATGATCCTGAAGATCAGACTATGCTGATGCCTGTTCTTGCCCATACCATGCTTGAGCTGATCATGGGTTGGTCTGGCAAAGAAAAGACCCTTGCCGCTGGGTTTGCCCGGCTGATGGCGCAAGGGGGGTGGGGCTGGGTCCCTATGGTTATGGCAGCTTTGGGTGAGGCCATGCCGCCAGCCGCGCCCCCAAATAGCCGCGATGCTGCCATCTGGACTCGGCTTGATGAAATGCCTGATGATGGCCCTGCGCCCCCTGCTGGCAACTTCCCGATACATCCACAAGACGCCCAAAACCGTCTTAATCATATGCTAGGGCACGGCAAAGCAATCCGCCCAGGCCAAATGGCCTATACTGAAAGCTTGATCCATGCCTTTACCCCGCCAGTTGATAAGGCTAGCCCTCATCTAGTGATGGCAGAGGCTGGCACTGGCACCGGAAAGACCGTGGGGTACTTGGCGCCCGCTTCTCTATGGGCAGAAACCAACACCGCACCCGTTTGGATTTCCACCTATACCCGTAGCCTTCAGCATCAGATTGAAAGTGAAATGGCACGGCTTTATGATCACGCGGATGAACGCGAAAAGCGTGTCGTCATCCGAAAAGGACGTGAAAATTATCTTTGCCTTTTGAATTTAGAAGAAGCCCTGACCGCGGCCTCAGCAACACCGCGCACGGCCATCGCACTAGGGTTAATGGCACGCTGGGCTGAGGCTAGTGGTGATGGTGATCTGACTGGTGCACATTTTCCTGCTTGGTTATCAGACCTATTTGGATATGGGCTAACCCAAGGGCTCTCTGATCGACGCGGTGAGTGTATTCATTCTGCCTGTTTTCATTACCGCAAATGTTATGTTGAAAAAAACCGTGCGCGTGCCGCCCATAGTGACATCGTCATTGCTAATCATGCGTTGGTTATGATTACGGCTGTGATGAACAGCTTAGCCAGCAGTCCAGAGGCACGCAGCGTCAACAGATATGTTTTTGATGAAGGCCATCACCTATTTGATGCCGCCGATAGCGCGTTTTCCACTGCCTTTACAGGGGCAGAGGCCGCTGACCTTCGACGCTGGATCAGAGGCGGCGAAGACCAACGCCGAGGCAATCGCCGGTTGCGCGGAATACGCCAACGCTTAGGTAATCTGCTGGAAGAAGGCAGTCCTGCCACGCAAGACCTTGAAGCCGCATTTCAAGCCGCGGCTGTTCTTCCCGCAACAGGCTGGCGCAAGCGTCTGACCGAGGGTGAACCTGATGGATTATTAGAGACATTTTTTTATCATATTCGCCAAACCGTCTATGACCGTATTGATCAACCTGAGAGCCTTTATAGCCTTGAGGCTGGACTTGAGCCTATTGACGCAAGGCTGGCGACACTGATTGCCCCGTTACGCCAAGAACTGGCAGCGATCTCTATTCCTTTGACACGCTTAGCTGAACGCCTGAAAACTATGCTAGCTGATGAAAGTGATATTCTGGACACCGAGGCTCGCCAACGGCTGGAAGGGGCAGCTCGTGGATTAATTAGGCGAGCATCAGGACCTTTGGCAGCATGGATAAGCTTGCTTGACGGGATTGGTGACGGCGGCATGGAAGGCTTTATTGATTGGATGGAAGCAACACGGCGCATGGGGGAAGATGTCGATGTTGGTATCCACCGCCATTGGATTGATCCATCACGCCCGTTCCATGATCATGTCCTAATCCCTGCTAAGGGGGTGGTGATTACCTCAGCAACCCTTACTGATCGGCTGGAGATCAATAGCGATCAGCCAGATGAGGTGGCATGGGATAATGCTAGTCGCCTCACCGGGGCAAGCCATTTGGGTCATCCCCCACAAAGGGTATCTGTGCCCTCACCATTTAACTATGCGGAACAAGCCCGGGTTTTTATCGTCACTGATTGTGATCGCAATGATGCACGCCAGACCAGTGCCGCGATGGCTATGCTGATGATGGCATCACGCGGAGGAGCATTAGGATTATTTACGGCCATTAGCCGTCTCAAGGCTATTTATCCTGATTTGGCTAGGCAACTGGCTGAGGCAGGATTGCCGCTTTATGCCCAGCATATGGATGCCATGAACCTCAACACCCTTATTCAGATTTTTCGTTCTGAACCCCAATCCTGCCTTCTTGGCACCGATGCGATCCGTGACGGCATTGATGTTCCGGGGGAAGCTTTACGACTCATTGTTTTTGATCGGGTTCCATGGCCAAGACCCGATATGCTGTTTAAAGCAAGAGCAGAAATGTTTGGGCGTGAGGCGTGGACAGATCGGTTAACCCGAATGAAACTACGCCAAGCTTTTGGCCGATTGATCCGGCGTGAAAACGATCGCGGGGTTTTTGTGATGTTGGATAATCGGCTACCCACTCGCCTAACCAGCGCGTTTCCAGCCGGCACCCCAATTATCCGGTGTGGTCTTGCTGAAGCCATCTATGAAACACGAGGGTTTTTAAAGACCTGATTGAGGCTAGGCCACAGTTTGATTTCTTAATATAAAAAGCCGGAGGGGTTTCCTCCGGCTTTTCGGTATCATTTTGAATATGGTCGCTAGGATTAGAATCCCATACCGCCCATACCGCCCATGCCACCCATGCCGCCCATATCAGGGGCTGCCCCTGCTGAGGACTTTGGC
>Ga0181580_10004849_pt1 | contig 10905 bp, 10 predicted proteins | sample 071ome_23_FD_132413 | JGI IMG/M metagenome (GOLD analysis project Ga0181580, IMG submission 132413) | Coastal salt marsh microbial communities from the Groves Creek Marsh, Skidaway Island, Georgia - 071403BT metaG (megahit assembly) | ecosystem: Environmental > Aquatic > Marine > Intertidal...
AGAAAAGGCAACATTCGTAGAGGCGCGTGACAAGATGAAAGTCTGGTTTGCAGACAAATATGGTGACAAATGGCTGAAGAAATTCGAAAAGGCCGTTGCCGATGCTGAAGCAGACGTTGCCGATAGAAATAATCGTGTCATAGGCCGCTAATCCTCCCAAAACAATCGTGAAGATTGTTTGTTGGCGGGCCTGTGGAACCATGGGCCCGCTTTTCTTTTTTCTATTGCTTGTGCGTCTTAACCTGTTTGTTGGTGATTTGGCATGTTTGAAGGAAAAACAATAATTGTCACAGGTGCGTCAGGTGGCATTGGTGTTCCACTGGTCCGGCGGTTGACAGACCTTGGTGCGCGAATAATCGCCATTGACGTTAACCCGGATGGGGCAGGCATCCTCGATGCCGCGATAGCGGATACAAGTCGGCTGGTTTATCACTGTTCCGGACTTGAGGATGAGGCGTCATGCAGCACACTTTTGGGGCAGGAGAGCCACATATATGGGCTCGTTCATTTGGCTGGTATTTTTGTACCTGATGATATGGCTTCTGGTGATACCGAGGCAGTCTATGATCCGGTCATGTCGGCAAATGTCCGGAATGTATATGGACTTTATGCGAGCATCCGTAAGGCGTTGTTGAGAGAGACCTCTGCCCGTGTCGTGCTTGTCAGTTCGCTTGCCTTTCGCCGTGGGGCGCCCGGTCATACTGCTTATAGCGCGGCAAAGGGCGCGCTGGTCGGAATGGCGCGCTCACTGGCCAGAAAGGAAGCACCAAATATTCTGGTTAATGTTGTCGCACCCGGATTCATCGATACCACGATGCCACAGAAAATTATCGCCAAGCGCGGAATAGACGCCGTGCTTGGGGAGATACCCATGAAGAGGCTTGGCGCTGCGGATGAAGTGGCAGGCGTGATTCAATTCCTGTTAGGCCCTGACTCGGCGTATGTCACCGGTCAGGTTATAAACGTGGACGGGGGCATCATATGCAGCTAGACGGGGGGATTGGCAGACGGTTTTTAGTGCTGGACCCGTCTGACAATGTGGCAACCTTACTGGATGAAAAGGCCGAAATGAATCGGCTCGGCAACGGTATGCGCATCGCCGATCATTTGCCGTTTGGTCATAAGGTAAGTCTGCGTCCCATCGCCGTTGGCGAGGCAATTATCAAATATGGCGTGAAGATCGGCTCTGCCACACGCGCGATAGAGCAGGGCGAGCATGTACATGTCCATAACTGCCAATAGTTCTGATCTTTTTGATCATGCCAGCAGTCTCGAATGGCACGGATATCGCCGTGCAGATGGCAAGGTGGGCATTCGTAATCATAGGATCGTGCTGTCCAGCGTTGCGTTAACAGACAGGCTTGCAGCCAGCATCGCGTCCATGGATCGGGATGCTCTTTGTGTCACCGGGGCATTTTCTCGTGGTTTGCAGAAAGCCGATGAGCGTATGGTTGAGAGATTCATCCAGAGCGTTCTGACCCATCCCAATGTGGGGGCGGCATTGGTGATCACGCATGATTTGGCATCGGCAGACCATCTTGCCGGCCTTGTTAAGGCAACAATACCCGTTGAATATCTGGCATTCATGAATTGTGAGGGCCGTGAAAAGGCTGTTGCTATTGGCTGTGATAAACTGCAAATGCTGGCTGTCCGGCAAGACGCTGCGGAGCAGGGAAGGTCTGTAGTCGGTCCCCGCGATGTCTCGATGGCGCTTGAATGCGGTGGCAGCGATGTTTCCAGCAGCATCTGCAGCAACCCTGTCATTGGTGATATATGTGATTTTATTGTCACCGCCGGTGGGGTGGCAGTGGTCTCGGAGACCGCGGAATTCATTGGTGCTGAGGCAGTTTTTGATGATCGATGCCCAGATCCAGCCACAAGAAAAGCGGCGTTGGATTTCATCAGCTATCGGGCAACTTTGATGGAACAAGACAGCGGCAAGGATTATCGGGGCACCAATCCCACACAAGAAAATATTGCCGGTGGCCTGACCACCCTTATCGAGAAATCAATGGGGGCTGTAAGTAAGACCGGCACAACGGACTTTATTTCCGCGCTTGAGTTTGGAATGGCACCAAAGGCGCCGGGGCTGCATTTCATGGACACCCCCTTTTTCAGCCCGGTTTCGCTTACCGGCATGATGATGGCTGGCTGTAACCTTGGACTATTTGCAATGGGTGTGTTCAACCCGTCTGGAAACCCGTTATGCCCGATAATAAAAATATGTGGCAATCCGAATACATTGCGTCACTGGGGTGATGATATAGATGTTGAATTAGATGGCTATTTTACGGGTGAACTTGACCGTGTTGGTGCACAGATAGCGGTACTTTCCAAGATGAATATGGTTTTCAACGGTGCCGAGACAGCGTCAGAGGCGCTTGGCGAAGGGCAGTTCATGTTACCCAGATTGAAGGATGCGCTATGATAAAAGATAGTCTTCTTATTGTTACAGGTGGCAACAGGGGCATCGGCAGACAAATTGCACTCTCCGCTGTGGATGCAGGATGGCGGGTTGCGATAAGCTTTGGCCGAAACCGACAATTGGCTGACGAGATGGTTGCCGCCTCAAATGGCAGAATACGGGCTTTTGCGCTGGATGTTTCCAACCCCGACAGCGTCACATCGTTCTTCGCCAGCGTTGAAAACGAAATGGGATCGGCGCGTGCCTTGGTCACAGCCGCTGGCATTGATAAGGGTCCGCGGTCAATTGCCGAGATTGATCATGACTTTGTCCATTCGACGATGACGGTAAATGTGGTTGGCCTGATTCTTTGTTGTCGGGAATTTGTCTCCCGCGCGATAAAACAAGGTGAGGGTGGAGTCGTCGTCAATGTGTCATCAATGGCAGCCACCATCGGTGGCCGGACGCATAAAAGCGTTTATGCGGCCAGCAAGGGAGCGGTAGATGTATTCACCATCGGTGCTGCAAAGGAACTTGCGCCACATGGCATTTCGATGTTTTCGGTGCGCCCGGGTGTGACCCGAACCGATATGACCAGTGATGCTCTTGCCGATCCGGCAACAGCGGCGGCAATTGAGGCGTCAATTGCCTGTGGCAAGGTAGCTGAACCCACGGATATTGCGATGCCGGTGATTGAGCTGATATCCGGAAAATTCAACTATGCAAGTGGATCATTGCTCAACCTTGGCGGCGGCGGTTTTGTGATTTGAATGACAGGACGAAGTGATGAGTGAGATTGATCAGCGTGATTGGCTCGTGATTGGTGCAAGCCGAGACGGCATTGGTGCTGCTATTGCCAGAGCCGCAGCCGCGCAGGGTGACCGGGTGGTGATCACAGGCGCTGAACCTGAACCACTGTCTATGCCGGAAGGGGTTTCTGAATATCACCAGCTTGATGTGTGTGACACCGCGGCAATTGCCTCGCTTGCGAGCCAGTTTTCCCGTCTTGATGTGCTTGTCAATTGTGCCGCGATTTCAAGGCGGGATCTCGAAGACGATCTTGAGGTGTTTCGTCAGGTTATAGACGTCAACCTCATCGGCAATTTTGACGTGGTAAGGAAATTTGAAAAAGCGCTGATCGCGGCAAAAGGTACGGTTATTAATATAGCTTCAATGTACAGTTTTTTTGGCAGCCCGAAAGTGCCTGCTTATGGCGCAAGCAAGGCCGCAATCCATCAGCTGACAAGATCTCTGGCGCTTAAATATGCGCCTCAAGGCGTAAGAGTTAACGCAATCGCCCCGGGATTTGTTGTCACTGAACAAACCGAGCGAGGCCGCGCTGATGCTATGCATTATGAAGCGGTAATCGCGCGCACACCATTTGCCCGCTGGGGGAAGCCAGATGACATTGCTGGCCCGGCACTGTTTTTGGCCAGCCCGCAAGCGGCGTTTGTAACAGGTCAAACCCTTGTCGTGGATGGGGGATATTCCATTGGCTAGAGTGAGGTTTTTGGGATTTTGGCCATGTGCGGGAATGTTTGCGAACATTGGAAGGTAGCGCTGTGAGAGCATCAGTTGGTTTGATAAAAATATTGAAGGCTTCGGGCGTAGAGACAATCTTTGCTCTGTCCGGCAATCAGATTATGCCACTTTTCGATGCCTGTATCGATGAGGGCATCCGCGTTGTTCATGTTCGCCATGAAGCCGCAGCGCTCTACATGGCTGAAGCACATGCCCGTATTACCGGTTGCATCGGAGTCGCCATGGTTACCGCTGGTGCCGGCCTTTGCAATGCCATTGCTCCCTTGTTCACGGCGACACAATCGCAAACGCCAGTTCTTTTGCTCAGTGGTGATTCTGAGGCAAGTCTCGATAGCATGGGCAGCTTTCAAGAAATGGATCAGGTTCAGATCACAAAGGCGGTAACAAAGTTTTCAAAGCGGATTTGTCAAACATTTGAACTTGCGGCCACAACAAATGCCGCGCTGGAGGCGGCAACGTCAGGCATCCCGGGTCCGGTGCATCTCGCCCTTGCGGCAGATATGCTGACAAGTGAAATGGAGGATCCGTTCCAATTTGAAAAACCGGCTCTCTCGACAAAAGCCGAACCCGGCAAGGCTTCAGCAGCTCTCGTGGCGGCTTTGGCGTCATCTCAAAGACCATTGATCATCGCTGGGCCATCGCTTTGCATGCCCCATCAAGCGGCTATGTTGCGCTCGCTTGAAACGAATTTAACTGTGCCTGTGGTGCCAATGGACAGTCCGCGGGGGTTAAACGATCCCCGGCTTGGAAATTTCAAGTCAATGGCACGCCTTGCCGATCTGATCATAGTAGTCGGCAAGCCAGTGGATTTTTCGCTGGCCTATGGGGCTGTCGGACCATTCAAGGCTGATGCCCGGTGGTTTGCCTTTCTTGGCGAAGAATGGCTTGTGTCACAGGCACGCAGAAATCTCGGTGAACGTTTGCATGATGGGTTTGTGATGTCACCTGTGGAGGCTGTCTCCATGCTTTCAAGATTGGCACCTGCCAGCGGTGATCCAACCTGGCATGACTCGGTGCAAAGCGCCATTGCCAGCCGTGATTTTTCTGCCTTTGAAAAAGGTCGTGATGTCGATGAATTGAACTCCCTGTCGTTCAGTAATGCTTTGAGTGATGTTTTGGGATTGCAGGATAACGTTGTCGCCGTGTCTGACGGTGGTGAAATTGGTCAATGGATGCAGTCGATCCTGACCCGTTATCTGGTGATGATCAACGGCGTGTCAGGGGCGATTGGCGGCAGTTTGAGTTATGCCATGGCTATCAAGCAGGCGTTGCCTGATAAACATGTTTTGGCCTTTATGGGCGATGGAACCGTTGGGTTTCATCTGGCTGAATTCGAGACGGCTGTGCGGGAAAATCTGCCTGTTGTCGCAGTCATTGGCAATGATATGCAGTGGAATGCAGAGGTGAAAATACAGGAACGTGACTATGGGCCGGACCGCGTTTTTGCCTGTGGTTTGAGTGACGCCCGTTATGATCAGGTGGCCACTGCTCTTGGTGGACATGGTGAATTTGTCACAACTCTGGCGGAAATTGCACCTGCGTTCGAGCGTGCTTTTGCAAGTGGCAAACCGGCCTGCATAAATGTCAGGATTCATGGGTTTGGTGCCCCGACTTTCGCAAATGAGTAAGCCTGCAAAAATAATTGTAGCTGGTCGGGCCACTGTTGATTTGATTATGGAAATCGACCAATTCTCTGCACAAGGCGAGAAGATGCATGCACATGACTCACGTTTTGTGGTCGGAGGCCCCGGGGCAAATGCAAGCATCGCAATGGCGCGTTTTGGCGGTCAACCCGCGCTCGTGAGCTATATTGGTGATGATATGATGGGGCAATTCATCTACCAGACGCTCATCGATGAGACGGTTGATATGTCAATGAGTCCGCCAACTCCTGATGCGCGATCATCGGTTTCGGCGGCATTTGTTAACAAAGAGGGTGAGCGCCAGACGATAAATTTTGCCGGGCAGGGGTTCCAAGAGTTGCCTCCGGCCGTTGTAACCGGTGATGCTCCTTGTGCAGTTCTGGCCGACAATCGTCATCCGGAATTGACAGGCTGGGCCATTGACCTTGGGCGTCTGCATGGAGTTCCGGTTGTGATTGACGCTGAAGCACCTTTCATCGCAGATCATGCTTGTGGTGCGACGCATCTTGCGTTTTCAAGACAGGGACTCGATTCCTTTTTGCCGGGACAAAGCATTGAGTCCGGTTTGAGACATGCGCGAGAAGATACCGGATGTTGGGTGTGTGTGACTGATGGCGAGAACGGTGTGTGGTATTTGCAGGGTAACGCTATGAAAAACATCCCTGCCTTCAAAGTTGATGCCATAGATACCATTGGTGCAGGTGATGTCTGGCACGGTATTTTCACGCTATGTCTTGGTGAAGGACAGATTGAGATTGCCGCGATCAGAACGGCGAATGCCGCCGCGGCGATGAAGTGCAGACAATTTGGTGGAATAACGGCATCTCCTGACCGGGAAAGTTGTGATGCCTTCATGGAGGAACAGTCGATATGCAACTAACCCCCGGAAAGCTTTTAGGTATGCGCCGAATGGCTGATGAAAACGGTTTGTTTAAAATGCTGGCTGCTGACCAGCGGCCACCGATTAAGGATCCGATTGCCAAGAAGCTTAACCTGCCCGAGGCGCCATGGTCTGAAGTGGCCAGATTTAAAATGGAAATTGTCCGTCAGCTTCAAGGGCCAAGCTCGGCTGTCTTGCTGGATCCGCATTACGGGATTCCGGCCGCATTTGATGTTCTTGGTGGAAACAAGGGGCTTGTCGTCACGCTTGAGGACTCCGTCTTTAAGGAGACTGATGAGGGGCGTTTTTCGGCAAACATCGATGAATGGTCGGTCGGTAAAATTAAGCGGCTTGGCGGTGATGCTGTTAAGGTGCTTGCATGGTATCGACCAGATGCATCACCTGAAAATACCGCCTTTCAAAAGGACTATGTAAAACGGATCGGCGATGAATGCGCTCGCTTTGATATCCCGTTTCTGCTCGAACTGTTGCTCTATCCCTTGGCTGGCGAGGTGGCTACATCGCGCGGGTATGTCGAGATGAAGGCAAAAGCAAGTGATCAGGTGTTGGCCTCTGTTGAGGAGTTTGCTCGCCCCGAATATGGCGTGGATATGTTCAAGTTGGAAAGCCCGGTGAATGCTGATGCGATTGATGGCGTGTCAAATGTGCAGGCATTATTCGATGAGATGGGTCGGCTTGCCGGACGACCCTGGGTTATGTTGTCTGCGGGTGCCGGGAAAGAATCTTTCCGTGATATTCTCTCATATGCCTTCAAAGCCGGTGCCTCGGGTTTCCTCGCTGGTCGGGCGATATGGCAGGATGCTTTTGCAGCTTATCCTGATTGGGATCGCGTCGTTGAGGGGCTTGCTGATGGTGGTCTAGGTTATCTCAAGGAAATTGGGGCGCTGGCTGATGCAACTGCTCACCCATGGCATCGCCATAGCTGTTATGGTCCGGATGGCGCAGTCTTTCATCCCGCTGACGCAAGATTTCGTTTCGGCTATGACAATGTATAATTATACCGAACAAAGGGAAGTCGACAGACAGTTGTCGTCCAAAGCCCAGGAGAATCTGACATTCCTTTTGCAGCAAATGCTCTGCTGTAACCATCAAGCTATCATCCGGGCGCATTTTGTCATCAGATAGCCGGCAGATGGACGCGCCGGTCCCAAGACAGCATACAGCCGTGCTGGTTATGATTTTTGCGCTGTGTCTGGCGGCTTTGAGTGCGGCCTTCATGAAGCTTCTGGCAGAAACCATGTCACCGCCGCTCATCAGCTTTTTTCGCTTTGCCGGCTATTTCCTGCTGTTGCTGCCGCTTGCCTTCGTTCGGCATGGATGGCGAGCGCTCAGACCGCAGCGGCCTCTTGTACAAATCATTCGTGGGCTGACATTGGCTCTGGGAAACATGGCATTTATGTATGGCGTTCAGCATGTTGATTATGCCAATGCCGTTGCCATTGTTTATGTCTATCCCTTCATTATGATCAGCCTGTCGATCTGGGTCCTGAATGAAGCCGTGTCACCAAAGGCCTGGCTTGGTGTTTTTGGTGGATTTTGCGGCGTTGTTCTGGTGATGCGGCCGGATGTTGCCGGGATTGATTTGAACGGCCTGTTTATCGTTTTTACCGGTTTGATGGTTGCCATACAGATGCTTCTCAATCGTAAACTGGGCGTCATCATGGATCCCATCATTGTCGCCGTATGGGGTTCATTGACGGCCACTGTTTTATCGAGCTTTACGCTGCCCTTTGTCTGGGACATGCCAACACAGTCAGAGATGATGCTGATCGTTGGTCTTGCGGTGATGACCGCATTGAGCCAGACATTGATGATTGTCGCGATGTCATTGGCGCCGGCGGACAGGATCGCTCCCTATACCTATTTTGAAATTGTCGCGGCGGTCATCATTGGCTTGGTCATATTTGGGACTGTACCGGACACTATTTCGTGGCTCGGTATGGGTCTGATTGCTGCCAGCGGTATTTTGGTGAAAACCATGCCGGGCACGCTACGCTTTCGCCGCGGTGAAAAAATCTGAGATGGTGCTTGAAACGATTGTGGTGCCTTGAGCAAACCTTGCCCGCGCAACCAGCAAGAGCCAGCGCACACCGCGATCCGCATGGATAGTGGTTTTCTCACTTGCCTGTTTTTGAATTCCGGAAAACAGCGAAGCTAATTCAAAGCTGCGGGGATACTGAGACTATCCTCAACGCCATGCGTTGCCATTGAACGGGCTATGAACCCATCCTTTATCAGCATTGCAACCAACGCATTCAGATAATCCACGACAGGCTGCTGGCCTTTCCTGATCCCCACGGCCTGTTGAATTCCGGTAAATGGTGGATCAATGATCCGCACGCCGTCTGTCTTGCCCATTTCTTCGCGCAATTTGGGCTTGAGACTGGCAAGAACATCTGTCTTACCCTGCCTGAACATGTCATGCGATGCATCGATGGAGTCGCATCTGACAATTTCTGCGCTGACAAGATTCTCACTCAACCATAAATCATAGGCGCTGCGGCCATAGACGGCGATCGACACTCCGGGGCTGTCAACCGAGCCATTGTCGTCAAATGGTGTGTCCGTCCTTACCAGAAAATTGGCGTCAATCTGTGTGTATGGGATAGTGAAATCAATCGTTTTTGCGCGGGCTGGCTCGACAGCAATATTGCCGATATCCCAGATGTCATTGGCGACAGCATCTGCCAGTTCCCCCGGCCCATCATAGCAGATGAATTCACATGCCACGCCCAGCTCTGCAGCAATGCGTCTGGCAAGATCGGGTGACAGGCCATCCGGCGTGCCATCCGGGCAGGCGCCGGAAACCAAAAGGAAATTAGCCATATTGATGCCGGCGCGAAGAACACCTTTCGGAGCAAGTGCATCAAGAATGGTTCGGTCAACAGCCATTATCTGCGACTCAGCCTACTACAGATCCGTTGCCGGAATATGACAATTTATCAAATGTCCCGGAGCAATTTCCCGCACAGGTGGCGTCTCGCTGTCGCAAATACGCCCCAGCTTGCGCGGACAACGCCGTTGGAACGGACAGCCGCTTGCCGGTGGAGAAAATTCAACAACATCGTCTGCGCTCAATGTCGGTGCGACATCCGGGTCAGGCTCCAGCACTGCGCCGAGCAGCACCTCCGTGTAGGGGTGGAACGGCGCTTTATACACCGCATCGGCTGGTCCGATTTCGCATAAGCGCCCTTGATAGAGGACCGCAACCCGATCGGAAATCGCCTTGACTACAGCGAGATCGTGCGACACGAAGATATAGGTTGTGCCTTGCCGCGTCTTTAACTCGTCAAGCAGATCCAGTACCGCCGCCTGTACCGATACGTCAAGCGCCGAGGTGACTTCGTCACACAACACGATTTCCGGCTCTGCTGCAAAAGCGCGGGCGATGGCAACGCGTTGTTTCTCGCCGCCGGAAAGCTGGCTTGGCAAACGGTCGAGATAATGTGCGCCAAGACGAACACTCTCCAACAAGCTTGCGCTGGCTTCGCGCAGCATATCGCCATGAAGTCCAAAATACAGCCGCAGCGGTTGCGCCAGAATCTGAGCCACCGTATGACGCGGGTTTAGACTGTCATCGGGGTTCTGGAAAATCATCTGGATTTGCCGCAGGCTCAGCGCTGTCCGGTCTTCAACGCGAGGCGTCAAAAGCGTTTCACCATGCAGCGTTATCCGGCCTTCTTTTGGTGAGATAAGGCCGGCGATGGCTTTCAGAATTGTCGATTTACCACTACCGCTCTCGCCGACAAGCCCCAATGTCTCGCCTTTTTCGATGGTGATAGAAATGCCGTCAACAGTGGCGGGCGGTAACGGCGTGCCGGGGGTAAGAAGCGATGCCAGCCAATCCTTTTTGATATAGCTGATGGCCAGATGGTCCATCCCAAGGGCGTCGCCACCGGCACCGGCGTCAAGATCATCCTTTCGTGATGGCTTGCGGCTGGAAACAGGCATCTTTGCAATCATATCGCTTTTGAAGCAGCGCACATTTTCACCCGTTGCAACAGGCTGCAACTCGGGGGATGTTGACCGGCATTTATCATCCGCAAGCGCGCACCGGTCGGCAAAAGCACAGCCGCTTATTGTCTCTCCCGGCATCGGTGGGCGGCCATCGAGGGCGATTGGAAGGCGCGCCTGATTAAGGCGCGGAATCGATGTCAGCAAACCATGAGCATAGGGATGACAGGGCGTAAGCAATACCTGACGTGCCGATCCGGTTAGCACGATCTCGCCCGCATACATCACAGCAACACGGTCACAAACGCGGGATATCGCGCCCAGATCGTGGCTAACATAGAGCATCGCCATGTTACGTTCACGCGCCAGATCACGCAGAAGCTCGAGAATATGGGCCTGCGTTGTTACATCAAGTCCGGTTGTCGGCTCATCGAGCAGCAAGGCGTCTGGTTCTCCGGCAA
>Ga0181580_10004867_pt1 | contig 10886 bp, 8 predicted proteins | sample 071ome_23_FD_132413 | JGI IMG/M metagenome (GOLD analysis project Ga0181580, IMG submission 132413) | Coastal salt marsh microbial communities from the Groves Creek Marsh, Skidaway Island, Georgia - 071403BT metaG (megahit assembly) | ecosystem: Environmental > Aquatic > Marine > Intertidal zone...
AAAAGGCCTTAAAAAAGAAGCGGATTATCTAGATTCCGTTATTCAAAAGTGTGCGCAAATGTCATCTGCTGATGAAAATTCCATGAGCATTATAAGTAATATTCAAGATGCAATAGACGCCGTACAAAGCGGCAAAAGCTTTAGATTCCCTATATCGAAAAGCGATGAGGATAAAATAAACTCTCTTACTAAGTCAAGCTCCTCAACGAAGGTAGCCTTAGAAAAGAGGGCATTTCTAAGTCGCTCTGACATACTAAAAGTAGTCGGGGGCGCTCTCGGCATTCTTGGAGCCCTTATGAGCTTGGCTATGTATTTTGGATATAATATTAGGTTAAGTGGAAAAAGAGGAAAAACAGAAGGCGAGTTAGTGTTTGAGGCTCCAGGCAAAACTCCAGAGCTAGAAGATTCAAACCTTTTAGGTGAAGAAAGTGAAGATACCATTAGCTTGCCACTTGATAACAAAGCTCCCGCTTTAATAGGATAAAGAGAAAGCAAAAATGTTAAAAGACTTAATAAAGTTAGCAAATGCTTTAGACGGAAAAGGGCTAAGAAAAGAAGCGGATTATTTAGATGAAGTTATACAAAAGCTGGCTTATACAGCAAGCCCTGGTAGCGCTTTTGATTCAGCTATAAGAGAGGGTAATGCAGCGCAAATAAGAGCTGAAGAAATTAGTGAGCAAAAAAAGTATACCGGGCCAGCTCAAAAGACTTTAGACTGGTTTAATAATTATGTTTTTCCTCAAATAAAAAGCGGCTCTAAAAATATATCAATAGAAGTGTCGGAACCTCTTTTTGTTACATCAAAGATTATGCAAAACCTAAAGCAATTTGACGTGTATATCCCAAAGCAGACAATTACAGAACAAAATTTAGATAAAGTTAAGATGGACGACACAGATGGTTATGGACAGCGGCAGAGGTATGCTTCTTTAAAAGACATCTATGAAATACTAGAGCAATTTGTTATAGATAATAAGCTTCCTGTAACTATGGAATCTTATATTTAATGTGACTATAATTTACTAATAATTTATTAGAACAAAAGGAGTTTTAAAATGTTAAAAGACTTAATTGGCTTAGCTAATGCTTTAGATGAAAAGGGCCTGAGGAAAGAGGCGGATTATTTAGATGCGGTAATAAGAAAGTGGGCTTCTTATCCGGACGACTTAGATGATTTATTTGTTCCTAATGAACAGAATACAGAATTTATGCCAACCGATAGCTACATGAAGCACCGCGATTATCGTACAGACAAACAAATGAACCTTGGTGCCCCGCCCACTCACGAAGGCTTACCCATTAGAACCAAGGACTCCATGCCGGGTCGCGAGAATAACTGGGACTTTGACTTTTCCGAAGGAGATGAAGCAATAAAGTCTTTAGTTGGAACACTCATTGATCAAGGTCGCGGTCTTAATTCAGAGGGAGACTTAGTTGAATTAGAAGATCACTCCCTAAGGTTATTAAGAGAACTTCGCGGAGAAGAAGATGAAAAGCTTGATGATTCCTTTAAGGAAGCTTTTCCATCATACGTTAAAGATTTGGGCAAGAGGTGGGAGAAAGAATGGGAGAGGCGCGGACGGCCAGCGAATTCGAACCCTATAATAGAGGAGCTAACAGAAGAGTTCAAGAGATACCTAGAACAATTTACCTTTGGCGAAGATCCTTCATACGATGCTCCAACCGGCATTGATAACTTGTGGTAACAATAATTTACTAGAATAAAGGAAGAACAATGAGGAAAATTGCAGCAGACAGAAATTATATAAGATTAAAAAAAGCAAATATTTTTGATGATATATTGCAAGCTGGCGGCGATGTACTAGAAACTGGAAGAGAACTCTTTGAAGATCCAAAAGGTTATATTTCAGATAAAGCCAAAGAAAATATATCCGAATGGATAAAAGCAAATGCAACCCAAATAGCTACTGAGATAACAAAAGATGTTCCAATGGGCGACTTTATTGGTGAAGTTTCTAGCTCAGTGATTATAGCAAGAGCTGATGAAATTTCTGAATGTATTGTAGATATAGCGCTCGAAAACTAAGCTAAAAAATTTTTCGCGCTTAGAACAAACAAAAAATAAAAATAACTTTAGCTTACAGCATTTTCTTCGCTTATAAGCCCCAAGCTTTTTGCCAATTCTATAGCTTCTTCTTCAGAGAGTTCATATCTAGCCCCTATGAGGCCCCAGCCTGTTTTTCTTGCAGCCGTGGTTATAGCGCCAACTTCCTCTACCCATTTATTAAACTTTGCTATTTGGCTATAAGTAAATGGGTGGCTCGCGCCAAGGGACAAGCCTATCATATCATTGGGCATTATGGGTCCGTTTTCTTTCTCCATTTGAGCTAAGGCTTTGGCTACTCTTTCAAGCGGTGAACCCTTAGGAGGAATCTTTCCTGGGTCCTTTATATAATAAAGACTGCCACGGGCTATTGTTAAACCATTCGTAACAACCCAGTCTCCGGCTTCAGATAAACCGCCAGTTCCAGATGACTTATAAAATATCTTTGATCCACCACCAGGACCTTCTATGGCAACAAAAACTCTTCCCTCGTCATCTCCGAAGATTTTTTCAGAAGCAAACTGAATCCCGAAAGCCCTTTTGATCAAAGCATCCACAAAGTCAGCTTCTTTTGTAAATCCTTTTTTATCTAAGGTATTTGCCAAAAGAATAAGGTCTTTAATCATAATTATTTCCTCAATAAATTATGCTAATATTAGCAGGTAGATTAAGCAAAGTTAAAGTTGCTAAATAAAAAATTTTCGCGCCGTAAAACAAATGAAAAAAAACAACCTAAACAATCTTATAATCTTTTTAAAAAGAGCCGGTCTTTATGATGAAGCCCGAGAGGTTGGCGAATTGGTGAATCTTTTCTTAAAAGCTTCGCTTGAGGGTGCTATTCCGGACTTTGCATGGCTGGATAATGGCCTTATAAGTGAAATGAAGTATAAAGCAGGGCCGGAAGCGTTCGATGAATTTATTGATCTTAATAGCGATAAGTTTGCCGTATGGAATCCAATAAAGTATCTTGGCTCTGGAATGGTGGGAGACACATGGGAGTTGGACGACGGAAAAGTTTTAAAGATATTTGATTCTAGAACGAATCTTGATGATTATAGAAAATATGAAAAAGTAATGGACGCCCAGTGGGAAGGAAGATCTAATTTAAACTTTCCAATGATTTATGAATTAGGTTATTTGGAGATGCCTTCTAAATTTTATAATGTTAGAGCCCCATCGACAAAGAATTATTTTGGCTCACCAAACTTTGCTTATGTTATCTTGGAAAAAGTAAAAACCCCTCAGAAAATTCTATCTGACCGCCTAAAGGCAAACCCCAATCTATCTGATCCATATGAGGTATATGACGAGGAGGCTGACGAGTGGACCGTCCCAAGAGAGCAAGAAACCGAGTATGATTATGATCCTGAGTCTGGAGAGTCTCAAAGGGTTCGCGTATTAAAACTCAGAAGGGATGAAGTTCCGTCCGGCCTTCAGAATCAATATGACGAAGCTTTGGCTGATGAAAATTATGATTACTTCTTAAGTCAATTTGCCGAATATATGTTTCATAATATTATAAATCAAATGCATAGCTCATGGGAAGGTTATAGCGAATATCTGAATGAAGAGTTCGATGAAGAAGATAATGAAAGCTTAGACGATGAAGAGCATCGAGATGCCTTGATTGACTCTATGGTTCAATCAGTAGAGTGGAGCGAATTCTACTCTGAAGAATCGCTTAGTGCTCTCGAAAGAGAGTTGAGCTTAGCCCCAGGCTGGGAGAAGGAGCTTGCCGAATCTGTTTTAAACAATCTTGAGGCTGGCCGAGATGATCTTCATGGTCTAAACTTTGGATTTAGAAACGGTAAATTTGTTTTCTTTGATGCTTAAATAATGGTAATATTTAAAGTAAAGTATGACGATGTTATCCAAAAATGCTGCGCCAAAATTGACCAGCCTTTCCTCTTATCTAAATGGGGAAGGGCTTTTTAAAGAAGCCGAAGAAATAAAGCGGTTAATAAAAGAGTCTATATTCGTTCCGGAAAGACAAAGAGAAGGAAATGAAATAAGGACTGAGGTGTATGAGGTTCTTGGCGAAAAAACTCTTGGCGAAATTATCAATGATAAATATAAATTTCTTGTTAATGATTCCAATAGGGATCAGACATATGAAGTTATATTAAAGCTTATTAATTTTATAAATAATAAAGAATATTCAATCGGCACGACCCTAAAAGATGAAGAAATAAAGATTCCGATATATAAAAGCGTTTTTTGGAACGGCGGTACGGGATCATTTATTTATGTTCTAAAGGCTGAATGGAACATCGCGAAAAAAGTTAGAGATGAAGAAACAAATGAAAAAAAAGAAGCTTTAAATACACTCTATTATGTTGGAGAAACAAATAATATATATAGAAGATTTGCGCAGCATAGATATTTATTTAGAAAACAATTTTATGGCGATAATAATGATGCTAACTTTATAGATATAACAAATGCTGTTGAGGACAATATTATAAATGATATAGATCACGATGGGGCGAAGGTTATAAGGGCAGAGGCTGAGTTGGCAAAAAAAGCTAGATCCACTATAAGCTTTGAGCTGGTTTACATTGAGGAATTAAAAGAAGATTTAAGCCCAATTGAAAATGAATATAAAAGAAAACTTAGAGAAAAAGAGGTATTTTTTGAATATCATCATAACCATAGGAATTATGAAAATATAAAAGTAAGAGGAAGTAACTGGTCAAAGGTGGTGCTTAACTCAGAAACACTTAGGAATAGGGCGGATTACAAAAAGGTTGTTGAAAATATTGAGGAAGAAGCAAATTTAAATATAGCAAACCCACCAGAACACTTGAAACTTGCACTTGGACACTCTATAGTAGTTGATGAAGATCTGCAAACTAGACTCAAATATGATAATAATATAGAGGCTATAGTTGGAGATCAGAAATATATGGCTGACATATTTCTTGGAACGCCACAAGCACTTAGCTTCGAAAATCTAAAAGAGTCCGGAAATGAAATTAGAAAAGAGATCGTTAATACTTATATTAAAAAGTATAGCTGGGCATCTTTAGATCAAATCTTATACGAACTAGTAAATATTGCAGAAAGAGAAAATCGAGCACTAGATTTCTACATAGCAGACAGCAGGGATAGTCTTAAAACATATCTTGATGAGAATGAGATACTTTCAGATGAAGAAATCAATAGGATTATAGAAGGAGAATTTGCTAAGCTAAGCTGGGGCGGAATACCAAATGAGATTAAGAATTGCGCTCAACTTGTATTTCGCAGAATTGTAAATAATGTATGGTTTATGAAACAATTTTCCCAAGATAAAAATAACGCATATGAATATTTGATAAAGCCCGGAGAAAATGGGAAATTTACTGAGTCTCTAATTTTTAAGCAGTTAGAACTAAACTGTGAGTCTGATATTGAGGCATTTAAAGATGCGCTTGAAAAGATAAATAACATTAATGATATGAAACAGATTTTTCCACAAGAGGTTATTTTCTATCATGCCAAAATGCCGATAAAAACCCGGCATGTTGCCTATGCTGTTAGTGCCCTAGAGTATTTTGGAGATAGTGAACAAAATAATATTGAGTTTTTTAGAGATAACATACAAAATTTTACACAAGTAGATCTTGTTGGCAAATATAAGAATAAGAATGAAATACTAGGCTATTATATAGACGAATTATATAATAAATATTTTAATCAAGATGGAAATCTCAGAGAGACTTATTCTGAGGAACTAAATAAAGCGTTTAATGAAGATTTTCAAAGGATAAAGGAGCGCAAACCTCCTTTGGGCATCTCTTTATCTCCAGAGAAAAAAGAAGAGAAAGAGCCAACAACTATTGAGGAGATGAAAAAAAATAAAAAAGAAATGGAACAAAGAATGGTCGAATTGGCAGAAGAGATTAATGGAGACATTAAAAGTAAGCTAAATGAAATGGCGGAAGAAGAGTGGGAAAACCTCCCCGAGTGGGAAAAGGGTGAACTAAATAAAGAAAAATTTATTGAAGAGATGATTTCCGAAGGAATAGTGCTTAGCCCTGGACGCTTAAGCTTTGAAGCATTAGAATATTATAGTTATCTTTTAGATGAGCAGATACTTAAAAAAATTCAAGAGTATAAAATAGAACGATCAAGGCGTGACGAGCTAACCAGGAGTCTCAGGAAGTTAACGGAAGATATATTCAGATCTTATAATCTAATTTAAGACTTTATTCAATTGCAAAAAGCTAATTTATATGTCGAAAGAAGAGTCCAAAATAACTAACTCATCTTTATCATTTCGTCCAAGATTCCCCCAGCTTAAATCCCAAGACCAAAGATTAAGTTTCATTGCGATATCGGCTAATCTGATAAAAATTGGATTGCTTTTTAATTTATTATAACCTTCAATCCACCCCTCTCCAATGGTGCGATTCAGGTCCTCTCTTCTTCTGCTAATAGTCGCTTCGCTTGTGCCCTTTTCTTTGGCTACATGATATCCTATAAATTTTCCGAAATGAAAAGCAAAATCCTTATCTATAGAAAACATGCTCTCTAAATCTGATGGCATTAGTGGGGTAACTTTTTCTACAACTATCCACTCCCAGTTAGGATGGTGAAAAAATACCTTTGGGAAAAGTCCTTCGAATTCTGATTGTTTTTGAGATTCAAGTCTATTTAGTTTTTTGCCTTCTTCATTTGTTGACCCTGGCTGAGCAAATTTAACAACATAAGAATCATTTGGAGAAAGAACCCATCTGTAGGCTCCTTGGCCTGCCCAATCCCATTCGGGAAGTTTTTCGCTTAGCTCATCCTTCCAGAATGCCTTTAATTCAAACTTCTTTTTGCCTCTAGTTTCTTGAAGAATCTGATCTATTTGATCTACCCATGATCCAAAATAAGATCTAACAAATTCGTTTTCAATTTCATTTGAAGAAAAAATAAAAAACATTAAATTTATACCTTTTTATTCACCATAATATTAGCAATTTTTATATTATAAATAAGTTATCATACTATTAATTAGTTGTATAATATACAGAGGAAACTAGTATGCTAAAAGATCTTGTATATATTGCAAACAAACTTGATTCACTAGGCCTTTATAAGAAGGCCAGCACTATTGATTTTTATATACAAAAATTTGCAGAAGATGATACCGATAATTTTACAGATGTAATTCCCTATAATAAAAACACTTATAATCCAGGATACACTAATGTTGTTGATGAAGAAACAGTAGAATATAGTCTGGGTCAAAGTAGTGAAGATCCCAGAAAAAAAGAGCTGCTAGACTTTATAAAAAAGAATGCTGATGCCATATCTTTAGAGCTAGGAGAGGGAAGCGAATTTAGTCAAAAAATAGATAAGACAAGAGAAATGGAGAAGTATCTATTTGATGCAAAAAATGATTATGAAAAATATGAAAAAGAAAGAGATATCACAATAAGTTATATAAACGCTTTGTTTTTAATTGATGATGACGTTATCAGAGATAATAGGAGAATAAGAAATATATTGGCTTCGCAAGATAAAAGATATAATCCCATCTCCTATGACTTTAAAGCACAATCATTAGCAATGGAAGTAATTAGAGGATTGAGAGTGACTGCTGCTGATATCCTGGCAGATCTTTTAACCGAAGCCAGTAATTATAGTGTAATATATAGGTAGAGTAATGAAAAGATTTTCTGCAATAAAAAATATATACAACTTGGTAAAGATTGCTCAAGAAGATACTGGAGAAGAGTCTGAGGAACAGGAGGCGCCTACCATAGAGGCTCCTGGCGCAGAAGAAGTATCACTTGATCAGGGGACGGCTCAAAGTCAGCCAGAAGTCTCTGCTGCTCAGCCGGGGGCAGACAGCCAAACACCCAGCCCTACAGGTGTAGCTGTTACCTCTGACTCGCCAGCGCCTACTCAGGAGGAGCGCAAAGAAGCAGAAGATCTCATTCAGAATAATATATCTGAATTCTTTGTTAAAGAATATGATAAAAAGTTTCCAGACTTAGCCGAATCTGCTTTAGCCTATCTTTTTGAAAGCCAGGATGCAGATGACTTTTTCTATCTTAAAAGAAATGGTGTAAGATTATATAAGGATTATCCAGATAAGATACTTAAATTTTTGACAGAATCGCGTGATCCTATACGGCCGGTCTTTTACTTTATTCTAGGGATAGACAAAGAATATCCAGAAACCTTTAACGACTATAAGAGCATGTTCTACAGGCAACCTCCTTATAGTCCGTATGAAATAAAAGATTATTTAGTTAATCATCTTTATTTGTTTAACAAAGATGATCTAGTAAATGCAATAAAAGAAAGAGCAAAAGAGATAGGGAAAGCTTTGGAGCCGGGCGCCTTGGAGAACAGAACGACCAAGGATAAGCTTATAGAGAGCATAAGGTGGGTTGCTTTTCTTATTAGAGACATTGATAAAAGCTTTGTTTCTGAGAACAAAGAAAAGCTGGAAGGAGCCTTTGATATAATATTTGGAAAATTATTTCAGATTTCAGATGAAGAGATGACTAGCCTCATGCCTCTCCACGAAAGAAATCATTTGCTTGGCGAAAGAAATACAATGCTTCAAATTTATCTAGAAAGTGATATTAGGAGCATTTTCCCACAGTATACGAGCCTTACGTCAAAGCTTAGAATGTATTACTACCTAAAATATCAAGAGCTTGATCCGGATAGAGATAGGGTTAGAAATGTAATTGCTCAAAAATTAGCAGAAGGGGATGGGCTTTATTATTTTAAAGATCTGCCGGATGAATTAAAAACTAAAAAAACTACTGAAGCAATGCTATTTGGATACGGAAAGCGCATGGAAGAAGCGTTGCTCAATCCTGATGACGATGATAATGATGCGACTGAACTGATCAATGAGGGATTTAATCAATTTTTAAAATATACGGAAAGACTATTTGGCGAAGCCTTTTCTGCTACAGATCCAGATTATGATTCAAATATCATCAAAGAATTTGGAGGAAAAGAATATAATCTTGATTTAATTTATATTATAGAAGAGCTTTTAAATCCAGACAGATACAATAGACTTGATCAGTCCGATCAATTATTTGTAAACTTTATCTTTAAGCATAAATTTAATTTATTATTTAAAGATAAATTAGAAGAAATTTTTAAATATAAGATTGAAAAAATAACGAGAGTGCGGCCCAGGCGGGCATGGGAGGAGGGGGATGGCTATGATTTCTTGAGGATAGATTTGCTGAATAAATCTATTAGAGATATTATCATCCAAGAACATGAGTCGATTTGGAATTTACTAAAGAAGACAGTGCTTGCTTATGCTAAATCTCTATGGGTTACAGAGTTTTCTGATGAATTTCCACAGCACGATGAAGATATTATATACTCATTGGAAGATAGCGCTAGATTCCTGCGCATGGATGGTCTGGCTCTCTTAGTTGGTGAAAATGAAAATTTCTTTAATAGAAATAGAAATCTTATAAAAGAAATAGTATTTTCGCAATTAAAACGCTCAGGAATTATGAATTCATATTTTAAATTTTGGGAAAAATATTTTCCCGAATTTATGGATGAAAAGATAGGGTCAAAAGAGGAAACCCCATTGGAGGTTTTTTTAGATAATAACCCGGCAGCATTTTTCCGGCCAGAAAAAAATATTGGCGGTCCCTCAGAAAGAGAAAGCCTATCCTTAATAGATAAATATCCAGAGTGGATATCTTTAGCCGCTAATAAATTAATTTTTAACAAGAGACTTTCTATTACAAAAATGGTATTTAACCCGGAAGCATTTAATTTTCTGCTGAACACAGAGCAAATACCAATAGAGATAAAAGAAGATATTATAAATTCAGAGCGCTTTAAAGAGGCCGCATATAATACTCTTACGGTTCACGGCAATAACTCAAAGCGATTGCTTGAAATTTCAAGAGAAATATTTGAGCCAATAATAAAAAACTTTATAAAAATAGAGTTGAATGAATGGGATGAAAATGGTGTTCCGCTAAAGAATACAAGTTCCTCTGCTCCGCCGCCTCTTTTCTATGATTTTATACTTGCAGACGATAGTCCGCTTCAAATGAGTGAGCTAAAACAAGAAGCAATTAGAGTAATAATCAAGTGTTCGAAAAAGCTTGTTCATTTATTGCGGCTTATTAAAGATAACTTTGTTGAAGATCCACAGTTACTACACAGCTATCTTTCTGAGATTACAGAAGATGATTTTTTAAAAATAATTAATTTTAATGATTCTAAATTTATGGAGGTAAAGAAAGTTATACTTGATTACTCTATTGATAATCCAGAAGATAATCTAAGGCCAGCCCTTTTGCGTGCATTAGAGGGCGGCTACAGTAATCTAGACAAATATATTCTCCACCTTCTAAACGATGGCAACTGGCCAAGTGGTAGACCGATTTCAGAATTAGTTCCAAATATTTTTGGGCTTGTCGCAAACGAATACAAGCAAAAGCTATATAAAGAAAACCCTATCGCTTATGCTATTGCCGCCTTAGACGCTGCATCTGAGGCTTCTCTTAAATTAAAAGAAAAAAATAGACAGTTTGAGAGGGTTAGAGATATTATTCATAATTATTTTGATTCAAATGATATTGGGCCTCTTGTGCGCTTGTTAGAAAGCAATGTAAGTCTTGAAGATATATATAAATCAATAGTACAACCAAGAGCAGGAAGGGCAGGCACCCCAAGTTCAGCTATGTATATGGCAATAAGTGACGTTGTATCATCCCCTAATATGCCAGAAGAAATTTCTGAAAAATTAAAAAGCAAACTAAAAGATTTTGTTATAAAATATGATACAGCAAAATATCTTGGAGATTTGAGAAAATTAAAGGAAAGCGAGCAATCCCTA
>Ga0181580_10004869_pt1 | contig 10880 bp, 16 predicted proteins | sample 071ome_23_FD_132413 | JGI IMG/M metagenome (GOLD analysis project Ga0181580, IMG submission 132413) | Coastal salt marsh microbial communities from the Groves Creek Marsh, Skidaway Island, Georgia - 071403BT metaG (megahit assembly) | ecosystem: Environmental > Aquatic > Marine > Intertidal...
GGCCGGTAAGACCGCCGGAGCCTAGTGATGATCAAAGCAAGCAAGCTCAAGAAGAACCGCGCTCTGCAGCGGCAGCGCCGCCACTGGCGCGTTCGCAACAAGGTCGAAGGAACGACCGAGCGTCCGCGCCTCGTCGTCTCGCGCTCTCTGAAGAACATCGAGGGGCAGATCGTCGACGATTCCGCCGGGAAGACCCTGGTGGGGGTGTCGACGCTCTCCGCCGATTTGCGCGACTTCAAGGCCGAGGGTGGAAACCGTCGGACGGAGCACGCGTTCGCGGCCGGCAAGCTGTTGGCGGAGCGCGCAAAAGAGCAGGGAATCGATTCCGTGGTCTTCGATCGCGGTGGGTACAAATACCACGGGCGAGTGAAGGCTTTCGCAGATGGCGCCCGTGAGGGCGGCCTGGAGTTCTGATGGCAGACAACGAGCAGAAGCAGGATACGAAGAGCGCCGAAGGCGCCGAGACCGTGTCGGCTGGCGGTGACGCCGGTCAAGGCGGCGGTGGTCGCGGTGGTCAGGGTGGCCGTGGTCGCGGTGGTCAGGGTGGCCGTGGTCAGGGCGGTCCGGGCGGCCGGGGCCGTGGTGGCAAAGGTGGCAAGAAGCGTGACGATCGGCGCGGACGCGACAGCGACATGGTCGAGAACGTCATCTTCATCAACCGTGTCGCGAAGGTCGTAAAGGGTGGTCGCCGCTTCTCGTTCTCTGCCCTGGTGGCCGTGGGCGATCAGAAGGGCAACGTCGGGGTCTCGATCGCCAAGGCGAACGAGGTGGCCGAGGCCATCCGCAAGGCGTTCGAGCGGGCCAAGCGCAACATGGTGAAGGTCCCCATCGAGAACGGTACGCTCCCGCACGATATCGTCGGCGAGTGGGGTGCCGGTCGGGTGCTGATGCGCCCTGCCGCGCCGGGAACCGGAGTCATTGCGGGCGGTCCGGTCCGCGCCGTCCTCGAGGCGGCCGGTGTGACGGACGTGCTCACGAAGAGCCTCGGGACCAACAACCCGATCAACGTGGTACGGGCAACCATGAACGGACTCCAGGAACTCGTGACCGCCGAGCAGGCGGCCGAGGAGCGCGGGATCTCCGTCGAGGCATTGGGAGCACACCGTGGCTAAGAAGAGCGAGGCGAAGAAGGTCCGTATCACCCAGAAGCGCAGCGGGATTGGCCGTCAGGAAGGTCACCGCCGCACGATCCGGGCGCTGGGGATCAAACGCCACCAGCAGAGCGTAGTGCATGAGCTAACTCCGGCCATCGAGGGGATGATCAAGAAGGTCTCCTTCATGGTCGAGGTCGAAGAGGTCGAGTAAATGGCAGAGTTGCATGATCTGAGCCCCAGCAGTGGCTCCCACCGGGCACATAAGCGGAAGGGTCGCGGTCCGGGTTCAGGAAATGGAAAGACCGCAGGCCGCGGTCAAAAGGGGCAGAAATCGCGTTCGGGTGGAAGCGTGCACCCACGCTTCGAGGGCGGTCAGATGCCGCTCATCCGCCGCATTCCGAAGCGAGGCTTCAAGAGCCTCAACCGCGTCGAGTACCAGGTCGTGAACCTGCGCGACTTCGCCAAGGTGGAGGGTTCCGACATCTCCCCGGAGACGCTGAAGGCCGCTGGCCTCGTTCGATCGCTCAAGAAGCCGGTTAAGGTTCTGGCGGTGGGAGACGTGTCGGGAACGTTCACTGTCAGCGCCCACAAGTTCAGCGCCGCCGCCCAGGCGAAGATCGAAGCCGCAGGCGGTTCGGTCTCGGTGATCGGTTCAAGCTCCTCGGACGAGTAGGACACCGCTAAGTCATGGCGAACAACCCCGTCGCGAATCTCCTTCGGGCTCCGGAGCTCAAGGAGAAGGTCCTCTTCACGCTCTTCATCCTTCTGATCTACCGGGTCGGTGCGCACATCACCGTACCGGGGCTGGATGTAAACGCGCTCCGCGCGGCGTTCGGGAACCTGCAGAACACCTTCTTCGGCATCTACGACATGTTCGTGGGCGGCGGTCTGTCGCGTGCCACGATTCTCGCGCTCGGCATCATGCCGTATATCTCCGCGAGCATCATGTTCCAGCTTCTCGCGGCGGTCTTCCCGACCATCGAAAAGCTGCAGAAGGAAGGTGAGGACGGGCGCAAGAAGCTGACGCAGTGGACGCGCTACACCACCGTCGCGTTGTCCGCCGCGCAGGCGTATGGGTACTCCGTCTTCCTGCAGTCGATTCCGGGCGCGGTCGCGAGCCCCGGCTTCAGCTTCATGTTCACGACGGTGATCGTGCTGACCGTCGGCGCGATCTTCGTGATGTGGCTCGGTGAGCAGATCACGGATCGCGGGATCGGGAATGGTATGTCGCTCCTGATCTTCTTCTCGATCATCGAGACGTTCCCCGCGGCCATCGGCCGTACGTGGGAGTCCTTCACGCTCGGCGAGATCGGGGCTTTCAGCCTCGTCGCACTGCTCGCGATGGTGGTCTTCATCACCGCAGCCGTGGTCGCGATGACGATGGCCGCTCGGAAGATCCCGGTGCAGATCCCGCGCAAGGTCGTGGGCCGTGGCCGGATCCGTGAAGGCCAGAAGAGCTTCATCCCGCTGCGCGTGAACTCGGCGGGCGTCATGCCGATCATCTTCGCGCAGTCGTTCATCGTGGTGCCGGGTACCGCGGCGGCGTTTATGGATCTCGGCCCGCTGTCCGTCCTCGCGGACGCGTTCCAGCCGATGACGCTGACGTACGATATCACGTACGGCCTCCTCATCCTGTTCTTCACCTACTTCTACACGGCGATCATCTTCAATCCGGTCGACCTTGCGGAGAACCTGAAGAAGCAGGGTGCGTTCATTCCTGGCGTGAAGCCGGGTGCCCGCACGGCGGAGTACATCGACCGGGTGCTCACGCGGGTTACGCTGCCGGGCTCGATCTATCTGGCCATCATCGCCCTGGTGCCCTTCTGGATCATGGGCATCTTCGGGATCCAGACGTTCTTCTTTGGCGGTACGAGCCTCCTGATCGTCGTGGGTGTGGGACTCGACACGGTCCAGCAGGCGCAGCAGCTCCTTCTTCTGAGGCACTACGATGGCTTCATGAAGAAGGGTCGCGTGAAGATGCGCGGCCGCCAGCGGTACATGTAGCTCGACGGTACGGTTGAGGTAAGCCCGTCATGGTCGTGGTACTGCTTGGACCTCCCGGGGTCGGGAAGGGAACGCAGGCGGTTCGCCTGGTCGACGAGCTTGCGGCTGTGCACGTGTCCACTGGAGACCTGCTTCGCGCCGCGCGTCGGGAGGGGACCGAACTCGGGACGCTCGCCCAGGGCTTCATGGACCGCGGTGAGCTCGTCCCAGACGATCTGATTCTGGACCTCGTGAGGGAGCACCTCGCGGGGATCGACGCGACGACCGACGTGATGTTCGATGGCTTCCCACGCACGACTGATCAGGCCACCGGCCTCGACGGTGTGCTCGAGGCGAACGGGCGCAAGGTCGACACCGTGGTACTCTTCGAAGCGCCTGACGACGTCCTCGTGAAGCGCCTCTCGGGTCGCCGTAGCTGCCCCGACTGTGGGGCGGTCTACAACGCGTACTTCAGTCCACCAGCATCGGAGGGTGTCTGCGACCGCTGCGGGGCCACGCTGGTGCATCGCGCGGACGACGAGCCTGAGACGGTGAAGCGGCGTCTCGAGGTCTACCTCGATCAGACGGCGCCTCTCATCGCCTTCTACGAAGACCACTCGGCCGCGATGACGCACATCGCTGCGGATCGGCACGTCGACGAGATCTACGGGGAGTTCTGCTCGGCGGTGAAGGGCCCCGCCGGGGATGCGTCATGATCCATCTCCGGACGCAGGGCGAGATGGACACCATCGCCCACGGCGGTTCGATCATCGGGCGCTGCCATGCGGAGCTTTCCAGGCGGATCGTGCCGGGCGTTTCGACGCTCGAGATCGACACGTTTGTCGAGGAGTTCATCGTCGGCCACGATGGGGCGATTCCCGCCTTCAAGGGGCTGTACGGCTTTCCGGGCAGCGCGTGCATCTCGATCAACGAGGAAGTCGTTCACGGTATCCCGAGCGATGAACGGATTCTCAGCGAGGGCGAGATCGTCTCGGTCGACATCGGTGTCCGCCTGGACGGGTGGTACTCCGACTCGGCCCGCACCTTCGCGGTCGGTACGATCTCATCCGAAGCGCAGACGCTTCTCGATGTGACGTCGCGCTCCCTCGATGCCGCGATGGACGCGGCGGTGCCCGGCAATCACGTGGGTGACATCGGGGCCGCGGTCATCAAGGCGTGCGAAGGGATGAACTACGGGATCATCCGGGAACTCGTGGGGCATGGCGTCGGCCGTGAGCTTCACGAGGAGCCCCAGGTTCCCAATTATGGTCGGGCCGGCCACGGGCCGTTGCTGCGGGAGGGTATGGTGCTCGCGATCGAGCCGATGCTGTCTGCGGGCACGCCCCGGATCAAAACGCTCGAGGACGGCTGGACCGTCATTACGGCGGATCATTCACTGTCTGCCCACTTCGAGCACACGGTGGGACTTACGAAGGATGGACCGAGGATCTTGACCCTCGCGGAAGGTCCAGTCGGCGTCGGAAATCCCGCTCCCGACACGCCTTGAGAGGGTTCCCAGGGCTGGTTATACTTCCAAGCTCTGCTACAAACGGATTTGGAGACGAGAAGTGAAGGTCCGAAGCAGCGTAAAACCGATCTGTGAGCACTGCAAAGTGGTCCGCCGCAAAGGTGTGGTTCGCATCATTTGCTCACGGAATCCCAAGCATAAGCAGCGACAGGGTTAATCATGGCGCGTATTGCCGGAGTCGATCTCCCGCGTGGTAAGCGGATCGAGATCGCCCTTACGTACATTTTCGGGATCGGCCCGACACGGGCGAAGCAGATCCTCGACGCGTGCGGTGTGGACCCGAATCGTCGTACCCAGGATCTCGACGACGACGATGTGAATCGTCTCCGTCGCCAGATCGAGGGGAACTTCAAGGTGGAAGGTGCGCTCAGGACCGAGCGCTCCATGAACATCAAGCGGCTGATGGATATCGGCTGCTACCGCGGTCTGCGGCATCGTCGCGGTTTGCCCTCCAGAGGTCAGCGCACGAAGACCAACGCGCGGACGCACAAGGGCAAGAAGCGGGCGATCGCCGGGAAGAAGGCGCCGCCCAGGAAGTAACCACGACGCCGTGAGGTCGTCGGGTGGCCCATCGTTGGCCCCCGCGCTCGCGGCTTGTGATTCATAGAGAAGATCCGCAGCACAGGACGCACATACGTGGCCAAGCCAGCAACCAAGAAGCGCAAGAAGGTCGTCGAGGCCGAGGGCATCGCCCACATCAAAGCGACGTTCAACAACACCGCGATCACGATCACGGACAACGCCGGCAACACGATCTGCTGGGCGACGGCCGGTAAGGCCGGGTTCAAGGGCTCCAAGAAGTCGACCCCCTTCGCCGCGACCGTCGCGGGCGAGCAGGTCGGTCGTGAAGCCGCGGCGATGGGCGTGAAGCGTGTCGACGTGCGCGTTCAGGGGCCTGGTTCCGGGCGCGAGTCCGCGATTCAGGCGCTCGCTGCCGCCGGCCTCTTCATCAAATCCATCCTCGACGTCACGCCGCTGCCGCACAACGGCTGCCGGCCGCCGAAGAAGCGCAGGGTTTAAGTCATGGCTCGCTATACCGGACCCGTCTGTAAGCTCTGCCGCCGCGAAGGCCAGAAGCTGTTCCTGAAGGGTCAGAAGTGCTACACGGAAAAGTGCCCGATCGAGCGTCGCGCCTACCCACCGGGACAGCACGGTCCCGCCCAGGCCCGCCGTCGCAAGCAGTCGGATTACGCGGTGCAGCTCCGTGAGAAGCAGAAGGTCAAGAGGATCTACGGGCTGCCCGAGAAGCAGTTCCGGAGCCTCTTCGAGTACGCCAACCACATTCCGGGCGTCACGGGTGACAACCTGCTCGTCGCTCTGGAATCGCGTCTCGACAACATCATTTTTCGGATGGGCTTTGCGCAGAGCCGCAACCAGGCCCGCCAGATCGTGCGTCACCGTCACGTCGAGGTGAACGGTCGTACGGTGGACATCCCGAGCTTCCGGGTGTCCGCCGGTGACGAGATTTCGATTCGCACGAAGTCGAAGAGCATCCTCCCGGTCGAGGCAGCGCTCGAGGCTCGTACGCGGCCCGCGCTGCCCGAATGGCTCGCTCTGGACGAGAAGGCCCGCGTCGGTCGTGTCGTGCGTATTCCGATGCGCTCGGACATCTCGTTCCCGATCAACGAGCAGCTGATCGTGGAGCTCTACTCGAAGTAATGCACTCACCGTGGCTCCTCTGGGGAGCGCACGGCGTCAACGGAGCATTCAGGAGGGTACTGTGGAACTAGATCTGAACGGACTCGTACTTCCCGAGCGCGTCGAGCGTGTCGACGTCACGGACAGTGCGCGGTCGGCTCAGTTCGTGATCGAGCCGCTCGAACGGGGCTTCGGTCACACGCTCGGCAACTCGGTACGCCGGGTTCTTCTGTCGTCGCTGCGCGGATCGGCCGTCTGGGCGTTCCGCATCGATGGAGTAGTGCACGAGCACCAGACGATCCAGGGCGTCGTGGAAGACGTCCATCAGGTGATCCAGAACCTCAAGTCCCTCGTCGTCACGCTGGACGACGATGTGGACTCGGTGGTGCTGGAGCTGCACGTCGACAAGGCCGGTCCGGTGACCGCGTCGATGATTCAGGCGCCTGCGGGCTCCGAGGTCATGGACGATGATCACCACCTGTTCACGCTCCAGGAGGATCGCTCCCTCAACATGGAGCTGCATGTGAACAAGGGTCGCGGCTTCGTGCTCGCGGACGCGCATCCCATTCCTCGGGGTGCGCCCGTGGACCTGGTGCGGATCGATTCGATCTACAACCCGGTGCGTCGCGCCAACTTCTCTGTTGAGGAGACGCGGGTCGGCCAGCGCACGGACTTCGATCGCCTGACGCTGCACATCGAGACCGACGGGTCGATCGACCCTGAAGGTGCGGTGGCGTACGGTGCGGAGCTCGTCCGCAAGCACCTAGAGTACATGCTCTACTTCGGCGAAGGCGGAATTCCGGAAGTCGTGCCGCAGGGTGCGTCTCCGGTTCCGGAGCGCCTCCAGGATCTCTTCGAGCGTCCTATTGAGGATCTCGCCGAACTCTCCGTGCGGTCCCGGAACTCGCTGCAGAAAGAGAGCATCCGGACGCTCGGTGATCTCGTCCAGCGCACCGAGGACTCGATGCTCCAGATCGAAAACTTCGGAAAGAAGTCTCTCAAGGAGATCTCGGACTTCCTCGAGGAGCACGGGCTTCGCTTCGGCATGAAGCTCGAGAAGGGAGACGACGGTCGCCTCTTCTTCGTGGAAGACGAGGCTGAAGCCGCGGCTGGCGGCGAGGAGTAACGGTGCGGCATCGCAAGAAAGGGAGGCAGCTCTCCCGCACTCGGAGTCACCGCAAGGCGACGATGCGCAACCTCGCGACATCCCTGTTCCGCCATGGCCGTATAGAGACGACGACGGCCAAGGCCAAGGAACTCCGCCCGTACGCGGAGCGTCTGATCACTCTGGCTCGCCGAGGTGACGTTCACGCGCGCAGGCTGGCGGCGATGAAGATCCAGGACCGTGACGTGCTCGGAAAGCTGTTCGACGAGATCGCTCCCCGGTATATGGAGCGTCCGGGAGGCTACACCCGGGTGCTCAAGCTCGGGAACCGAAAGGGTGACGCGGCAGAGATGTCGCTCATCGAGCTCGTCCGTTAGGTTGGCCGCCTTCACACGCGCAGACTCTTCCAAAGGAAGGATGAAGGACATGTCGGACAACGCTTCACGACGCGGCGCAGTAGACCTGGGCATGCCACTGATGATTCTGGCGTTTCTGGTCATCGGTGGGTTCATGTTCTGGCTCAACGGGCAGGCTGCTGCCGAAAAACAGGCCCAGGCCGACGCTGCTGCAGCGCTTGCCGCGGCCGATGAAGAGCGTGCGGACGCGACGGTCGAGACTGTCGCCATCGGCGACATCGAGGTCGATCCCAGTCCGTATGTCGGCACCAAGCTACGTAGCGAAGGAGCCGTGGCCAGCATGCTCGGGACGCAGGGCTTCTGGCTCGCGACACCGAGTGGCAACCCGTTCCTCATCTCGTGGTCCGAGGAGCTCCTCGCCGAGGGCGCATCAGTTGCCATGGGTGACACCATCGCAGTCGAGGGCGTCGTGACCGAAATGCAGCCGCTCACGCTGGTAGAGTGGTCAACGGCTCAGACGATCTCCGAGACGGACCGCATCGTCGCGGAGTTCGCGACGCACTACATCGCGGCTGACCGCGTCGACGTCATGCGCGGCGAGGGTGGCGGTGACGAAGGCTCCGAGGGTGGGGCCGAGGGCAACTGAGCCCGAAACTCAACGATTCGAACGAAGCAGGTATAGAGAGATGGCTCGAGTGTGCTATTCGTGTGGCAAGGGTCCCGCGACGGGGAACAATGTCAGCCACGCGCACAACAAGACGCGGCGCCGGTGGCTGCCGAACCTCCAGACGGTGAAGATCGTCGACGAGAAGGGTGATCGGCGTCGGGTGCGGGTGTGCACCCGGTGCATCTCCGCCGGCAAGATCACGAAGGCTCCGCCGGTGACGGTGGAGGCCTGACGGGTTCGAAGTCGGACCGTGGCCAAGTGACCGTGGCTCGAGACCGAGCATCGAGGCCCTCCCGGTTCTCCGGGAGGGCCTCTACTTTTGAGGGTGGCGCCCTCGACCTTCGACCCTTCCGTGCCAGCGCATGAGTCGACCGAAGATTCTGTACGTGATGGGCTCCCTCGTCGCGAACGACGTGGGCGAAGAGATGGCGACCGTGCTCGGTCGGCTCTCCCGGTCCAACTTCGATCCTCGGGTCGTCACGCTTGGGGGACGAGAGGAGCTCAAGGAGCGGATCGAGGAGATGAAGGTCCGCACCTACTCCCTCGGCCTCGTGGGACCGCTTGGGGCGCTCAAGGCCGTAGGCAAGGTGCGCGACCTGATCCGAGTGACCGGCGTGGATGTCGTGCACGGGTACGGCTCGTGGGGCGGCGCCGTGGCTCAGCTCGCTGCCCCGCGGGACGTTGGGGTGGTGCGCTCGGTCACGAGGCCGCCGAACCATGAGAAGGACCTGCGCGGCCGCCTTCTGCGTGTGCTCGAGCGGCGGGCGCGAGGACGCCATCGGACGCGCTTCGTTGTGCCGAACGAAGGGTCGATCGGACTCGCTGTCCGGGCCTACGCCGCGGCCGAAGGCCACGTCACCGTGCTACCGACGTCGGTCGATGTGGCGGCCATTCGAGACCGCGTGGCCCGCCTGACGCGCGAGGGGGCGCGTCGGCTCATGGGCATCGCGGAGGATGAGACGGTCTTCGTCCTGATGTCGAACTTTGATTCGGGCGCCGGAATGGACCGAATCCTGACCGGGCTCTCCGTAGCTCGGGTCGAGAACCCGGCCGTGCGCATCTTTGTCGTCGGGTCGGGACGGTACGAGGGTTCGACGCGCTGGAAGGCCGAAGAGCTGAACCTGGCTGACTCCGTCGTCTTCCTCGGGCGGGGCACCGATTCCGGTCCGATCTGGGCGGCGGCCGATGTCGCGATCGATGCGACGCCCTGGGCTTCGTGGTCCCGGGCGGCTCTCATCGGCATCGCGGCGGGCCTGCCCACGGTGAAGATGCAGTCGGGTGTCGGAGGGTGGTCGGAAGAACTCGATGAGGCGTTGCCGATGATATCCGGTCAGCCGGAGCCCTTCGCGGCGGACCTCATGAGATTGGCCGCCGACGCGAGTTTGCGGGACGACATCCGGGCCCACGGTGCGAAGGTATCCGAGGAGGTGGACGTCGGGAACGTGGTGGAAAAGCTCGCGGAGTTGTACGAGTCGGTTCTGGTGAAGGGGTCAGGGTGAGGGGCGTGGGTCGAAGCGTAGCCAGCGTCTGATTCGCCGCATTCCGTGAAGCTGCTTGTGACCGGTGGAGCCGGTCTGCTCGGGTCCGAGTTCGTGCGTGCCGTACGGCACCGAGATGGCTGGGAGGCCGTGGCCCCCTCACGGGCGGACATGGATATCACGGACGCTTCGGCCTGCGCGCGCGTGGTTGCCGCGGCGTCTCCGGACTGGGTGATCCACTGCGCTGGCTTCACGAAGGTCGACCCGGCCGAGTCCGAGCCCGATGAGGCGATGCGCGTGAATCGAGACGGCTCTGCGAACGTGGCGCGGGCGGCGGCGGACGCTGGAGCGGGGATCGCGCACATCTCGACCGATTATGTCTTCGACGGGAGCAAGGGGGAGCCCTACCTGCCCAACGATCCCGTAGCTCCGATGGGTGCCTACGCGAAGTCGAAGGTCGCGGCGGAAGAGGCGGTGCTCTCGGTGGTCCGCACGGACGAGGCGCCCCACATGATCGTGCGCACGGGGTGGCTGTACGGGCATGGGCGGCGTGACTTCGTGGATCTCGTTCTGGATCGAACCGCGGCCGGTGACCCACTGCGCATCGTCGACGACCAGTGGGGGCGTCCGACGTGGACTCGAAATGTGGTTGGTGCGGTTCTCGATCTGATCGACGGGGGTTCGCGCGGTGTCGTGAACGTCAGCGACGGAGGAGTCGCGACATGGCACGGGTTCGCCACGGCGATCGTGGAGGAGGCCGGACTGCGGGGGTTGCCGGAGGCCGTCTCATCGCGAGACTACGGGGCTCCGGCGGAGCGTCCACTGTACACGGTTCTCGACTTGGTCGCGACGGAAGAGGAGCTTGGAAGAGAGATGATGCCGTGGCGCGATGCGCTTCGGACGTACCTGGACGAACGGAGTTCGGCGTGAGCCGTCAGAGTGACCTGGATCGAATCCTCGAGGGCCTTCGGGCGGCGGCGGAGGCCGTGCAGCCCTTCACCTCGGGGGAAGTCGGATTCCGTACCAAGGAA
>Ga0181580_10004873_pt1 | contig 10875 bp, 9 predicted proteins | sample 071ome_23_FD_132413 | JGI IMG/M metagenome (GOLD analysis project Ga0181580, IMG submission 132413) | Coastal salt marsh microbial communities from the Groves Creek Marsh, Skidaway Island, Georgia - 071403BT metaG (megahit assembly) | ecosystem: Environmental > Aquatic > Marine > Intertidal zone...
AACGCTTCTCCCCGATGGCGCTCGCCGCGGGTGGGACTCTGGTCATGATGGGCATCGGCCTCTCATGGACGCACCTCACTGACGTGTCCGATCTCTGGACGACCGGGTACGGCCGCGTCCTTTTCGGCAAGATCGGGATCGTCCTGGCCATCCTGGGGCTCGGGTTCTGGAACTGGCGCCAGGGGGTGCCCGTCAGCGACCGTGCGGAGGGGGTTCGGATCATCCGGCGGCGGGGAGCATGGGAGGTCGGTCTTGCAGCCGGCGTCATCGTGCTCACGGCGATATTGGTTCACTCCACCAAACCTTGATCCACTTCAGCACTTGATCCCTTTCAGCATATGAACAATCAGGCCGACGTGAGGGTGTGGATCTCGGGTCTCGCGATCGTGTTCACACTCGGAGCCTGCGGTGGTGAAGAGGCTGTGGTGGTCAGCGAAGGCGCTGCGCTGTACGAGACCTACTGTGTGGCTTGCCATGGCGATCGAGCGCTCGGGAACGGCCCGATCGCAGCGAACCTCCCGATCGCGCCTCCGAGCCTGCTGGACCACCTCGGGCATCACCCGATGGACCAGCTGGTGCAGCTCATCCAATCAGGCGTGCCCCCGGCGATGCCACCGGCCCCGCTGACCGACGATCAGGTCCGGCTGGTCATCGACTACACGTGGACGCTCGTACCCGACTCGATGGTGGCCGGCCTCCGCGAAATGCAGCGCCTGGCCGAAATGGGGATGCCGATGGACATGCCGATGAGCGGGATGCCGATGGACGCGGACTCTTCTCCCGGAATGTCCGGCATGGACCACAGCGAGCACATGATGCCCCCGGACACGACGGGGCGCTGAAGCTCGGGGGTAGCGTCAGGCGTCCTTCCCCGACTCCACCGGCTTGGCCGAGAGCGTCGCCTTGATCAGATCACGATTCAGCTGGGCGATGTAGTCGATCGAGATCCCCTTGGGACACGCTTCCTGGCACGCGCCGTGGTTCGTGCAGTTGCCGAACCCTTCGGAGTCGTGGGCATCGACCATCGAGAGCACGCGGTCCCATCGCTCGGTCTGGCCCTGAGGAACCTTCGCCAGGTGCGTGACCTTCGCGGCGGTGAACAGCATGGCCGATGCATTGGGACACGCCGCGACGCACGCGCCGCACCCGATGCACGTCGCCGCGTCGAAGGCCGCGTCCGCGTCTTCCTTCCGGATCGGGATCGCATTGCCGTCGGGAGCCGACCCGGTCCGAACCGAGATGTAGCCGCCGGCCTGAATGATTCGATCGAAGCCACTCCGATCGACGACCAGATCCTTGAGCACCGGAAACGCGGACGCGCGCCACGGCTCGATCCAGATCTCATCACCGTCCTTGAACGATCGCATATGAAGCTGACAGGCGGTCGTCAGCGATTTCGGACCATGCGGAACTCCGTTGATCATCATGCCGCACGTGCCACAGATGCCCTCGCGACAGTCGTGCTCGAACGCGATAGGCTCCTTGCCGTCCTCGGTCAGACGCTCGTTGACGACATCGAGCATCTCGAGGAACGACATGTGCTCCGAAACGTCAGGCGCCTCATACCGTTCATGTCGTCCGGCATCTCCGGGTCCGTTCTGACGCCAGACGTGGAGAGTCAGCTTCATCTATTTGTAGCTCCGCGTGGAGAGCTGAACGTTGTCGAATACCAGTTCTTCCTCGTGCCGCGAGGGCGCTTCTCCGACGCCGTTGAACTCCCACACCGCCACGTGCGCGAAGTTCACGTCGTCTCGCTTGGCCTCGCCGTCCGCCGTCGTGTGCTCGACACGGTAGTGCGCCCCGCACGACTCGTCCCGCGCGAGAGCGTCGTAGCACATCACCTCGGCGAACTCCATGAAGTCCGCCACCCGGCCGGCCTTTTCAAGCGACTGGTTCAAATCGGCCGCCGAGCCCGGCACTCGGACATCCTGCCAGAATTCGTCGCGTAGTTCGGGAATTCTTGCGAGCGCATCCTTGAGGCCGGACTCGCTCCGCTCCATGCCGCACGCATTCCACATGATGCGACCCAGCTCGATGTGGAAGGAATCGACCGTCCTCTTCCCATCCGCGGACATAAGCCGGTCGAGGCGGTCCTTCACCTCTCGCTCCGTATCCTTAACCGCCGCGTGATCCTCGGGCACGTCGGTGTGACTGATGCGCGCCAGGTAGTTTCCAATGGTGAGCGGGATCACGAAGTAGCCATCTGCGAGACCCTGCATGAGCGCGCTCGCGCCGAGGCGATTGGCCCCGTGATCGGAGAAGTTCGCCTCGCCGATGGCAAAGAGGCCGGGCACGTTCGTCATGAGGTCATAGTCGACCCAGAGTCCGCCCATCGTGTAATGCGGCGCCGGATAGATCCGCATCGGCTGCGTGTACGGGTCCTCGCCGGTGATCTTCTCGTACATGGCGAACAGGTTGCCGTACCGCTCACTGATCGCATCCTGTCCGAGTCGGGCGATCGCGTCCTTGAAGTCGAGATAGACGCCGTTCTTGAGCTTTCCGACCCCGTGCCCGTCGTCCACCATCTCCTTGGCTCGGCGCGACGCGATGTCACGGGGTGACAGGTTCCCGAAGGACGGGTAAAAGCGCTCGAGGTAATAATCGCGCTCGTCCTCGGAGATCTGACCCGCGGGGCGGCTGTCTCCCGCTTCCTTCGGAACCCAGATGCGTCCGTCGTTCCTCAGCGACTCGCTCATCAGGGTCAACTTCGACTGATAGTCTCCCGACGGTGGGATACAGGTCGGGTGAATCTGCGTGTAGCACGGATTCGCGAAGCCGGCACCCCGTCGATGAGCTCGCCAGGTGGCGGTGACGTTGCAGTGCTTCGCGTTGGTCGAGAGAAAGAAGACGTTCGAGTACCCGCCGGTGGCGAGGACCACGGCATCCGCGGTGAACGACCTCATCTCACCGGAGACGAGGTCACGGGTGACGATGCCGCGGGCGACCCCGTCGATCATGATGACGTCCATCATTTCATGGCGCGTCGCGATCTCTACCGTGCCCTCGTGGATCTGACGCTCGAGCGCCTGGTAGCACCCGAGAAGCAGCTGCTGGCCGGTCTGGCCACGCGCATAGAACGTCCTCGACACCTGCGCACCACCGAAGGACCGGTTCGCGAGGAGACCGCCATACTCTCGGGCGAAGGGCACCCCCTGCGCGACCGCCTGATCGATGATGTTCAGGCTGATCTGGGCCAGCCGGTACACGTTCGCTTCACGTGACCGGAAATCACCACCCTTCACGGTATCGTAGAAGAGGCGGAAGATGCTGTCGCCGTCGTTCTGATAATTCTTGGCGGCGTTGATGCCTCCCTGCGCCGCGATCGAATGCGCGCGCCGGGGTGAGTCGTGGTACGTGAAGACCTTCACGTTGTATCCGAGCTCGCCCATCGTCGCGGCCGCAGACGCACCGGCAAGCCCCGTACCGACGATGATGACGTCGTATTTCCGCTTGTTCGCCGGGTTCACCAGCTTCATGTCGAAGCGATGCTTGTCCCATTTCTGGGCGATCGGTCCCGACGGGACGTGGCTGTTCAGCTCCATATCGGACTGACCCTTCTCAGCGCCGAAGCGCTACGAAATGACGCCGGCGAGGACCAGCGTCGGCGGCGTGAGAAACCCGACGAAGACCACGATCGCAAAGCCCGCTGCAAAGGGGCGCCGAAGGTGGTTGTACTTGGGGTGGCTCAGGCCGAGCGTTTGAAAAAAGCTCCAGACTCCGTGATACAGGTGGAGGCAGAGTGCCGACTGCGCGATCAGGTAGAGGAAAAAGATCGCCGGGTTCTGGAAGGCGTTGACGTAGTTCTGGTGCACCGCGCCGTACTCGAAGGACGAGTGCGCCTGACCGGTGGTGAAATGCAGGATATGATACACCACGAAAAGAAGCAGGATCACCCCTCCCCAACGCATCGTGCGGGATGCGTACGACAGGCTGAGACTGTCTTCCCTGGCGTAGCCGGAGGGGCGCGCCGCTCGACTCAGCTGGGCGAGTTGCACGGCGGAGAGAACGTGGATTCCGACGGCACCGAGCAGCACCAGTCGGGCAATCCAGAGCAGGCCACCGTGAGGCAGCAGTGGGTACCCGGCCTCGCGAAGGAACTCTGCGTACACATCCATCGCGAAATGCCCGTCCGACGGTGGAACGAGCATCTTGAGGTTGCCGAGCATGTGCGCGAACACGAACCCGAACAGCACGACTCCGGACAACGCCATCAGGACCTTCTTCCCGACGGTGGTCCGATAGAGTGTCGCCACGCGGCCCATGAAGACTCCAGTGGTGTGCAAACGTCGATCAGAGCTCAGTGCGCGCCTTCGTCGTCGCGGCCCCGGTGGTCCCTCGCGCGCGCTGAGCCCAAGAAAATATCTTGAGTGGCACAGATTGCTCTGCGCCGGACTCGGTTACCCCGGATTATCCGATCGGTTACCCCCCGGGGCGCGAGTTCTCGCTCGACCGTTTCGTCGGCGTGGCCGCCCCTTCGCGCGCAGGCGAGCTCAGCCCCCCGATGCCTCGTCTCATTTCGACCCGCAATCGCGCACCCGCGAGGCGTCGGTTCACGCGGTCGGTCTCATCCACGAGGTGGGCCGTCCTTGAGGCGACGTGTCCGGGCGCGAGCCATCCTTCGGCGCGAGCCATCCTTCGGCGAGAGCCCGGCCGAGGTTACCCCCGCCGCGGATGGCAATCGATGGACTGATGTGGGCTCTACTCTGCAGCCTCTTGCTCACGTTCCGCGCGAACCTTCTGCGCCACGGAATCAGGCGCGGGCTCGTACCCGGCCAGCTTGCGGCTGTGGTGAGCCCGTCCCTGCGTCATCGACCGAAGTGTCGCGGCATACTTGTACAGCTCGGATTCGGGGACGAGCGCACGCACGTGGGTGCGGCCCGAGTTGGGGTCCATGCCCTGAACCTTGCCGCGTCGTGACGTGAGGTCGCCCATGACGTCACCGACGTACTCGTCCGGGGTCGTGACGGTGACCTCGACGACAGGCTCGAGAAGGACGGGGCGGCACTTCTCGGCCACCGACCTGAAGGCGATCGAGCCAGCCAGCTTGAACGCGATATCCGACGAGTCCACCGAGTGGTACGAGCCGTCGTAGCACTCCGCAGCGAAGTCTACGAGGGGGTACCCAGCGATCACACCCCGAACGGCGGCCTCGCGAATCCCCTTGTCGACGGACGGGACGTACTTGCCCGGTATCACCCCGCCCTTGATCGAATCGACGAACTCGTACCCGGCCCCACGAGGATTCGGCCGAAGGCGAATCCAGCAGTCTCCGAACTGGCCGCGCCCGCCGGACTGTTTCTTGTGCCGACCCTGTCCTTCGGCCTGCCTCGTGATCGTCTCACGGTACGCAATCTTCGGCTGCTCGGTCTCGACCTTCACCCCGTACTTGCGTTCCATCCGCTCGAACTGGACGTCCAGGTGAAGCTCGCCGACACCCCGGGCGATCGTCTGGTGAAGCTCGGGGTTGAACGCAGCCGAAAATGTCGGATCCTCTTCGTGAAGCTTCGGCAGCACCTCTCCCAGCTTGTCCTCGTCCCCACGAGTCGCACCTCTGATCGCGATCGCGATATCCGCGCTCGGGAATTCGATCGGGGTGAGCGGGGTCTGCTCGCCGACGCTGCACAGCGTGTCGCTGGTATGCGTGTGCTTGAGCTTGGCGACCACACCGATATCTCCGGCGTGCAACGTGCCCACCTCGTTCCGCTCCTTGCCGAGCGGAATCGACAGGTGATTCAGCTTTTCGGTCTTCCCATCCGACGCGTTCGACACCTCCGCCCCGTTGGACACCGAACCGGAGAAGATCCGGAAGTAGGAGAGTTCGCCGACATGCGGCTCCGCCGCCGTCTTGAACACCAGGGCGGCCAAGGGTCCGCCGTCCTCGGCGACGTACTCGGTCTCACCCACGACCTCGGCCGCCGCTTCCGATGGATTCGGACACAGCTCGACGAGCTTCCTGAGAAGGGCGCGAATTCCATAGGTCTTGTTGGGGGCACCACAGAACACCGGGAACACTTCCTTGCGGGCCATGCCCCGAGCCATGGCGTCGATCGCTTCCTCGCGAGAGATGTGGCCGCCCTCGAGATAAGCTTCCAGAAGCTGTTCGTCCGTGGTCGCGAGTGTTTCCTGTAGCTCGGTCTCCCACTGGGCTTCCTTGTCCTGGAGTTCGTCGGGGATCTCCAACTCCTCGTATTCCCCCGTCGTCGTGCCCGCCTTGTAGATGTGGGCTTTTTCGCTGAAGAGGTTGATGATGCCGCGGAAATCGTCGCCCTCGTCCACCGGGATCTCGACCGGCAGCGCCTGCTCCGTGAGGCGGGTCTTGATCTGCTGAAAGACGCCTTCGAAGTCCGCGTGCTCCTTGTCCATCATCGAGACGAAGAAGATCAGCGGGATCCCGCGGTCCTCGCAGTACCGCCAGACGCGCTCCGTCCCGACTTCGACCCCCGCCGTCGCACTCACCACGATGATCGCCGCGTCCGCGACGCGCACGGCAGACAGCGCCTCACCCGTGAAGTCCAGGTAGCCCGGGGTATCAAGAAGGTTGACCTTCGTATCCATGTGCTCCGCGTACGCGGGCGTGAGCTGGATGGAGATCTCGTGCGCGTGCTCCTCCGGCGTATGCATCGTGAGCGCCGTACCGTCGTCCACCTTACCGAGGCGCTTCGACGTTCCGGATACGAAACAGAGCGCGTCGATGAGCGTGGTCTTACCCGAACCACCGTGACCGAGGACCGCGACATTGCGAATGTGGTCGGTGGTGTACTCCTTGGCCGACGCCATGCGGAATCCTCCTGCGTTCGATGAGGCAGGGCCCGCACGTATCCGGCTTTGGCTGACGGCGGGCCCCTTCAAGCTGTCCCCGGGGACCTCGCGCGAGATCCCGCGACAGGGGGAACCGATTGTAGGCGGGCCGATTTCCGCTAGCAACCGGGGCCTCGGGTTCCCGACTCACAGCAGCGGCGAGGCCGGGATCACATCGGGTCAGATGGCGTTTCGGCGACTCGGGGACGCGGAGACGACGCAGCAGCCGCGATGACCGGACTAGTTGGTCCGGTGCTTCCTCGACACCTGGTCCAGAAGCTCGAGTTCTTCTGGTGTGAGAGCGGACATGCCCTCCGCAGAGATCTTGTCGAGCACCGCGTCGACCTTGTCGTACAGGGCCGTCTCCCGGTCGTGTTTCACGCCGACACGTGACCGAACCGGCTCCTCATCGGACTCGTCCCGCGGAACAATCGCCAGTCGACGCGTTCTGGTCGCGGCTTTACGCACGTTGCCGATCGCTGCCCCCGCCCGCCAATCGGCCTTCAGGTAGATCCATCCGGTGATCAGACCACCGAGGTGAGCGAGGTGAGCGACGTTGCTTCCTTCCGCACTCCCCGTCGCGCTGAGGAGCGCAACCAGCGCCATGAACCCGACCAGGAACCGCGCCTCGACGGGAAAGATGCCGAATACGTAGATCGGTGCCCGCGGCCAGTTCATCGCGAATGCAATCATGACGCCGTACAGCGCGGCGGACGCACCTACGATCGAATTCGGCAGAAAGAGAAAGCTGAGAACCGCGCCGCCGAGCCCGCAGATCAGGTAGAACTTCAGAAACTCCCGCTCCCCCCAACGCCCCTCGAGCGGAGGGCCGAAGAAGAAGAGCATGAGCATGTTGAAGAACAGGTGCCCAAGGCTGGCATGAACGAACATGTAGGTGAGCGGCGCCCACGGCCGGAAGACGATCCGGGTCGGCTGGAATGCGAGCCAATCGCCCACCACCGCCGGGAGCAACAGCGTCACCGCGAAGACCACGACGTTCGCGATCAGCAGCCTCTTCACCATCGGCGTCGGACGCAGCGACATGCCGAGGGAATCGTATCCGAAGCCGCGTTGGTAGCTCATGGAGTCCGGTTCACCTGATCGTCTGTTGGGACATCCCGATCACGGGAGCCTATCGAACCCCCGCCTGAGGAGCAGGTTCCTGAATGTCCGCCCTGCTCGCCCCCGAGGCTCGAGTGGCCATCCACCGCCCGAGGAGGTCAGGAAGGATGGCGCCGTGACCGTGCATGCGCGAGTCGGGTGATCCGGTCGCATAGCTCCGGGAACCCGATTCCGGCCGCTGCAGCGCCCTTGGGCAGAAGGCTGTTCGCCGTCATGCCGGGTAGCGCGTTCGCTTCCAGGCACCACGGCTCGCCGTCGCCGTCGACGATGAAGTCGACGCGCGAGTAGTCCCGCAGCCGCAGGGCATCGTGAACCTCGAGGGCCAGCGAACGCAGCCGATCGGACAACGCAACAGAGATCTCCGCCGGGAAGATCTCCTGGGCCATGCCCGGCTGATACTTGCATTCGTAATCGAAGATTTCGTGCTTCGGCACGATCTCCCCGACCGGATACGTCGCCCGTCCCACGACACCGACGGTGAACTCCCGACCGGCGTGGTATCGCTCGAACAGGACGACGTCGTCCCACCTCGCGCTCTCGGCTATGACGTCGTCGAGTTCAGATCGGTCATGGGCGAGCACGAGTCGCAGCGACGAACCGCCACCGGCGGCTTTGACGATCACGGGAAGACCGAGCGCCTTTTCAACTTCGTCCGCAGTGGCCGGCCCAACCAGCCAATCCGGTGTCGGAATGCCCGCATCCCTCAGGAGGCGCTTGGTGACTTCCTTGTCCATCGCGAGCGAGCAACCGAGTCGATCACTCCCCGTGTACGCCACCCCCGCTACATCCAGGAGAGCCTGAATCGTCCCGTCCTCACCACTCCCACCATGAAGCGCGAGAAAGAAGACATCCACCTCGGAGAGTGCCGCACTTCGTACGAGTTCGACCGTCCCGCCCTCGTCCATCGACGCGAGTGCGTTCGCCTGGGGTGGAAGCTCGCCCACACCCGACGAGACGAGCGCTGCCTCGGTCTCGGGCGGGAGGAGGCCGAACACCGTGTCGACCGCAAGGACGTCGTGCCCCGCTTCACGTAGCGCGGCCGCGACCTGCGCACCCGAGGCGAGCGAGACGTCCCGTTCGTCGGATGTCCCACCCATGAGGACCGCGACCTTCACCGTCGAGCCCCGCCGGTCACGCCGTCATCGCACGAACGAGGTCGTACCGGGTGATGATACCGACCAGAGCCCCACCCTCTCGTATGAGGCACGCGGCGTTGTCACGTGCCAGCAGAGGCCGGACCTCTTCCCCGTCAACATGACCCTCGAGCACGGGGAACGGAGCACCCATGATCGACTCGACCGGTTTGTCGAGGAGTGTCGGATCCTCGATCACCTGGGCCATGAGTCGACCCTCGGTGATCGACCCGAGGCACGCTTCGTCCCGAATCACCGGGAGCTGACCGATATCGTGGGCCGTGATCGCCGAGAGAGCGATCCGAACAGGCGTCGTCGGCTCGACGCTGACCAGCGACCCGACCCGGCTGTCTTTCGCCTCGAGCACCTCGAGCACCGTGTTGCGCTTCGGCCGCTCCAGAAAGCCGTTCTCGCGCATCCAGTCGTCGTCGTAGGTCTTACTCAGGTATCGCTCCCCCCAGTCGCACACGAGGGTCACGACGAACGCGTCCGGATCGTCGACCCTTCTGGCTACGTCGACGGCCGCATGTACCAGGAGTCCGGCTGAGCCCCCGGCGAACAGTCCCTCCTCCCGAGACACCCTGCGCGCCATACGGAACGCCTCGCCGTCGCCGAAGCTGAGGTATTCATCCACGACGTCGAGGTCGAGCGTGCCCGGAATCTTGTCGTTCCCGATCCCCTCCACCTTGTAGGGGTGCCCCTCGACCTTCTCTCCCGTGTTGAAGAACGGCGCGATCATCGAGCCGTCGGGGTCGACGCCGACGATCGTCACGTCCGGATTCTGCTCCTTCAGATAGCGCCCGACCCCCGTGATCGTGCCGCCCGTACCGGCTGACGCGACGAAGTGGGTGACACGCCCCTCGCTCTGCTCCCAGATCTCGCGTCCTGTCGATGCGTAATGCGCATTCGGGTTCGCCTGATTGTAGAACTGGTCCGCCATCACGGCCCCCGGAGTCTCGGCCGCAATGCTCCGGGCCTTTACCAGATAGTGATCCGGATGATCGGGCGGTACGGCCGTCGGCGTGATCACGACTTCGGCCCCGAACGCACGCAGGAGCTTGACCTTCTCGCTGCTCATCTTGTCGGGCATCGTGCAGATGCACTTGTATCCCTTGAGCGATGCGGCCATCGCGAGTGCAAGGCCCGTATTTCCTCCGGTCGCTTCGACAACCGTACCGCCGGGCTTCAGCGTGCCCTCGGCTTCCGCGGCCTCGATCATCGCCACCCCGATTCGATCCTTGATCGAACCGCCGGGCCCGAAGAACTCACACTTGGCGTACACGGGCGTGGGACTACCGTCCGTGACCGAGTGCAGACGGACCATCGGCGTCCAGCCGATGAGGTCGAGGACGCTGTCGTACGGCCGGAGATGGCGCTCAGCCATGTGTGTTCCTTTCGGAGGGGCTCAAGGGTTCGGTTCGATACCCAATGTGTCCGGCCGTGGACGTTTGGAGAACCGGACGGGCACATGAGCCCAGACCTCGATTCGCTTTCCGTCCTGCCGTGCCGGCGAGAACCGCAATTCGCGTGCCCCCCGTACGGCGGCAGAGTCGAACGAGAGGTGCCCCGAGGATTCGACGACTTCGACGCTGTCGACGCCGCCGGTGTCTCCCACCCGGACTCGGAGGAGCGTCTCCCCCTCCATGTCCTCGTCCCACATCTGGAGAGGGTACTCGATCGGAATCTCGGCCGAGAGGGGCCGGGGCTGTTCGATCTCCGCATCGACACCGCACGCAACGGACGTCGCGCCGACAATCAGACCCAGAACTGCTCGGGTTGGCCTCAACCGTCATCCCCGCGTCGCGTGACGCTGCCAAGTTCG
>Ga0181580_10004875_pt1 | contig 10873 bp, 9 predicted proteins | sample 071ome_23_FD_132413 | JGI IMG/M metagenome (GOLD analysis project Ga0181580, IMG submission 132413) | Coastal salt marsh microbial communities from the Groves Creek Marsh, Skidaway Island, Georgia - 071403BT metaG (megahit assembly) | ecosystem: Environmental > Aquatic > Marine > Intertidal zone...
TAACCACTTTTGATCCACCATTTGGACCAGAAATGATGAGTGAAGAAGCCAGAATGATATTGAATATATGATTGACATTTTTATTAAAATACATTAAAATACAGTAATATGAAAAAGGAAAACATTATGAGCTCATTAATACCAATGGTAGTAGATCAAACTTCAAGAGGCGAGAGAAGTTATGATATCTACTCAAGACTTTTAAAGGAACGTATTATTTTTGTTACAGGACCAATTGATGATCATGTTGCAAGTGTTGTATGTGCCCAATTACTATTTCTTGAATCTGAATCACCAGACAAAGACATTTTTATGTATATTAATTCACCGGGTGGTGTAGTATCATCTGGGTTAGCAATGTACGACACAATGCAGTATATTAAGCCTGATATTTCTACAGTGTGTATTGGACAAGCGGCCAGCGCCGGCTCTTTATTATTGATGGCCGGAACAAAAGGTAAAAGAATTGCTTTACCTCACAGTAAAATAATGATACACCAACCAAGTGGTGGATTTAGAGGACAAGCAACTGATATTGAAATTCATGCAAAAGATATTTTAGATACAAAGAAAACTTTAAATGACTTGTATGTCAAACACACAGGACAGTCTTTGGAAGTAATTCAAAATTCAATGGAACGTGATAATTTTATGACAGCCACTCAGGCAGTTGAATTTGGATTAATTGATAAGATTGAAGAGCAACGTGCTTAATGTCATACGATATATTTCATCTCAGTTACCAAGAACAATTTGCAGATGAAACATTTGCAAATTTAAAATCCAGTTTTCCATGGGCTCAACGAGTTGCTGGAGTCAAAGGTATTTTTAATGCTCATAAAAAGTGCGCCGAACAGGCTTACACGGAAATGTTTTATGTGGTTGATGCTGATGCAGATCTAGATCCCGGTTTTGATTTTACTTACAAGCCAACTAAATGGGATTTAGATAAAATACACACATGGCGTTGCAGAAATCCTGTTAATGATCTCATATACGGTTATGGCGGTGTTAAATTGTTTCCAACACAAGCTCTACGTAATGCAAAAGACTGGCGTATAGATTTTACTACAAGTGTTGGCGGCGTAAATAAATTTAAACCAATGCCGCCTGTAAGTAATACAACTAGATTTAACACAGATCCTTTCAACACATTTAAATCAGCATTTAGAGAATGCACAAAACTTGCAAGTAAAATTATTGAAAAACAGAAAGATCATGAAACTGATCCAAGATTAGAAGCATGGTGTACACAAGGTCAAGATCGGCCGTTTGGAGAATATGCTATTGCTGGCGCAGTTCAAGGCAAAGCATACGGTGAACAGTATAAAGATTCTCCAGATGATTTGAATAAAATAAATGATTTTGATTGGCTAAAGGAGAAATTTAATGGATATCAAAACTCTATTAGATAGATTTGAAATACTTTATCCCTACAACACTTCTCTAAGTGATCTTAGAAGAGCATACATTGATAAAGATTTGTCAAGTATCTTTCGTATTATAACAGATCAAAATAAAGATGATATTAGAAAAGTAGTAATGGAACATAATGAATGGTCTATGTATAAATTATTGTCACAATATTTTGATACATCTTTTGTTCAAACATTTAAAAGATTTTTAATTGAAAATATATCCATAGATGAAGATTGTTTTAGTAGAGGACAACTACAGAGCAAAAAGTGGCTGGTTGATGAATTAAAAAAAATTGACGGTAGAACAGATGATTTAAAACTTGGCACTGTATTTTTGTGTGCTGGCTGGTATGGCACACTAGCTACAATGTTATTTGAAAACGATTTTGATATTGAAAAAATTAGAAGTTTTGACATAGATGAAAATTGCTGGCGCATTGCTGAAACATTTAACAAGCCGTGGGTTATGAAAGATTGGCAGTTTAAAGCATCTACACAAGATATATTTGATATTGATTATGATACACATTATTATACTGTACAAAAAAGCAAAGGTGTAGAAACAAGTCGTCTAAGTGACAGTCCCAATACTATAATAAACACTAGTTGTGAACACATAGAAAATTTTGCAGAATGGTATGCAAAAATTCCTCAAGGTAAATTGGTTATTTTACAAACAAATAATTACTTTGATTTACCAGAGCATGTTAACTGTTCTGATAGCTTAAATACTTTTGCAAACAGTACACCAATAACAAATGTATTGTATCAAGGAGAACTTGCTTTAGAAAAATATTCTCGATACATGAGAATTGGATACAAATAATGTACAAATATGAAGATATACGATCTATTCATTTAGAAGTCACGCAAAAGTGTCAAGCGGCTTGTCCAATGTGTGACAGGAACATGAATGGTAAAGGTGTCAATCCTCATATAAATTTAGATGAATTAACACTACAAGATTGTAAAAACATTTTTTCGCCAAAGTTTATTTCTCAGCTTGATAATATGTATATGTGTGGTAATTTAGGTGATCCTATTGTTGCTACAGATACATTAGAAATATTTGAATATTTTAGAAAACATAATCCTAAAATATGGTTAGGAATGAATACTAATGCTGGAGCCAGAGAAGCTCAATGGTGGCAAGAACTTGCAAAATTATTTGGAGATCGAGGCGCTGTAATTTTTAGTGTTGATGGATTAAAAGATACTAATCATTTGTATAGACAAAATGTTAATTGGGATATTGTAGAGCGTTCTATGAGAACCTTTACTGGCGCTGGTGGAAAAGCACGTTGGGATTTTTTAATATTTGAACATAATCAACACCAAGTTGAAGAAGCAGAACAATTTGCAAAAGATTTAGGCTTTCAGCGATTTACTCCTAAAAAAACTGCAAGGTTTGTTAATAGTAATAAAAGTCAAACTAAACAGATGCATCAAGCAGTTAATCGTAAAGGTAAAGAAACTACAAAACTTAAAAGACCAGATGAAAAATATCAAAATAAAGAACTCAGTAAGTATGAACTATTAATTGAAAAATACGGAAGTATGGATGCATATTATGATGTAGTGCCTATTGTATGTAAAGTAACAAAAGATAATAGTTTATATGTATCAGCAGAAGGATTAGCACTACCTTGTTGTTGGACTGCTGGTAGAATGTACAAATGGTGGCATAAAGATCCTAAGGTAGAACAGATATGGGACTTTATTGACCAAGCCGGCGGCAAAGAAAAACTCAATGCTAAAAATGGATTAGATAAAGTATTTGCAACAGGCATATTTGAAAACATTGCAAACAGTTGGAATGTCAAAGGCTGTAACAATGGAAAATTAAAAATATGTGCAATGACATGCGGTGCTGAGTTTGATCCTTTTGGTGCTCAATTTGTTTAGTTTTAAATAGGATAAGTACTACAAATGAACAATAAAAAATATCCATCAGACACATTTTGTGCTTTACCTTGGATGCATTTGTCAACAAGGCCTGACGGAAATATGCGAGTATGTTGCACAGCAAACGCAAGTTCTGTTGGTCCTACTAATGACAAAGAACATGGAGGTCAAGTTGGCGTATTGAAACGTGAAGATGGAATTCCTGCAAACCTAAACAACTCAGATTTAATGAGTGCTTGGAACAATGACTATATGAAAAATGTTCGTAAGCAGATGCTTGCCGGTGAAAAGCCGCCAAGTTGTTTAAAATGTTACAAAGAAGAAGATGCTGGACATAATTCAAAAAGAATGTGGGAAACTGATTATTGGTTAAACAGATATTCATTAGACGAAATTATTGGCGAAACAGCAGAAGACGGATCTATTCCACCTAAAATTAGATACCTAGATCTACGTATGGGATCTAAATGTAATTTAAAATGTATCATGTGTTCACCACATGATTCTTCACTGTGGGTAAAAGACTGGAACGCAGTCTATCCTTCAATTGAAAATGCAAACCTCAAACAAACTATGAGTTGGGATAACAAAGGTAAAATACATGGTGCTGGATACAATTGGCACAAAGATAATTCTGTGTTTTGGGATCAACTGTACGAACAAATTCCTCACATGTATCAGTTGTATTTTGCAGGCGGTGAATCAACTATTATTGAAGAACATTACACACTACTAGAAGAAGTAGTTAAACGTGGATATGCTAAACAAATAGAATTACGTTATAATTCAAATGCAGTTGAATTACCAGATAGATTATTTGAGTTGTGGAGTCATTTCAAAAGAGTGAGATTTCATTACAGTGTAGACAGTATAGGTGAAATGAATGACTATATTCGTTTTCCAAGCAAATGGGATCATACAGTCAAGCAATTTCATCTATTAGATAACACAGAAGACAAGGTCGAAGTTACTATTGCCTGTGCAGTACAGGCATTAAACATTTATTACATACCAGATTTTATTAAATGGAAGTTAGAGCAAAACTTTAAAAAAATAAACATATGGCCATTGGGAGCAGGAATACTTAATTATCATTTTGTATACTGGCCACCTCAATTAAATGTAAAGTCATTACCGCAATGGTTTAAAAATAAAACCAAACAAAAGTACGAAGAATTTTATCCATGGTTAGAATCTAATTGGCAGTTAAGTGGAGCACCTGACAAAGATACGTTTATGGAAGCAAGTTATGGAATCAAAAGATTACAAGGTATGATCAAATTTATGATGAGCGAAGATTGGTCTGTGCGTATGCCAGAGTTTAGAGAATATATCATAAAATTTGATGAATACAGAGAAACTAAATTTGCAGAAGTATTTCCAGAAATGGCAGATTTACTTGATGAAACAAAAGATCATCAAGTAGAAGTAAAAATAGGTGAAGCAATTGACAAAAAATTAGAAAAGGAACTAGCCGATGGCGATACAATCTAAAACATTTTGTATTTTACCATTTATTCATTCCCATGCATCAGTAAGTGGGCATTGGAAACCTTGTTGTAATTCATTTTATATAAACACAGAAAAGCACTACTTTAGTGAAGACGGTCATACACATAATAGTTGGTTTAAATCAGAAAGAATGAATCAACTAAGAGAAAATTTATTAAATGGTGTTGAAGATTCAATGTGTAATATTTGTTGGAAATCAGAAAAAATTTCAGGACAGAGTATAAGAAAAAATTACTTACAACTTCCAAGATTCCAACAATATCATAATAATGAAGAGATTATTAAAAATATAAAAATTAGATATTTAGATTTAAAATTAAGTAATGAATGCAATTTAAAATGTAGAATGTGCGATTATGCAAGTTCTAATAAAATTTTAGAAGACATGGTTGCAATAGAAAAAAATGAAACTTTAACATTGCCAGATAATTATAGTCGTAGTCCTACACATGAAAAATTTATAAACAGTAAAGGTATTAAACAAATGCCAGATCATGTGTTTGATGAATTAGTAAACGACATACTTCCTGACCTAGAACATCTTAAAGTAACCGGTGGCGAGCCATTAGTACAAAAACAAGTACTAGATTTATTTAATATTTGCATTGAAAAAGGTTATGCAAAGAATATCAATTTAAATATCACAACAAACGGCACTAAATTTACAAAAAAGTTTTTAGAAAAAATAAAGAATTTTAAAGAAGTAAAATTTAATATTAGTTGTGATGGTTATGGCAGTGTTTATGATTATATTAGATATCCTTTTAACTGGAATAAATTTGTTAAACGTATTAATGACATAGCCGAGTCTACTATATTATTTTCTCTTTGTGCATTACCGCAAATGTATAACATTGAAAATTTATCTAAATTACAAAAATGGAATGATACCATACAACCAATTAAAGATAATCCAGTTTTTTTAAATACCTTCTTGAGGCCAGAATCAAGTTACAACAGTTTAAAGTATGTTCCAAAGCACATATTAGAAAAATCATTAGACGATATTGTTGAATATAGCAATAGTGATATTTTAGTAAATCATCTCAAAGATTTAATTAAACAAAATTATCAACCTACTGAACAGGAATATAGAAATATTGTTAATTCAGTAAAAAGTTTAGACGTAGTACGTAAACAACAGTTTAAAGATTATTTAGAACCGTTAACAGTGGAATGGTTGGAAGGATTATTTAAAGAGTATGCTTGATAGAGAGTTATTTCAGACAAGACACAATGCCATTTATGATCCTGAGTTCCAAAAGCATCTGGCAGATGCACCCTGGAAGGAATGGTTAAGTCAGCCTGGATATTTTGAAGTAAGGCATCAGTATCTTGAAAATATACATAGTTGGATATTAAGTTCTAGCAGAAATGTAGTTAAAGGTTTAGAAAGATTTAACTATAGAGATATGATTAATGGTACTACTCAAGCATTTGATGAAGCATATTATAGATATGCTAATAGACGTTTGAGAATATTACGTGGAGAATATGCATATCACAAACGTGTGGTAAAAGATTTTGTTTTTTTAGATGATGAAAATGGAAAGTATATTCCAGTAGAAGATAACGATTGGGTAATCACAAGTTATCCTTTTTGTGGCAACGGTGATATACCACCACACTTTGATCAATTACAAAAAGACTGTTTAGAAAAAAATGTACCTTTGCTGTTAGATTGTGCTTGGTTTGGAACTTGTAAAGATATTTCTATTGATGTTTGTCACCCTGCTATCACAGAAGTGTGTTTTAGTTTAACTAAAGGAATAGGATTAGGAAACATAAGGTCAGGAATAAGATATTCAGATTACGAAGATGATTTACCTATAAGACAACAGAACAATTACAATCATTTACCATTAGGTGCGGCTCAAGTTGGACTATGGCAGATGCAAAAATTTAGTCCAGACTATATTCCAAACAAATACGAAAAAATTTATGAGCATGTTTGTTTTGCAAACAACTTAAAACAGACTAATTGTATGATGATTGCTATGTTAGACAAAGAACACAGTGATTACGAAAGTTATCTTATTGATGGTTTGTATAGCAAAGTAGGTATACGTGAAGCAATAAAAAAAGTAAGACAAACTTCTGGGTTTGATCCTGTGTTTTGTCGAGCACCTTTTACTAGCATTTACTACAAAGGCAGTGACAATGTTGTGGCATTTTGTTGTGCTCAAGAAGAAAGAAAAAAACTTGATAAATTCAAAAGTATTGATGATTGGTGGCAGTCCGAGTATGCACAATCATTTAGACAAAGTTTTGTAGATGGTAAGTTTCCTACACCATGTCGAGTATGTGAATGGCAAGAAAAAAATGGTATTGAAAGTGATCGTCCAGGATTCGATCCTATTCCTTTAGAAAAAGTAGATATCAAAGTTGGGCAGTCAACAGGCAAACCTACTTATGTTGACTATAGACCAGATAATTTATGTAACTTGATGTGTACTATGTGTTCTCCTAACAACAGTAATCTTGTTGAAAAAATTTGGAAGCAGTTTCCTGAAGTATTTGGTGAACAAGCAGATTACAGTTTTCAACAAGAAAATCAAGATAAAATTTTAGGATCCGGAATACTTGATCAAGACACAGTAAAATTAAAAGTGCTAGGTGGCGAACCCACAATCAATAAAAAAGTACATGAAGTATTTCAGTATTGCGTTGATAATAATTATGCTAACAAAATACAATTGAATGTCACAACAAATTTTACCAATTTAAATTCAACTTATGAGTTAATTGAAAAATTTAAAAGAATAAAAATACAAGCCAGCATTGATGCCACAGGACCAACATACGAATATATTAGAAAGCCAGCTCGTTGGAATCAGATAAGAAAAAATATGTTAGAGTTTTCTAATAGATACAAAGACAATGATAAGTTTAGGTTTGGTATGAATTGTGTATATCAATTGGTAAATGCATTTACAGTGAAAGATTGGCTCCCAGAATTATTAATACTCTTTTATGATGAAATAAAAATTAAAAGACACGGAATAACAATATTACCAATTACAGGACCTGATGGTTTGACTTTTGCTTCATTGCCACAAAAATATAGAGATATAGTTTTAAAAGATTTGCAAGACGTACAAAAAGATTTTAAAAATCATAAAAACGAACAATTACAAAAAAACATAAGTGATATGATCAAATATACTGTTGATTTTGAAAAATATGATTACAGCAAGTTAATCAAAGGAAAAAGAAAAATTTTAACATTTGACAAAGCCAAAAATACTGACTTGACTCGGTTACATCCTTTGTACAAAGAGTTACTAGAATATGAAGAATAATTTTTGCATACTTCCTTTTATTCATTTGAGTACAAGGACCAATGGTGCTATGCAGTTGTGCTGTCATGCTAACAGTGGTAGTGCGGAAGATTATCGTAGCATAGGTTATAATAGAAAAGACACAGGAGAATTTGTATATGTGGATCAAGATAGACCGTCTGAATATTGGAATACAGAGTATTATAAAAGTGTTCGTAGAAAATTTATGCAAGGCAAAGTACCTGTTGAGTGTAGAGCTTGTTTCAAAGAAGAAGCCGCTGGGTACAGATCAAAAAGACAATGGGAAAATGAAGAATGGGCTGAAAAGTTGTCGTTCAATGAGGTACTTGCAAGAGTAGAACCAGACGGTACTGCACCATTTGATATCAAATATGTTGATATGAAATTAGGTAATAAATGTGATTTAGCCTGTTTAATGTGTAACCCTGCAGACAGTTCAAAATGGATACCTGACTATAATAAATTAATGAAATCTGATATTGATCAAGAAACTAAAAATACATTAGAATGGAGAAAAGAAGAAGGTAGATTAAATTGGTATAGACATGATTCTGTGTTTTGGAAAGATATACAGGACAAGTTGGATACTATGGAAAGTTTTTATATAATTGGAGGAGAACCAACTATTAATTCAGAGTTTGAATCCTTCTTAGAAATGTGTGTCAAATCCGGGCATAGCGACCATATAAAGCTTCGTTTTAATACGAACGGCCTAACTACTACAGAAAGGCATTTAGAGCTGTATAAACGCTTTAAACACGTTTTAATACACCTTTCTGTGGATGGTATAGGTGCTTATCACAACTTGATTAGATATCCTAGTAATTGGATAGAAATGGAAAAAAAGTTGGATTGGTGGGATAGTACTCCTGACAATGTAGAAGTAACAATAGACACTACAGCATCTGTGCTAAACATCATGCATATACCAGATTTAGTAAAATGGAAAGTAAAAAAACAATATAAGAAAATAAGTCAATATCCAACTAATAAAGGATTAATTGGTATGCATTTTTTACACAGTCCTGAATTTTTAAATGTTACTGTATTACCAAGCAATTTAAAAAAAACAGTGACTGAAAAATATTATGAGTTGTTTGATTATTTAGGAAATGATGTTGCAAACAGTTATAAAAAATTTCATGCACTGTTAGATTTTATGAACAGTACAGACAATAGTCATATGTGGCCAAAAACTTTGAAATATCTTGACAACATGGATTCTATTAGACAAACAAATTGGAAGAGTGTATTATTAGACTATGATAAAACCTGACGCTAAAGAATTATACCACAAACACATAAAAGAACTTAATAGTTCATGGTGCCCAGTGCCATGGGGACAGATTAGTGTGCATAATTCTGGAGAATACAGAGCATGTATTCAGGCAAGGAGTTGTAAAAAAACCAAAGGTATTCTAAAAGATGAAACTGGAACAATAATGAGAGCAGATACACATGACATTAACGCTGTAAGAAATTCTCCTTTATTAAAAGATGTACGTAAATCTATGTTGAATGGAACACAGCATGAAATGTGTGTTAGATGTAATAGAGAAGATAAAACCGATGTTCCGAGCAGAAGAAGAAATGCAATCATAGAATACTATGACAAGTACAATTATGATTACTGGAAAGCAATCAGTCATTGTCATGAAGATGGTGAGTTGATGTTACATGAAAGTAATGTGTTAGAATATGATATTAGATTAGGTAATCTTTGTAATTTAAAATGTAAAATGTGTCATCCTAGTGAAAGTACACAATGGTATGATGAATGGTTTGACACTATGTTTAAAGGTTTCAAGTCTGATTTTACTCAAGTTGAAATGATAAAAGAAAAAAACAAAGTAAAACTTAAAAACGATATCTATAGTTGGTATGAAGATAGCAAGTTTTATGAGCAGATGTTTAATAACTCAAAAAATTTAAGGAAAATATATTTGAGTGGAGGCGAGCCTACATTGGTAGAAAATATGTATGACTTACTACAAAAGTTTATTGACAACAACTGGGCAAAAGATATTGAACTAGAATATAATATTAATTTAACAAACATACCTCGTAGAGCAATTGAGTTATGGCATCACTTTAAACAAGTTACACTAGGTGGTAGTATTGATGCAGTTGGTGAACACAATAACTATATCAGGTATCCAAGTAAATGGAACAAAATTGATGAAAATGTTAAATGGTTAGATAAAAATACAAATTCAAATATTAACTTTTTTTGCACGTCAACCTGGCAAATTTTAAATGCAACACAGATATTACATATTGCAAAGTGGCAAATTGAAAATAATTTTATCAAATTTAATCGTATGGCCAACAGTGTGTTTTTTTCAATGCATTCACTATCATCACCAACTTATCTAAATGTAAAAGCATTGCCGCAAGAATTAAAGCAACATGTTCAGAAAGAGTTTGAAAAATTTGATAAAGAATATCTTGTACCATGGATTGAAAGTTTACCACAGGATTTTGAATTTGCTAACACACATTACAACGCTGATTGGAATGGTAGACAACCTTGGGATGGAAATAAAGATCATCTGTATGAAAAGTTTAAAATGAGATTAGACAATATGTTGGATTTTATGTGGGCAGATGATTTTAGTGATCAATTTCCTCAATTTGTAAAGTCAATGAGAACACAAGATCAATATAGAAATCAAAATTTTGACAAACTTTACCCAGAGATAAGTATGTATATAAAAAAGGAAAAACTATAATGCA
>Ga0181580_10004877_pt1 | contig 10872 bp, 8 predicted proteins | sample 071ome_23_FD_132413 | JGI IMG/M metagenome (GOLD analysis project Ga0181580, IMG submission 132413) | Coastal salt marsh microbial communities from the Groves Creek Marsh, Skidaway Island, Georgia - 071403BT metaG (megahit assembly) | ecosystem: Environmental > Aquatic > Marine > Intertidal zone...
GATTAGAAAGAGAGCAATCGCTTAGTTACATGGAATTTAATTATATGATTTTACAAGCATATGATTTTTATGAATTATTTAAAAACAATGAATGCATTTTACAAATTGGGGGTTCAGATCAATGGGGTAATATTGTGAATGGAGTTGATCTTATAAGAAGAAAATTAAAAAAAGAGTCTTTTGGTATAACCTCTCCACTAATTACCTTAGCATCAGGCGCAAAAATGGGAAAAACAGAAAACGGTGCTATCTGGCTAAATGAAGAAGAGTTATCACCGTATGACTATTGGCAATTTTGGAGAAACACTGATGATCGTGATGTAAAAAAATTTATTAAATTCTTTACAGAAATCGAAATAGATGATGCAGAAAATTTATTTAAAAAAGAAAAAAATATTAATAATTTAAAAATTTTATTAGCAAATGAAGCTACAAAAATTCTTCATGGTGAAGAGTCAGCAAAAAGAGCTGCTCGAACAGCTAAAGATACTTTTGAAGGAGGTGCACTAGCATCTGGTTTACCAGAAATTATTATTAAAAAAGAAGATTTAAAAAAGGGAATAGATATTTTAGATCTAATCGCTAACAATAAAATTTTATCATCAAAAAGTGAAGCTAGAAGAGTTATCACAAATAAAGGCTTTAAGTTGAATGACAAAGTAATTGATAATGAAAAAAAAATACTTCAATTAAAAGATTTTGAAAAAAATATTTTAAAACTTTCTATTGGAAAAAAGAAGCACTACTTAATTAAAGTTAATTAAAGTCTTTATTTCTATCTACAATTTTTTGGATAAACCTTGGAGTTAAAGTTCTTATAGGATTTATTGAAGTTTTTATGTTTCCTTTTGGTCCTTTCATCTTAAAACTTATACCAAATAAACCTTCTCCAACTTCTTTTGGTATAACTATACTTCCAATTATTGGTATTTTTGAAATTATTGTATTTAAAGTTTTAGCTGGAACAAGTGTTCCTTTCAAACTTGTAGTCCCTTTTTGATCTTGATAGCCTTCCATTAAAACAGATATGCTTGGCCCTAATGCTAAAATTTCATTTAATTTTAAGATATTTTCATTTTTTTCCATGCTGATTTCCAAAACATCAAAAGATAAACCTTCACCTTCAGCTAAATCTGCTAGTCCACCCAAATCTGCTAAGGATAATAATTTGATTAAGCCTGGGGCATTAATAACTTTAAAATTTTCAATCTTTAATTTTGAATTTGATTCTGTTCCATCAATTAGTGACGTGAACAGCAATTTTCCTCCGGTAAGGCCTTTAAAAAAATCATATTCTGTTAATAGTGGCCGAGAAAGATCCGAATAAACTTCTAAAAACCTTTTATTCGTTTTTTTGTCTTTCTTCATAGAAATGTCTATAAAATTACCTCCCCCGAAATCTCCTTTAGAAGAAATTTTTATAAATTTTCCATTTTGAATAGTTCCAATTAATCTAAAGTTTTGTAGTTTTTCAGATAAAGGAGCTTTAATATTCTTAAAATCTATTTCAATATTTTTATTAATCTTGCTAAATATATTTTTACCCTCTGATTTGCTTAATAATTTGGGTATATTGGAAGCATCAAATTTATTTCCTTTAATTAATATCTTGCCTCCCCACTGAACAAAAAAGTTATTGTTGAATGTATCTATTTTTAATTTTTCAAAAGAAGAAAAATTTCCTTTAACAAATTTTAAGCCGGTAATATTAATTGAATTTTTGTTTTCAACATAATTAAGTTCATTAACATTAATGGTATTATTTTTTTTCTCTAATTTTATAGATAAATTTGCAACTGTGCCTGTGCTTTTTTCATAATTTATTGGCTTAAGAAAAAAACTTTCTTTAAAATCAAGATCTGTATTTGATTTTAAAAATTTATTATTAAATATATTGTCAGATTTAAATTTTAAATAATCTTTATTATTAAATGAGTAATTTCCCTCACTTTTAAACTCAAGTTTTTCCGGAGAGTAATTTAAGTTAATTTGTGTATCTGAGAAATAAATTTCTCTAAACGCCTCAGAAACAAAATTGTACTTAAGTGGTTTTGATAATTCGAATTTACTATTTTGTAACTTTCCAAAAAGTTTAAAATTAAAATTTTTTAATTTATAGGTATTATCTAATTCTAGAGAGATAACGTTATTAAAATCTCCATTCAATGATCTTATTAAATTGCTTAATTCAAATTTTTTAATTAATTTAAAATGCTTTTTAAAAATTTTATCATCTAAATTAATTGCTGAATTAAAATTTGAAATTAATTTTACTCCTTCTTCTAAATTTAATTTAATATTACCATTTTTTATCTCTGTATTTTCTAAATTCCCAAAGATATTCTTAATTAGAATATCTTTTGCATCAGCAAAAAAATTAAACTTTGTTTTTGATAAGTTTAATTCATCTAAAAAATTAACTTTTAAATTTTCAACGTTCCCTTTAATTATATAATTATTCATTTTTCCATTATCACTAAAGAAAATTTCTAGTTCTGAAACTAAATTTCCTTCTTTTACGTTGTTGGTTAAAAAATTTTTAAAGTTTGAGGGTTTGATAAATTTTGATAATTGATTTAACTCTACAATATCTATTTTATCTAAGATAAGATTAATCTTCTTTATCTTTAAATTTGCTTTTTTTAAAGGTAAGAAATCAATATAAACTTTTACATTCGAGGCAGGAATTAAAAAACTGTTATATTGTATTTTAGGCTGATAAGTTTCTAAAAATAATCTTAATTCTTTTGGATCAAGCTTAAATTTTATTTTATTAAGTTCTAATTTAATATTTTTTGTCTGGCCTATTTTTTTTGAAATTAATTGATTAAATCTATCTGTCTCAAGTCCAATAGTAGATAAAATTATTAAAAAAGTAGTTAAAAAAAATAATATAATTACAATAAAATTTAAAATTAATTTTTTAATCATTTATTCTTTAAACCTTCCTCGATAAACTGATCTATATTTCCGTTAAGCACACTTTCGGGATTAGTATTTTCAGTTTTATTTCTTAAATCTTTTACCAACTGGTAAGGTTGTAAAACGTATGACCTAATTTGATGACCCCAACCTATATCTGTTTTTGAACTTAATTCTTTTTGGTTAGCCTCTTCTTTTTTTTGAATTTCATATTCATACATTCTTGCTTTTAACATTTTGAAGCATGTTTCTTTGTTTTTATGTTGTGATCTTTCATTCTGGCACTGCACGACTATTTTAGAAGGTATGTGAGTTATTCTAACAGCGCTATCTGTAGTATTTACATGCTGACCTCCAGCCCCACTTGATCTATATGTGTCTATTCTTATATCTTTTTCTTCTATTTTAATATTTATATCCTCATCTATAGCCGGATAAACCCAAACACTTGCAAAACTTGTATGTCTTCTAGCCCCACTATCAAAAGGTGAGATGCGGACAAGCCTATGAACTCCTGATTCTGATTTCATGAGACCATAAAGATAATTACCTTCCACTTTTATTGTAGATGATTTAATCCCTGCTTCTTCACCTTTATGTTCGCTAATAATTTCATATTTAAATTTTTTCTTATCAAACCACTTTAAATACATTCTTCTTAGCATGTCTGCCCAATCTTGACTTTCTGTTCCTCCAGCGCCCGCGTGTATTTCAAGATAAATATCGTAGTCATCATTTTCACCAGATAAAAAACAATTAGTTTCATTCTTTTTAATTTCTGATAAAATTTTAGAAATTTTTTTATTACAGTCCAGAAGTGTTTCTTCATCCTTTTCTTGAGTTGCGAGTTCAAATAAATCTTTTATATTTTCAAGTTCTTCAAATAATTTTTGATAAGATTTTAAAATGTTTTCGTAAAAATTTTTTTTTTTTAAAGTTTTTTTTACCAAACTCTGGTTTTTCCAAAAATCATCTTGGGAGGAAATTTTCTCTAATTCTTTAAATTTGACCTTAACGTTTTCTTTATCAAAGATACCCCCTGATATTATTCAAGGATTTTTCTGCAGACGTAAAAATATTTTCAAAATTTTCCATTAATAGAACTGTCTAAACTTTATATTTTTATCACCGTCATTCGTCGATATTAAGTTTTTATTATTAATATTGTTAATATCTTCAAATTTTAATGCCTCAATAATTGAATTTTTCTCTCCCGGTGCTGATTTATTTCCAGAATCATAATTTAAAGAGGTCAAATATATATTTTCTGGGATTTCAAAATCTTTAAAATCGTCCTTATAAAGAGCGTTTTCTACAAAATCTTTAAAAATCGGTAAAGCTACTTTGGAACCTGTTTCTTTTCTTCCAAGAGTTTTTGGATTATCGTAACCTACATATACCCCAACTATCAAGTTTGATGAAAATCCAATAAACCAAGCATCATAATTATCGTTAGTAGTACCCGTTTTTCCAGCCAGAGGTACTTTTAAATTTCTCAATTTTTTTGCAGTTCCTCTTTCTACGGCACCTTGTAAGATAGAATTCATTTGATATGCTGTAGTCTCACTCATTATTTTTTTGTTAGTGCTTAGTATTTTTGGGAGAATTTCCTCATTATTTGCAAACTTATCACATCCAGCACACTCTCTGTTTTTTTTTAGATAAATTGTATTTCCTCTTCTATCTTGAATTCTTGAAATTAATTTAGGCTCAATTTTTTTTCCTCCGTTTACAAAAGGTGCATAAGCAGAAGCTAAATTTATTAAGGTAGTTTCAGCTGCGCCTAGCGAGACAGATAATAATTCTGGTATATCATCATAAATATTAAGTTCTTTAGATAATTTTAAAATTTCTTTTAATCCTATAATTTTTGCAATTCTTACTGTCATCAAATTCCTCGAATATTCTATTCCCTTCCTAAACGTGGTTGGTCCATAAAATTTTTTTCCATAATTTTCAGGTTTCCAATTTTTTAATCCTACACCCTGACTTTCTACAAACGGTGCATCAAGAATTATAGAGTTTGGTGCAAATTTATTTTCTAAAGCAGCTGCGTAGACTATTGGTTTAAAAGCTGACCCTGGCTGTCTTTTTGCTTGTGTCACTCTGTTAAATTCACTTGTTTTAAAATTAAACCCACCTACTAAAGCCAGAACTTCTCCTGTATGAGGATTAATTACAACGATTCCTCCATTTACTTTAGGATACTGTTTTATTTTCCATATATTATCAATTTTTTTCACAAATAAAATGTCTCCAACCTTATAGACATCTTCGATTGTTTTTTTTTGTCTTAATGTCCATTTTATATCTTTCAAATTTAGATTACCCTCTAACTGTTTTTTCTTTTTATTAATTGTTTTAAATTTTATTTCATAATTATTTAGTGAAACAATTTCTACTAATTCCCAATTTAAAGTTGGATCCAATTTATATTGATCGATTTTATTTTTCCAATTTTTATCTTTTAACTTATTTGTTATTGGTCCTCTCCAGCCTCTTCTTTTATCATATTGTTCTATGCCCTTTCTAAAAGATTTTAATGCCTGAATTTGATAATTAATATTTAAAGGTGTCTTGATAGTTAAGCCTTGGGAATAAAGTTTTTCAAAACCATAAATATCTTTTACCAGTCTTCTTACTTCTTCTGTATATGAATTAGCCTCGTTTACTATTTCAATTTTTCTTTTTTTTAATTTAAGTTTTGACTCTTTAAATTTTTCTAAGTCCTTTTTTGATATAAAATTATTTTCAGCTAAATTTTGTAAAACTAAATTTCTTCTAAATTTTGCTACCTCTGGATATCTATATGGGTTATATCTGCTTGGTGCCTTGGGTAATGCAGCTAATAATGCTGACTCAGAATAATTTAAATTTTTAATAGATTTATCAAAATATTCTAAACTAGCTGCAGCTATGCCGTAAGTTCCTTGGCCTAAATATATTTGGTTTAAATATAATTCTAAAATTCTCTCTTTCGTATATGCTCTTTCAATTCTAAAAGCCAAAATTGCCTCTTTTATCTTTCTTTTCATTGAGACTTCATTGGTAAGTAAAAAATTTTTTGCTACTTGCTGTGTTATGGTTGAAGCTCCCTCTAATCTCTTATTTTTAGCAATATTTCCTAAATTTTTTATAATTGCTCTAATAATTCCTTTGGCATCTATTCCTGGATGGCTAAAAAAGTTTTTATCTTCAGCTGACAAAAAAGAGTTTATTACTTTTTCTGGAATTGCCTCGAATGGTATAAACAGTCTTTTTTCTAATGCATATTCAGCTATTAATTTACTGTTTTCAGAATATACTCTGCTGGAAATTGGAGGTTCGTAGTTAGAAAGTTTTTTATAATCTGGTAATCCAATTGAAAAATACCATAAAGTTGAAAATGCAAAAAATATGACTACTACAAAGAAAATAATCAAAAATTTAAGTGTAAAATTTAAAAAATTTAACATATAATTAATTTATAATGAAAATTCTGACTATCTTTAGGCATTATTTAATTAAAATGTGTAATTAGTTGTAAAATTGTATAAAATAATCACTCATGGCAAATTTCAAAATTTTAAATCATAAAAATAAAACAGGAATTCTACTAAAATGGATAAAAACTTATATATTGATGCATCGCATCCAAATGAAACACGAATTGTTCTTAAATCAGATAGCTCAATTGAAGAATATGAGTATGAGAATAAGAATAATTTAAATTTTAAAAACAACATCTATCTGGCATCTATAAGTAGAGTTGAACCCTCGCTACAAGCAGCTTTTGTAAATTTCGGGAGAGAGAGACACGGTTTTTTAGCTTTCAATGATATTCAATCTGATTATTACCAATTACCGTCTGAGGACAAAAATAAGATAAGAATTGCTGAAGAAAAAATTAGAGAAGAGTTAAAAGAAAAAACTATAGATATAAATCATGATAATTTACAACCAGAAAATAATGGTGAAGTTAAAGATGAAAAGTTACAAAATATTGATGAGCCACAAATAGTTAATGATAAAAAACAGGGCTATAGAGAAAAAGTTAAGTCATCTTTTGGAATTAAACGTTATAAGATTCAAGAAGTAATTAAACCAGGTCAAATAATATTAATTCAAGTTATTAAAGAAGAACGTGGTCAAAAAGGTGCTGCTCTAACTACTTTTATATCCTTGGCGGGTAAGTACATAGTTTTAATGCCAAATACTCCAAAAGGCGGCGGCATATCAAGAAAAATTTTTAATTCCTCTGATAGACAAAAAATTAGATCAATCTTAAATGAAATTGATATTCCAAAAAGTATGGGTGTAATAGTTAGAACAGCTGGAGCAAATAAAACAAAAAACGAAATACAAAAAGATTTTCAAAATACTTTGAAAACGTGGGAAGATATTAAAGATAAGGCAGTAAATTCTAATGCTCCATCCCTTGTTTATGAGGAGGGAGATATTATTAAAAGAACATTAAGAGATACTTATGATAACGACACAAAAAATGTTTATGTTGAAGGAAACGAAGCTTATCAAAAAGCGAAAAAATTTATGAAAGAATTAATGCCGAAAAATGTTAAAAACATTAAAAAGTATAGAGGGAAGATACCTTTGTTTCACGATGCAAATATAGAAAAGCAATTAACCAATATTTATGAACCTACTGTAAAATTAAAATCTGGAGGATACCTTGTTATTAATCCCACAGAGGCACTAGTAGCTATTGATATAAACTCTGGACAATCTACAAAACAAACTAACATTGAAAAAACTGCATTAAATACAAATCTTGAGGCTGCAGTTGAAATTGCGCACCAGTTAAAATTAAGAGATTTATCAGGTCTGATTGTAATTGATTTTATTGATATGATGAATTTTTATAACAGGAGGATTGTAGAAAAAAAAATGAGAGAAAGTATAAGAAATGATAGGGCTAGAATACAAATTGGAAAAATTAGTAACTTTGGATTACTTGAAATGACTAGACAAAGATTACGTGAGGGTTCAATTAAATGGGAAACTCAATTGTCTTTAGAGTCTTTTTCACAAAAGATTTTAAAAAAGATACAACATTTAGCTTTTAGTGAAAAAGTAAAAATTATCGAAACCTATATTCCTGAAAAAGTAAAAATTTTTATTGAAAATAACTTAATTGATGAACTAAAATATTTTAAAAAAAAATATTCAATTGAAGTAAAATTAATTTCTGAGAATGAATATATAATTCCTGAATATAAAATAAATTTATTAAATAAATCAAAAAAAATAATTAGATCTAATGAGAATATTAATAATATAATTAAGTCAAAAAATATAAGCACATCAAACAAAAATATAAAAGTTAAAAAAGAGGAAAATAAATTAGATAAAAAAAGTAAAATTAAATTAAAAAAAGTTAAAACAAGAAAAAAAATTAAAACTCTATGGGTAAGGAGAAAAAAAACTAAATTAAACCCTTAATTGGTGAGCTTGGAACTCCAAAAAATTTTTTACCCATTCTTCCTGCGAGGAAAGAATTTCGACCACACAACACAGCATCCTTAAAAGCTTTTGCCATTAAGATAGGTTTTTTTGCATTAGCTATAGCACTGTTTACTAAAACTCCATCACAACCTAATTCCATTGCAATAGTAGCGTCTGAAGCTGTACCAATCCCAGCATCTACTATAACTGGAACCTTAGATTGTTTAATAATCAAAGAAATATTCATTTTATTTTTTATTCCTAAACCTGATCCAATTGGTGATGCCAAAGGCATTATTGCAGATGCACCACTATCTTCTAGTTTTTTTGCTAATAGTGGGTCGTCTGTACAATAGACCATTACTTTAAACCCCTCTTTTACAAGAGTTTTAGTAGAGTCAATTGTTTCTATCATATTTGGATAAAGAGTTTTTTTATCGCCTAAAACTTCGAGCTTAACTAGCTTCCAGCCACCTATTTCACGTGCTAACCTTAAAGTTCTTAAAGCTTCTTTAGAATTAAAGCACCCAGCTGTATTGGGTAAATAAATAATTTTTTTTGGATTTAAATAGTCCATTAGTAACGGTTTTTTTTTATCTGTGATATTTACTCTCCTAACTGCTACTGTAACCATGTCAGCTCCTGAAGCGTTCACTGCTTTAGCGGTTTCAGTAAAACTTTTATATTTTCCAGTGCCAACTATAAGCCTTGATTTAAGACTTTTCCCTGCAATTTTCAGAATATCTTTTTTCATTTTTACCCACCACCTATAAAATGAACAATCTCAACTTTGTCATTATTTTTTAAATATTTCTTTTTAAAATTACTTTTTTGAATAATTGTCCCGTTATGTTCAATTGCTACTTTTTTGTTTGAAAGCTTGTATTTTTTTAGAAGGTCCATCAATGAAAAGTTAGTTTTAATTACTACTTTCTTTCCATTTAATTGTATTTTTGCCATAATTAAGTTATTGAATAATTAATATACACATGTCAAAAATTATAATTCTTAATGGCCCAAACCTCAACCTTTTAGGTGAAAGAGAGAGAGATCAATATGGAAATAACACTCTTAATGATATTGAAAAAAGTTGTAAGATTTTTGCTGAAAAAAACAAAATAAAGCTATCTTTTTTTCAATCCAACATTGAAGGTGAGCTAGTAAATCAAATTCAAAACTCAAGAAATGATCAGGATGGATTAATTATTAATGCTGGAGGCTATACTCATACCTCAGTTGCAATTCATGATGCCTTGAAAATATTAAAAATACCAATTATAGAATTGCATATAAGTAATGTATATAATAGAGAGGAATTCAGACATAAATCATTAATTAGTAAAGTTGCAAAAGGAGTGATTTGCGGTTTTGGTGCTAATGGATATATAATGTCTCTACAAGCAATGAATAAATTGTTAGAAAAATGAAAATAGATAAAAAATTAATAAAAGAATTAGTCGATAATTTAAAAGAATTTGAGCTTACAGAGCTAGAATATCAAGAAGGTCAAACTAAAATTAAAGTTTCAAAAGTATCTAAAGGAATAGAACAAGTAAAAACAAGTGCATTAGTTTCGCCAAACAAATCAGTTTTAAAATCGTCAGATGCAGTTGAAGGTATTAGAATAAAGTCTCCAATAATTGGAACTGCATATTTATCGCCTGAACCAGGTGCTAAAAAATTTATAGAAGTTGGAGATAAAATCAAAAAAGGTCAAACTGTTATGATTGTTGAAGCAATGAAAACAATGAATCACGTACCCTCAACTACTAATGGAGTTGTTGAAAAAATTTTAGTTGAGGATGGTCAGCCCGTTGAGTTTGGACAAACTTTAGTACTCTTAAAATAAAAGGCGATGTTTAAAAAAGTTTTAATAGCTAACAGAGGCGAGATAGCTGTTAGAGTAATTAGAGCTTGCAAAGAATGGGGTATCAAAACAGTTGCAGTTCATTCTGATGTTGACGCAGAGTCAATGCATGTTAGGCTTGCAGATGAAAGTGTATGCATAGGTTCACACCAGCCACAAAATAGTTATCTAAATATTTCCTCTATAATGTCAGCTGTAGATTTAACTGGTGCCGAAGCTATTCACCCTGGTTATGGTTTTTTATCTGAAAATGCTAAATTTTCAGAAATCGTAAACAAACATGGGATAAAATTTATAGGTCCAAGCGCAGATATAATCTCAAAAATGGGTGATAAAATTGAAGCAAAAAGAATCGCAAAAAAATTTGGTTTGCCTGTTATTGAAGGATCTGAGGGTGGAGTAAAGTCTTTGGCTGAGGCAAAATCAATTTGTAAAGATATTGGATATCCTGTTTTGATTAAAGCAGCAGGTGGCGGCGGCGGAAAGGGCATGAAAATTGTAGAGGAGGAAAGTAAATTAGAAAGCATGTTTCTTACAGCAAAATCTGAAGCAAAAAAATTTTTTAACAATGATGAATTATATATTGAAAAATATTTTAAAAACCCAAGACATATTGAGGTTCAAGTTATGTCCGGAAAGAA
>Ga0181580_10004878_pt1 | contig 10871 bp, 12 predicted proteins | sample 071ome_23_FD_132413 | JGI IMG/M metagenome (GOLD analysis project Ga0181580, IMG submission 132413) | Coastal salt marsh microbial communities from the Groves Creek Marsh, Skidaway Island, Georgia - 071403BT metaG (megahit assembly) | ecosystem: Environmental > Aquatic > Marine > Intertidal...
ATGGCATGAGTCTCTCTATGATTTCAATTGGAGAGGCTGAATCCTGCTGAGTGAATTCTCGTAGTTCGGGCAGGGTTGCTCCGAAGTGGGTGGCAATGGGCGGGGTAAGGGCTTCATTGTGATCAGAAGGTTCCGGCAAGCGATGGGATATGGTAAGAGACCTGGCAATCTGGTGTATGGCTTCGAGCAGTGGCGGGCGGGCTTCTTCCAGGAGTTCGGCGGAGGCGAGGACATCTGCCATTTTGAGGCGACGTGCTGCTTGTTGTTGGGCGTTCTCCATGGCGGCCTGTTCTTCCGCTGTCAGTGGAGGCGGTGAGGGGGCTTCCGTTGCCAGTTTATCGGAAAGGGGGCGACTGGAGCGAAATGTGGAGGCAATGAGTCCGCTGCTTTCCATGCGTTCGAGAGCTTTGGCAGTATTTTCATCAATGACTTCCAAGTGGACGGGGGCACCGAATTCGGCATTTTTACCCGTGAAAAGTTCTTCATGGAGATCTTCAATGAGAGGGCGGTATTTCTCTGCATCTTTGGCGACAACCAAAACCACCGTGTGATCACCTTCTTGTGGAAAGCGTTCTTCACAACGGATCAGAGCATCGTCCATGCGTTCCTTGAGACGTTGCCCAAAGGCAAGTGGGCGATCTGTGGGGAGTTGTTCTTTTTCGTTAGGAGATTTTTGGGTTTCGGGAATTTGGGTAACCAGTTGTTCCAGTTTCTCCAAGAAGACTTGGGAGCCGCTGGTGAATTTGATCTCCTCAAGGTTGCCAAGATTGTCGAGCACTCCATCCGCCAGAGCCTTTTTGTTGGCTAATTTGCTAAGCATGGCGTGTTCGATGGTTTCTTTGGCAACCAAGTGGTACACGGTGACCGCATTGGTCTGGTGTTTTCGCCATGCTCTGGCGATCCGTTGCTCCAATTTGGCAGGATTCCAGGGGAGGTCACAATTGACGACGATGCTGGCGTTCTGAAGATTCAACCCAGTGCTGCCACTGTCTGTACTCAGGAAGACTCGGCATTGGGGGTCACTCTTGAAGGCGTTGATTTCTCCGCGGCGTTTCTTCTGTGGGACCGAGCCAGTATGCCATGCGTACCCGAAGTTTAGTCGTTGGCATAGATCCCGGACGAGTTCGAGCATGCGTTCCCATTCCGAAAAGATGATGACCTTGGCGTTGTTTTCATAGGCATCGGTCAGAATGTTTTCCAGCTCTGCCAGTTTCGGGCAGGAGCGGTCTTCCCGGTCCAGAATGAAATTGGTGTCACACACCATCCGCATACAGGCCAGCTTCCTCTGGAGAATTTCCATCTCCTCTTTGCGAAGTGGGCGTTGACGTGCGGCAGAGAGTAGGCGTTTGGCGATGAAATTGTGCTCTTCGTAGGCGACGGCTTGCTTTTGATTGAGTTTGACGAATCGGGTGTGGTCAGTTCGTTCGGGAAGTTCTGTTTCTACATCAGCCTTGCGTCGCCGTTTCATGTAGGGGGCGACCAGATCGTGGAGCACGTCGAGGTTTTTGTAGCCATCCGGTCGGCCGTCTTCATCCAATTGATAGAATTCACGGTTGAAGCGGAACAAGGGTCCCAGTAGATCCGGATTCAGGAAATCCATGAGGGAATACAACTCATCAATGCGGTTCTCAATGGGGGTTCCGGTCAGGACAAAGGCGTAGCGGCTTTTGAGCCGTTTGATGGCTCGGGCGGTTTTTGTGTTCCAGTTTTTGATCCGTTGAGCTTCGTCCAGTACAATGACATCCGGTTTCATGTGCTCATTGACGTCCAGGGAATCTCGAAGCATCTGCTCATAATTCACGATGGTAAAAAAAGTGGAGTGGGTGTAGTGCTGGAGACGCTGCTCTTTTAAACCATAGACGATTCGGTAGGGTAAACCGGTAAACTTTTGAATTTGCTCTTCCCATTCGGTTTTGAGGGATGCAGGGGTGACGACAAGTACGCGGCGAGCTTGTCCAAGCCGGTGAAGCAATGCACAGGCGGCAATTGCCTGAATGGTTTTGCCCAGGCCCATTTCGTCAGCAAGCAGGGCTCTTTCCGTGAAGGCAAGGTGTAGCATGCCTTCACGCTGGTAAGGGTAAAGTGCGACAGTGGTTTCCTGTGGCGGCCATTCTCCGCTTTGTACCTTTTGTTCGTACTCACGTCGTAGTTGGGTCCGCTCCTCTGATTGGCGGCGGCTTGTCATCCACGGGATGATTTCCTGGGAAATCCCTACTTTTGCTCCGAGCTTGATGGATTTTTCCACCTTCTCCAGTGCCTCTTCCGGAGAAACAGTGTTCAGTTGTCCGGATTCGTTGAATAATTTGCGAATGCCCGGTGAGGCCTTTCGGTCCTTATCCCGAAGTCGAAGAGTGGAGGCGTTCCGGTCCAGCTCAACCCATGGGCGTTGGGCCCCTTGTTGTTGAGCAGTTTTGTATTGGGAGCGAAATCTGCGTTGCAGCAGCAGCAAAGTGGCTTCCACATGTTTGCAGGTTCCCAGATTGTTGGTGCGGAAATCTGCACAAGTGCAAGCAAAGGCCTTTTCACGGATGTCGCGGATCTCCACATCGTACGACTGCCCGCTTCCTGAATCGATCCGGAAACGGGAATGTATGGGGTGCTGGGGGTCATGGTTGGTTATGGAAAAGGCCTCCTCTTTGCCCCTGACCTTTCGTCGGTTCAGCTCATCCTCATCCGTGGTCCTCCAGTTATGCATGGGAGGCACATGAAGCTCTGGCTTCTTTTTTCTAGTGGTTTTCTTCTTTTTCTTTTTGGGAGAAGCTGCCATTTGCGGCATGCAAGAGACATGAGGAGAGGGGTCAAGTTTTGCGTGTTGGTTTGTGCTGTTTTTTGAGAAGGGTGGACGGAGTGGACTGGATGGACGAAGTGGACGGGGTGGTTTGTTGGGTTGCCATATCCAGTCTATGGCCAAATCCTGCCTTGTTCACTAGGCTTACTTCGTTCACAAAGTTCGCTCATTTGTCTTCCATGAAAATTTTTTTCAAAAACAGCTTGCCAAAGCTTTTTGAATAACCATTTTCTCCCGTCTTTCCAATGTTGTCCCGTTCGTCTAGTCAGGCCTAGGACACCGGGTTTTCATCCCGGCAACAGGGGTTCGAATCCCCTACGGGACGCCATTTTTTCTGAAGAGCGGAATTTCTTCCATTTAGCTGTTCTGCCACCCATTCCAAACGGCTCCACCGTATACGAGTGTAAAGTAGGCAAAGGTCAGGGTTAACCCATGGAATCCCAACTTCAGCCAGTAGTTGGAGAGGTGTGGCTTGGCGTCAAAGCCAAAGAATTGGATGAAGAGGCGAATCCCCCAGAAGATGGCGATAAAGCCACTGATGGCGATTCCGAGTGGATGGTTGCTGACCAAGTGTTCCGGGAAGAAAACGGAAACCAGCCCAAATGCCAAAATGGTTAGCCAGACGTAGCCGCCGTGGGTCCAGATGATGTGGCGGGAGAGGTCATTGAGTTTGGTCAACTCGGTTTTCCAGTTCAGGACTTTGGTCATGACGGCTCCGGCGCTGAGGATGCCCAGGTGTGTTATGCCGCCGAGAAAAACGGCCGTTTCCAGGTTTAGTCCATAGTTAGTACCCAGGCATTGATTTTAAAGAGTCCAAAGTGGAGGACGAAGATGATGCCTGCGCAGGCTACCCAACCTTGAAGTAGCCAGTATTGGTTTGGGATGTGTCCAGATGCATGGAGGAGGAGAACACCAACCAGGAAATTAAGGGTTCCTCCCCGGAGAATCTCATTTTTTTTGTTTATGCATTGAGGGGCTTTTGATCGAAATGGGGTTGGATCCATGCCGATCCAGCCCAACAAATAGGTCGGAGCATTCTTTGTACTGCTATTGCCCACCGGGTGATGGATCCATGTCAACCACTTGAAATTGGCAAACATCAGTGTGGCCAGAGTCCACATGTAAACCCAGGTCTCCATCTGATACCCCGTCACTTCAGCGGCAATGAAGGCCAGCAGGAGGGAGATGCTTATGGTGTCATGGAGTTTCATTGGGCATCGCAACCAGGTGAAAAATTTCGACGAAGCTTTTGTTGAAGCCTTGGATAAAGGGTAATGAGGAGAACCCCAGAAACGTGAAAAGTAGCTTCAGGAGCTTGTCGGTGAGGGCTTTTGTGTGGGTTTGATTGGGGGACTCGTCATGCAGCCAAAACAAGAGCAAACCCATTTGAAGGTACCACACCAGCGATCCCAGTATGGGGCGGATTTCTTTGCCCACTTTGAGTCCGTCTTCCTGAAAGGCGTTGTCCAGGATGTTGATGATTTTCTCTTTGATGGGCCGGTTTTGTTCGCTGAAAGGGGAGGTCGGATTTGAACGATCCAGTGCGGATCTGGAAAGAACTTTGAGGAAATTCCGGTTGGGCAACAACTCCTTGAATTTGGCTTCAAAGAAATCAGCCAGTTGTTGTTCCAGTGGTTTGTGCTGAACAAAGATTTGCTCCACGTAGCTCAGGGTTTTATCAAGAGAGGACTGATAAAAGAAGAGGACGATTTCTTCTTTGTTTTGAAAATAGTAATAAGCCGAGCCCAGGCTGACTTTTGCCTCCTTTGCGATCTCCCTCATCGTCGTTTTCTCGTATCCTTTGGCTTTGAACAAGCGAAGGGATGTCTCCGTCAGGTGATTCTTGGTGGTGAGGGCTTTTTGAGTACCCCGACTGCTGTCTCCTTGGTTTTTCATAAAAATTGAACATGTTCAAAATAGTTCATGGGAATTGATTTTGTCAACTTTGATTGGTTTCTTTTGGTTCTGATTTCTTTCCGCTCCCTGCCGCGGTTGTTGGCCGTATCTTCTCTCCAGGGGAGGTTTTTTTGTATTTGGGTGGAAAAATTTCTCGAAATTCGAGCTGATCCGTTAATTGTGTGGGCTACATGGTATTACTGAAAATTCAGAATCTCGTGAAATCATACCCATCACCGGATGGCGGAGTTGTCCGAGTGTTGGATGTTCCGGAGTTTTCCATGGAGAAAGGGGAGCAGGTGGCCTTGCAAGGGGATAGTGGTTCCGGGAAAACCACGTTTTTGCATTTGCTCTCGGGTATTTTGCAGCCGGATCAGGGAACCATCTTTTTGAATGGAGAAGATATTACCATGCTGGGTGAGGCAGAGCGGGACCGTCTGCGTGCCACCTCCATCGGGTACATTTTTCAGACGTTTAATCTGTTGCAGGGCTTTACATGCCTGGAGAATGTGTTGCTCGGGATGAGCTTTGGCCCTGGAGCTGATGAAACCAGGGCGAAGGAATTGCTGGATCGGGTTGGGCTATCTGATCGCTTTCATCATCATCCGCGGCAGTTGTCGATTGGCCAACAACAACGGGTTGCTGTAGCTAGAGCCTTGGCGAACAAACCGAGCTTGGTTCTGGCCGATGAGCCCACAGGAAATCTTGATCCGGAAAACACGCATTTGGCCATTGATCTGATGCGGGAGCTATGTTCTGAAAATGATGCAGGATTGTTGCTGGTGAGTCACGATGTTAAGGTCGTAGAGTCATTGCCGCGAAAAGAAGTGTGGGATGACATGAATGTATTATTATCAAAGGGGAAGCAGAAATGAAGGGTTCAGCACTATGGATTGCATGGAAGAGTCTTCAGCAGCATGCTCTTTCGACTTGGATTGCCGCAGTTTCGATTGCTTTGGCTGGCGGGTTGCTGATGTCGGTCTGGACTTTGCGGATCGAGGCGGAAAATACGTTTGCCCGGTCTACCTGTGGGTTTGATGCCGTGTTGGGACCCCGTAGTTCAAAATTGCAGCTGGTTCTAAACTCCATCTTTCACCTGGAGGCTTCACCTGGCACAATTCCTGGCAGTACCGAGATGCAGTTGAAACGTCATCCGATGATACGAAATGCGTTTAAGCGGGTCATCCCGATTGCTGTTGGTGACAATTACAAAGGCTATCGACTGGTGGGTACGACGAGTACATTGTTCACCGAACATGAATATGCCGAGGGCAAAAAGTTTCAAATTGCAGGGGAGGGGAGTTACTTTTCTGCCGATGCCAAGGAAGCGGTTGCCGGAAGTTTTGCAGCGAAAAAGCTGGGCCTGAAAGTTGGGGATACGTTTCAACCTTACCATGGTCTGACCTATGTGGAAGGTACACAACATGAGGACATTTATACGATTACGGCGATTTTGGAGACGACCAGTACTCCCGCGGACCGAGTCATTTGGATTCCAATCAAGGGAATTCAGACCATGGAGGGGCATCGGGAGGATTTGCAAAATGATGTCAGTGCATATTTAGTGAAACTGAGATCCAAGAAGGCCATCGCGATGTTGGACCCCATGTTCAACAAGCAGGGAAAAGAGTATACCTTTGCCTCCATTGTTCCCGTCATGTCTCGTTTCTTTCAGAAGTTTGGATGGTTTGAGAAGATTTTGGAGTTGGTCGCGTACCTGGTTGGCATAGCTGCTGCGGGGTCCATTTTAGCTATACTTTATAATATAATGAACGAAAAGCGTCGGGAGATTGCGATCTTGCGTTCTCTGGGTGCCCGGCGGAGAACATTGGTTTCCATGGTTATCTACCAATCCACGGGAATTGCGTTTCTGGGTGTTATTCTTTCCTTCGCATTTTATATCATAGTCGCGTCCACTGCGGCTCAGATCATTCGGGAGCAGACGGGGGTCGTCCTTGATCTTTTTGCCTTTCAGCCTATCTTTGTGTGGGTGCCTGCCGGGATGTTGGTTTTGGGGGTGATCAGTGGTTTGCTTCCAGCCATCGTCGCTTACCAGACTGAAGTTTCCCGAAACCTTGCGCCGTCCAGTTGATCCAATTTTTCTCTATTAATATATAAACAGTTAAGCCATGAGCCTCAAAAACATCGTTCAATTTGTACTTATCAGCATCATCCCATGCTTGTTCTTCGCCTGTGGTGGCGACCATTCCGGACATGGTCATGCCCACAAACCCATGTTTGGTGGTGTATTGGTTCAGTTGGGAGATCATGCCCATAATCTGGAAATTCTACATGACAAGGACGCTGGTAAGCTCGATTTATACATCCTTGGTGGACATGCGGCAAAAGTGATCAAGATTGCCCAGGCATCCATCTCCGTGAATGTGGAAACCCCTGGCGGAGAGACCGCATTGATTGAAGTCCCTGCTCAAGCCAATGAACTCACGAATGAAACCGTTGGTGATACTTCCCATTTCTCCGTAACTCACAATAGTCTCAAGACCACTGGTGCTTTGAAAGGCACAGTCCAGAAAATTGAAGCACAGGGTGCGGTTTACGAGCAAGTTGCATTTAATTTGAACACAGATCACGATCATTCACACTAACTTTAGAAGTTGGACACCATGAAGCCCCTCTATTCCATTCTTATCCCACTACTGGTATTCAGTACCTTATTCCAGGTGGGGTATGCCAAAGACCCGGAGAAGACACCCTTTGCTTCTTCAAACCCTACGAACTTGGTCAAGGCACTGCGTTTCAAGAATATTACCGGGTTTAAATACGAATACCCCTACGAGCAACCAAAAGGAAAGCCCTGGGAACTCAAAGAGCAGTTTGACAAACGAGTTCCTGAGCATGTTCGTAAACTGGATGGACGTCACGTCAGTATCCAAGGTTTCATGCTTCCCGTGGAAACCAAGAAGGATCGTGTCAGTACATTTCTTCTGATGGCTGACCAAGCCAGTTGTTGCTTCGGTAGAGTTCCCGAACCCAACGAATGGGTCGTGGTGGACATGATTCCTAAGAATGGTGGTCCCATTCTGATGGATACTCTGATTGAAATAGATGGAAATCTGGAAGTCACTGAAAAGTGGGAAGACGGATTCTTCGTTGGTATTTATCACATGAAAGCCAACAGTGTTTCCAAAATTAAGAGCTTCCCACCATACAACCCGAATTCAGAATCCCAAAAATGAGCCGCTGCCACGAAGTTGATTACGAAATCCATGGCGATGATATGCAAATCGTCGAAGTGGAATTAGACCCTGGTGAAGTTGTCATCGCCGAAGCCGGTGCCATGAATTACATGGAGGACGGGATCACTTTTGAGGCAAAAATGGGAGATGGCTCCGAACCGGACCAAGGATTGTTCGGGAAACTCATGAGTGCAGGCAAGCGTATGGTTACGGGAGAATCCCTCTTCATGACCCATTTCCGAAATGATGGATACGACAAATGCCGGGTGGCTTTTGCCGCGCCCTATCCAGGGAAGATTGTACCCATCAACATGACTGAGGTAGGGGAGGAGATCACCTGTCAGAAAGATGCATTCTTATGTGCGGCCCTCGGTACATCCGTAAGTATCGCCTTCAATAAAAAACTGGGTGCCGGTTTTTTTGGTGGTGAAGGATTCATTCTCCAAAGGTTGGAGGGAGATGGCATGGCCTTTGTCCATGCCGGCGGGACTGTTGTCTGGAAAGAACTCAACGGCGAAACCCTCCGGGTGGATACAGGATGTATCGTGGCATTCACCTCTGGAATTGATTATTCCATTGAACGTGCAGGAAACCTGAAGTCCATGTTCTTTGGAGGAGAAGGCTTATTCCTGGCCACCCTCTCAGGTCACGGCTGGGTCTGCCTTCAAAGCTTACCTTTCTCCAGATTGGCAGACCGGATACTTCAACATGCACCTGCAGCCGGAGGAGCCAGCAAAGGTGAAGGTTCCATCCTTGGTGGAATTGGAGATCTACTGGACGGAGATGGATAATTTCCACTGATTACTATACATGTTTGCCTTACTCCACAGATTGAGAGCTGTTGCCCTTTGGGGAATTCTCGTTGTGGCATTGGTGAATAACCTATCCGCAGTTCAATGCGGGCTTTGCTCCAAGAATATCACCGGGAAATACCTTCGGATTGGACCTCTGGTTGTTCATCCCAATTGCTTTCGTTGTCAGCAATGCGATAAAATCATTAGCAAAACCTATCGTCAGGAAGGACGTACCTTTTTCCATCCCGAGTGTTATCGTCAAAAACAAGGATTGATCTGTGCCCATTGTAATAAAGTGCTTGGACAAACATGGATCACATCCTCAGGTAAACACTACCATGAAAACTGCTATACCAAGTTCATCCAACCCAAGTGTAGCTTCTGCAAACGCCCCATTGAAGAGAAATTTACTGAACAGGATGGCCACAAATACCACCTACATTGCTTCCGTAATAATAAACTACCCAAATGTTCCTACTGCCAGGTTCCCCTCGAAGGCGTCCATCTGAAAGACGCATGGGGCAACCTTTATCATGAAAACCACCGTGGCGTAAAAACCCCAACCTGCTTTTCCTGTAACCGTGTGATTTCCAAACGTACCTCCAATGGGGGAGTACGCCTCAATGATGGCAGAGCCCTCTGTAGTTTTTGTAACAAGTACGCGATTGTTCAGCCCGCCCAGGTTCTCCCTCTTGAAAAAGCGGCCAGAGCGACACTACGCAAAGTCGGAATCTCAAACATCCCCACAGGAATCGACATCAAGCTCGTTGACCGGAAAGAACTGGCCCGCCTTACCAACGGACTTAGCTATCACATCAAAGGAGGAATGAGAGGACTTACCTTGAGCGAAGAGACAATGGTTGGTAAAAAGAGAAAAAATACCAGCCACACCATCTATTTGCTTCAACACATGGCCACATTGGAATTGGAGGGCGTCCTTGCACACGAACTTATCCATGTTTGGCTCTTCGAAAATCGAATAAAACTCTCCTCTGCGGAAACGGAAGGTCTATGTAACCTCGGAAATTACCTTATTTATCAAAAAAGCCCTTCTCCAATGGCGAAACACTTTCTCAATACCCTGAACAATGATAAAGACCCCATTTATGGAGACGGCTATCGCAAAATGAAGCAACGTCTGGACAAAGAAGGATGGGCAAAATTACTAGCATCCATCCGTAAGCGTACCCGCCCTTAAGCGATCAATGGTCAGGGCATTCAGTCTTCTCTTTTATCTGCCTCTTATAGACAGCCAGCAACTTTGCTGCCGCCCCACCACTCATTAAGCTTGGAAACACATTAACCAGCTCCCAGCCATCCTTCCCAAGCTCAGAAGATACCTCATCCAATAGCGAGGCCAACTTCTCAGAGTGGTCATCACCGGAAATCCGATAGCCCTTTACACCCATCACACGCGTAACATATTCATACATCATGCGGTAAACCTACTGGCAGGTTTACAAAGACTGCAAACATCAAACACCTTATGGCTAGTCAAATTCCAGACACCTATATCTGCCCCAATTGCGGATCAGAAGTTACTGTTGGCAGCCCCTCTTGCCCAGGATGTGGCTCCGACGACAATACTGGATGGTCCGAAGATACCTTGTATGATGGACTCGATCTTCCTGAAACACCCGAAGAATACACCGATTTTCAGAAAAAACTCCGCAATAACAAAATCACCGTCACCTTAATTGCCGCGCTTTTACTCCTGATTTTTATTTTTCAGTTCGTTTTTTAAGAAAAATCTCACGAAAAATCCCCGGAAATTCGTTGAAAAATGCAAAAATTCTTCTCCAAAACCAAAATTATACCAAAATTCGTGCCTCTGGATCCCGCTCTATCACTAGGTTTGTTAACAAAATGTAACTCTAATAAAACTTTTTTCACTTTTTCCTTCAAAATACTTGACGGATATCCCCGCAAACGATCTACTCGTCATCCTCAAATTTTGGGAGGCCAAGCCGAAAGGTTAAGCCAAACAAATTGAATTGTTATTTTTTGTTCTTTGAAAGTTACTTTGTGCGATAACCGAGCTTCCGGTCAGTGAGTTTTATAATACTGGCACCAAAAGGTGCTATCAATAGTCCGAAGAATCGATGGATTCTTCAACACTCTCTAAGATTTATTAAAATCTTTTCGGAGAGTTTGATCCTGGCTCAGAGTGAACGCTGGCGGCGTGGTTAAGACATG
>Ga0181580_10004884_pt1 | contig 10866 bp, 10 predicted proteins | sample 071ome_23_FD_132413 | JGI IMG/M metagenome (GOLD analysis project Ga0181580, IMG submission 132413) | Coastal salt marsh microbial communities from the Groves Creek Marsh, Skidaway Island, Georgia - 071403BT metaG (megahit assembly) | ecosystem: Environmental > Aquatic > Marine > Intertidal...
ATTGAGAAGTCGAATCAGCAGCCTGCTGAAAACCATTTGTAGCCTACCCCCGCAGCGCCGCCTTTGCCAGCGCAAACGGCTCTGCATCCAGCATCAGGCGATCACTCAAACATCACACTCAAGTATTCAGGTAGCCTAGAAGCCCCAAACGGATGAAAGTAAATCCGAGAACGGTTAGACACGGCGGCACAAAGGCAAAATTCCTGTGCCCAGGGATAGATTTTCCGGGGGCATAATTTCACCGCGGCCATCTTGAAGACGTCGCATTCTTGACAGCGCTCGGCTAAAGTGAGTAAACACTTCCAAATATACCGTTATTTGGCCTGACTTTAGGCCTTACTGGGGCTTATTCGGCTCACTTCGCCAAAAATCCCGAAGGAGCCCACTGGAAATGATGCCTTAACTCGGTGAAAGGAACGTCACAGGTGAACGTCAAATTCACTGACTGACGGCTCTTTGATCCCAGTCGAACCTGTCCCTCATCACCTCTAATTGCGTCAGCGTCGTCGTCCTCCAGCCAAAAAAAATAGTCAATATGGGCAGGCGCAAAAGCGTTGTTGACTATGTCGAAGGACCAAACGCCAACCTCCGCACATCTCACCGCTTTCATGTGGATATTCGGAAGGCTGGTATTGGTTTTTGGCGCGAGTAGAGTGCTCGCAGCGACATTGGCGGACGCAAACATAACAAAAACCAGATTAGTGATAAGCCTGCAAAAAACCTCTAGGTGCGGCGCTTTCTTCATAAAATACCTCTCCCTGGGGATGCAAAGCGAGCCTTCCATACCAGTGTCGGTATTGGAAGTCAGTCCATCATCCTAACCTGCCGAAGATACTGTCCAAAAACACTCATTCCAATAGCTCAAAGAGCAGGCAGCAAACAGTAAAGTCTTTCCGTTATCTGCCGATAATTCATATAGAACAGTTTTCAAGCTACCCGAGGTACGTTATGACGCGTGTAAGAGCCGCAGCCGCATACAAGCGGATCGATCTAGAATCTGCCGTTGCATCAGCAGACAAGCACGAACTAATAACTTTGTTATTTAATGCGTTAATTGGAGCTCTCGCTGGCGTGGAGGTGCACTATCATCATGGCAATACAGAGCAAACTCGGGAGTATCTTACCAAGGCATGCCGCATTCTGGCCGGCTTACAGGGGAGCCTGGATTACGACCGAGGTGGAGAGATCGCTGTAAATCTAGGAGAGCTTTACGGATATTCGATTCGCAAGCTATTCGCTGCTAATGTCAATATTGATATTGCCCCAGAGCACGTCTCAGAGGTGAAAAGCCTTTTAGAACCAATCGCGGAGGCATGGAAAAACATGGACCTGTCGAAGCCCACCACACTAATGGCGGTTTAACCTCGATTATCAGGGCATTGGTGCATGGCGTCTGAAATGGCGTTTCAACCAGCCTGATCTGATACTTTCGACCGCCAAGCCCATGTGATGCGGGAACGACAGAGATCGGACTACTACGGCAGGGCATCTAGAGCAGGCAAGCAACCGGACACCCCCGACGCCTCGCACTGAGAAAGAACAAAAAGGGCGTCGCTGATTTCCTTTTCACTTATACGCATTCCTGCTGCATCCCTAATTTCTTGGGACTGCTGCTGCCCCTGAACCAATGACAGTGAAGCCCAAACATACGCCTGGCTCGAGCGCCTTTTCACATCAGTCCCGTCCAGCAACATAAATGAAAGCATATACTGGCTATCAGCATAGCCCTCTATAGCCGTTTCCCTGAAGCCCTCGTAAGCTAATCGTCGATTACGAATCTGCCCCTCACCCTCAAAATAGCTCAGTGCAATCATATAGCGGCTCTCAGTAAGCCCCTGAGCTGCTGCTTTCCGAAAATGGATGAGTCCTTGTGACCAGCTTTTAGCCGCGCCGCGCCCCTCTACGTACATCATACCTAGGTTATGGTGCGCCTCTGCGAGGCCACCCTGTGCTGCGCGCCGATACCAGTCCATTGCAACATCGTATTGTTGCGTCACTCCTAGGCCTTCCTCATAAAGAAACCCAATATTGTGCTGCGCCTGAGGGTCTCCAGCCACGGCGAGATCTCTCCAAGCGCGCATTGCCGTGGCATAGTGCTGACGATCCATCGCTGCGAGCCCGGCTTTGAGTTGATCGTCTCGATCTTGTGCGGCGCTACTCACTGAACCTGCGAGAACAACAAGGAATATGATGCCGTGCTTAATTGCGCTCACGACCCTTAACCTCCTCTTGACGATCAAGAGTCCCTCCGAGGATCGCGCCCTCGCTGATACAACCAGCCAGTATGCCTGCATCATCTATCACTGGTATCGCCTCGCCCACAAATCGACGAGCGGTACTGAGCGCCTGCTGTAAATCGTCACGAAGGCTTAAAACTATGTAATCTGTGGCCATCAGCGATGATGCAATCGACTCTCTGTTGCCAAGTGCCACTAGGATTGGAACGACACCCTGCAACCTCCCCTGGTCATCCACGACGTAAGCCTCTGTTCTATTGGAACTCTGTAGATGTGCGACGATATCTTCACCTGTTGCATCTTTGGTAACCGGCATGACTCGCTCAACATTAAGGTCTGACACCGTGGTGTCTCTGAGAGACAAAAACTCTCTACCCTGACGAAGATCAAAACCGCGCATAATCAGTTGTCTATCGAAAAAGGAATAGCAAAATAAGCGGGTTGATATAAACGACGACATCGACACGGCCAAGATGGCTGCCACGGCGAACTCATAACTGCGAGTGAATTCAAAGACGATCAAGACAACGCCAATGGGAGCTCCAATCACGGAAGCAACTACTGCTGCGATACCCACCACGGTCAACATGATAATTGCGGCCGGGTCATAACCGAGGCTAACGGCAACAAAACCAGCAACATACCCCAAAGAAGCACCTAAAAATAAGGCAGGTGAAAAAACACCACCAAACAGGCCCATCCCAATGCATACCACCGTCGCCAGAAGCTTGGCAAACAGCATCAAAACCGCCTCGCCGAGCAGCTTTTCTCCAGCAAGTAAATCATTTACTGACTGGGTTCCCAATCCAACCGCCTCGGGCACCAGCATTCCGATCACAGCCATCAGGGTCGCAGCAAGCAGTAACATGGCAAGGTCATTGTTACGTGCCTTGGCCCAAGCCGCTGTCATCAACAGTGAACGCATAAAGACGATGGCCAAAACTGCGGCACTGGCGCCAAGACCTAGCACAATTGGCAACAAGCCCCAGTCAGTGTGGCTAGCCGCTACGGAATAGGGCGATATACGATCAAAGAAGAGTGGCGTTATGGCCGTAGCTACAATAGCTGATACGGTGATTGGTGCTACAGCGCGGATGGCGAAATGCCGTAAAACCGCCTCGGACACCAACACGACCGCAGCAATGGGGGCACCAAAACCCGCTGAAATGGCAGCTGCAACGCCGCAGGCAACATAGATATCCGAAGTCAGCCGGGTGGGAAACAGCGCTCGAATCTGGGCCCCTACCGAAGCACCAAAATGCAGTACGGGGCCATACTGGCCGACCGAAGCCCCTGCGCTCGCCGATATAAACGCAGCTGTAGTTGAAAGAAACCCCTCCCTAACCGGGAAATCAGCGTCCGGACGGTGAGCACCCAAAATTGCATCGGCCGGTCCATGCCATCGGTCCATTTGAAAAGCCAGTTTGAGTCCATAAATACAAAAGGCACCGACAAGTAGAGCCGCCCATCGTATAAGACCAGCGCTAAACGTGCTTTGACCCTCCATTTGACTCTGAACGATCCCGTCGATGGCTCCAACGCCCAGAACAAAAAGATTGGCAGCAAGACCCCCGAGAACACCAATCAACACCCCCACGAAGAGAACCCGTACTAACTCAAGGCCCAATTCTTTTGGAGGAGTATTCATGAGTAACATTTCAATGCAGCGGTTTTTTTAAGTGTGTCAACCGGATACTCCGCTTGATGCTCTCTGATGTAGCTGTCAAAACACTGCTTGCGCTGAGCTTCAGTAGGCTCTTCCTCGGCGCAGGCCACCAGATTCAATAGCACGAAGCCCTTTATCGCAAGAGCGCAGACTAAACGCCCAAAGGCATCAGTCATGAATCTGCGGAGTCTCCTGCGGTTGTGTGAAATTAGCCTCATCCAGAACTTTCCCCAAGCTGATCATCGTACTCGCCATCGAGTCTTCAACATTCGCCGCGAAAGCCATGCGCTTCTCTACCACCGCACCATACTCCACCATCAACGTAGAGGCATCCTGCGAGAGTACATCCAGCCGGGCTTCGGTTTCCTCCGCATCTTTGCTTGCACTTTGTAGAGCATCTTTCAAGTTGCGAGTAAGTTCATCTTTTCGACGCTGGATAGGCTCCAGTCTCCCAGAATACTGACCGTCTGAGGCTCTCTCGGCATCCGCCATTTTTTTATCCAGCTCTTCTATACGCCGACGCTGCTCTCTTATCGCCTCTCGCTGCCTCTTCATCCAATCGATGTACTGGTCTATCGAATCTTCATAATCAACTTCGTCGCTGCTGTTTTCAGATCCAAAGTCATGGCTGGTTAACGATTGCAGTACAGCGCTGGGCGGCTCGAGTGTCTCTGCACCCAACTTTTTAATTAGCTCAGCCGCCTGATCAGCCTCGAGCTGGATTTCCGAAATCTGGCCCTTGATCTGCTCAGCCTTCTCAAGAGCTATTGCGCCCTGCTCTCTCGTTACGCTGGCCAGCTGTGCCGTAAGTGAACACAACCATTGATGTTGCGTGTCAAGATAATCCTCTCCAAGGGGTTCGCCGCGAAGCCCGGCATCAATAAAAGTAATACAGCGCTTGGACTCTGCGAGCCGTGTTGCGCTGAGCTCAAGCTCAACACAAACGTCTCGATAATGATCAAGCGTGGCGAGCTCGCGATCGAAACAGGATTCCAGCGCCTTCAGGCAACTCATCCTAACATTCGCCAGCGATTTCACGAACTCAAACATGTCGTCATCTTGATGACCCTCTGCTGACTCAGAGGTGTTGCTATCTAATTCCTCTCGGACACCATTTTGCGCAAACTGGGCTGCTGTAATTAAGCGGTCTGCATGCTCAACGGTCCCCAAGGCTTGCCCATGGCCCTCAGGCGGCATCGCATCCTCCGAGGAAATAATGTCCTCATGAGCGTCAGGCTCCAACTGTTCTGAACCCTGCTCAGAGGACTCACTTGAGCGGCCCTCCTCAACAACATTTGCACCATCAATGACCTGAAAAGCTGGTGAATATTCTGCTGAAGACTCACCCGCTTCTGTGGCGTCAGCTTCAGCCCGTTCCGCATTTTCCGCAACGTCAGGTGAGTTGTTGGTGGCTTGAGAAATCTCAGTTGGATTATCGAATTCCGGCGGCTCAATCACCTCTGGAGATTCTGCGTGCACGGCACCAGAGGAGGCGGAACTGGCTCGAAGTTCACTTGCGATTGCTTTGAGAGAATTGACATGCTCCGCCAGGTCGGGCACATGTTCGATGGCAACGAGACACCGATTCAAAATTACTGCGCGATCAGCCATACCTGCCTCATCGCCCGCCGTGAGGATGGCATGTAGCACCTCGTGTCGGAAAGACGCGAACTCATTGTCAAGAGAGGGCATCTGCTCAGGGATTTGACACAATGCAGCACCCACAGCTTCAAGATCGGCGTCGCTTTCAGCGTTGATCAAAGCGAACTGATCTGTCACTGCCTGTATTACATCAGTCATGGTCGCCCCCCTATCAATTTCTTCCTCAGGTTCCTGAGAAATTTGCTCTTGTACCGCTTTATCCTCAGCAGGAGGTTCATCCGAGTCGGGCACCGCAGACGCACTGTCAGGCTGGTCCTCTGCCGATTTGCCAAACATACCGAAGAGCTTCATTGCGTGTGCTACCCCCCAACTGACCCGAGCGCTTTATCTCACCGCCATAATAGATCTACGACCGTTGTCAAAGCAAACCCTACAAACCATCTAGTCGTTAGGCAATTAGAGGCTGCCGGATAGTGACTCGCACATTGCCTCGGACACGTCGTAGTCCGCTGCGAGAGAAGTTGGGGCGCCGTTGAAGCAAACTCGCGCGTACCGCAGTTTGCTCAGGGGATCGGTATAGTCTGCCCCCCTGTAGGCATAGATATCGAATCGAGTGACACTATCACTGATACCACTTTGTAGTACTGACAGCAGACCCGACTGATTTGAACCCGTTGCCTCACCGACAGCTATTCGATAGCCAGCCTCTGAGGAAAGGTCACAGTTGTCGATCACCATATCCGAAATCTTCAGGATCGATCCATCACCCTCTGTTGCGGCGATGAAGCTGGCATCATAGCGTGACAGGTTGCCAGTGATACTGCATCTTTGTATTCCTGAACCATCGTCAGCCGCCGACATGCTTTCTCCAGCGCCAGCAACTCCAGATACTAGAAGGTAATCCAAGCCTTCCGTCAGCACGGAGCGATAAACCCCCGAGAGATCAAGATCAGTTGCTATGTAGTTATCTCTGATCTCGTTGAGACTAAAATCAAACGATGTGCCGTCGCCATCAAAGGAATACGTCAGCTGTACACCTCCCGTGTCTTGGTAAACCACCAAAACGTCCAAAGTGGTAAAGACTTTTTTTTGCCCACCGACCGACTGCTTGCACAATCCACTGCCGATGGCTTGATCGCCATCTACAGTGATATCTGCAGTGCATAACGATTCTATGAATGCTGTCGAATCGTCTGCTTTGACGTACCAAAAAATAGTTGCCCTTTGTTGAGGTTGCTCTGGCAGAGAGTCGTCGCCGGTGCTTGCAGAATCGGTAGCGTCTGAGATCTCTCCTCGCCCCATGGTGAGAATTTTCAGCTCGTCGGAGCTGACGTACTGTCCGCCAAAATTTGCGTCGATGAAAAGCTCAAGAGTAGCCTCGGCAATATATTTATCTGCCTTTGCAGTTAAGGTTACCGTGTAAACGCCGGGCGGTACCGCGTCTGCCTTTAATGTTTGTGCTATTGGATCATGTATCAATTCAACCGGACCCTGGTACGAAACTGATGCGCCGCTGACGCTGTCGCCGCTTAGCACGTACGCAAGAGAAACTCTCTGATCTGCGCGATATCGAGTATCCCCGGAAAGTTCAATCGCTAGCTGCTGCTCGTCAACTACATTCTGCGAGCCCGAGCTACTATTTGGGTCATCACTGCCGCCCGACCCGATACCGCACCCACTTAGGGTGACCATTAACATCCAATGCGCCATGGTCTGCAAAAATCGCCATGAAGATCTGCCTTTACGTTCGGACAATGCAGGGGGGTCTATCACTGTCCGTCTTCCAAACACACGTGGCTTTGAAGCATAGCCATCTCTTTACTGCGGCGGTATTTCGAAGAATCCATAAACCAAATTACCAGATACCCATAGGTTTTGTACTCCAGACACAGCTTCTCTGCCATAACGTCATAATCAAGTGCACCCTGTACGGGTGGAGAGGGCCAGATGACAAGTGCCCCTTCAGAGATATGGGCGTCATCAATAGTGGAAACTGCTTTGATACTTTCCAGAAACGCTTCTTGCGCTTTTGATTCCGCCAAGGCTGTGTCTATGGAAGCAATCATGAATACGGCAATAAACCCTGCCACGAAATGAGAGATCACACCTGGTTTCATCCCGCTCTCCCCTTAACTGTAATTTCTATTCGACGATTTTGTGCGCGACCCGCAGCGGTATCGTTTGAAGCAATCGGCACGGTATCGGCATACCCAGTCACTGTAACCGCGCTGGGCTGAATAAATCCCTCATTCACCAAATAATCAGCCACCGATGCAGAGCGCGCTGCTGAGAGATCCCAATTGGATTGAAACCGCTCGCTAAACGCTACCGGAACGTTATCTGTATGACCGGCCACGGTGACCTCCCCCGGGCTTTGAGCCAAGGCCTGCCCTACGCTAGTCAACACGGCAAAAAAAGAGCTACGCAAATCTGCGCTTCCGCTCACGAACGCCCCTTGATCAGCAAGTGAAATCTTCACTTCATCATTGATTCGCTCTACGTTGATCTGACCATTGGCAATTTCAGTGGTTAATCGACTTCTTATCTGTTCATACTCGCTCTGAGCCAACTCCTCGCCAGCGCTATCCTCAGCTTGTGAGGTACTGTCAAAAGATTGGGTTTGAGTTGAAGCCGATCGCAGTACCTGAACCTCAGAGACCACCTCGGCCTGAGCCTGGGCGACCTTAGCAAATATCGCAACGGTGTCTTCATCCAAACGCTGTCCAGAGTCCAAACCAACATCACCCTGATTTTCTCCATCTTTCTGATTCGGCGTCATGAGGACCGTGATCTTTCCGTCGGTTTCGGCCACCGTCACCTGACCGCGAGTAATTTCCTCTTGTAATGCACTGCGGACTTTCTCTAGATCCGTTGCGTTTGGCGTATCCGATGGTCTGTTTGTTATCTTTAACTCAGGGTCAGGTGGCTGTTCTTCGTCGGTGGTTTGCTCACTTATTGTTTGCAAGGGCGTAGGTTCCACTTTTGCCTGCATAAATTGATCGGCAATAATATTGTCAGCTGTCGGGGGTTCTACGACCGGTACCACACGCTGTACGCCCATGCTGTCGTTCATAGAACCACTGACTTCCTTAAATTTCGGAACGTTCATCTGAGCGAAAGAAAGCAGCAAAACAAAAAACGCCATAAGGAGAGTAGCCATATCAGCAAAGGTCGCCATCCACGCAGGGGCGCCACCACCTGGACACTTAGGGCATTCGACGGGGGGCAACTCCTCGGGTGGCTCGGGCGGCGGACCAACAGGCTCCTCCTCCGGAGCTTGGGCCTCGGAGTCTTCGGGTGCATTTGCATCAACTGCCTCGGACTCCTCGTCTCCTGCACCTTGGATATCTTGTTTGTCGTCTTCCTCAGCCAAAAATCACACTCTCCGCACGGTTCAATTATCGTCAACAATCACTTCAATACGGCGATTTCGGGCGCGGCCACTCGCCGTATCATTGGTATCTAGTGGTCGGGTGTCAGCAAACCCCGCGATTTGCACGTTTCCTCCCTCCAAACTGGTTGAAGTAAGCAAAAAATCTGCAATCGAAGCTGCTCTAGCAGCGGATAGATCCCAATTGGATTTAAATCGATCGCTGAAGGCCACGGGAACGTTGTCTGTGTGCCCCTCGACCATGACGCTACCAGGGTATTTTGCGAGACTGTTACCCAAACGCGTCAAAGTTGGCGTAAACGCCTGTCGTAAGTCTGACGAACCAGAGGTGAAACTTCCCTGACTCGCCAGCCTAACAATGATTTTGTCGCCGTCTTTTTCTACCTCGGCCAAACCAGCCGCGATCTCGTCAGATAAATCGGCGCGGAGGCGGTCATACTTAGACATACCAGAGGCATCACTGCTTCGAGACTGACGTCGACTTGAGTTGGCACCCGTTTGACTGCCCTGAGCTTGATCAGCGAGATGAACCCCTACCTTTGTGCTCAGCTCTGCGGAAATTTCCGCTACTTTGGCCACTGCATCAAGAGTCTCTTGAGCCACTTGACCGCCTCTTCCCTCACCGTCTTTGCCCTCTTGACCACCAGCAGAGGCAGGCTCGAGCAAGGTCACTTTTATTTCACCGTTCTCAATTCGAACGTCCGCCATCCCTTTGTTTAGTTCCTCTTCAAGGGCTTCTTGTACCTGCTCGAAATCGTCATCCAGCGGGTCTTCATACTCGCCCTCTTGAGTTTTCTTTTCGATAAAATCACCGCGGACGAAATCAGATTGCTGCTCCTTCACGTCCATAACCGAGCGCTCAGCTACAGCAGGCGTGAAATTCTCTACCATGATGCTACGCGCCATTGGAATTGTTACCTTGGGAACGATCTTTTCGATACCAAAGGCCTGCTTAAGAGAGCCCGCCACCTGTTTAAACTTGGGGACTTCAGTTTCCGCAAAACTCAGGAGCAGAACAAAAAACGCCATCAGAAGAGTCGCCATATCGGCAAACGTGGCCATCCAAGCAGGTGCCCCACCACCAGGACACTTTGGGCAATCATCTTTGGGCTCTTCAGGCGGTGGAGGCCCGGGCGGCGGTAAATCGGCATCCACCAACCCCTCGCCCTCTCCAGAATCATCTGCGTCGTCAGATTTGTCAGTCTGGCTGTCAGTCGCCTCATCAGTCTCGCCGGCGTGCTCATTTTCCCCCGCTTGCTCCTCCGGCGGCGCAGAACCGGGCTCGCCAACCTCGGTGTCGAGGGCGCCCGCTTCGCTGCTTACGGCATCGGGTTTTGCGTCTTCGCCATCAGCCATCTTGCGCTATCTCAAAAATGAAGAAGAACCCAGATCACGCTGCCGCAATCTTTTCGCGGCTCTTTGGCGATACGAACGAAGCCAGCATGTCACCCAGAACTCTGGGGTTGCCACCTTCCTGCATGAAGAGAACACCCTCAATAATTAGCTCATTATTGGCCGACTCAAGTGCTGACGCGTTCTCAAGTTTTTGTGCAATCGGCAAGCAAATTACGTTAGCCAGGATGGCGCCGTACATCGTCGTCAGCAGGGCAACCGCCATCGCCGGTCCGATAGCTTTGGGGTCGGACATGTTTCCCAACATAATGACCAGACCCGCCAAAGTTCCAATCATGCCCATGGCTGGTGCTATTTCACCCCAAGCACTAAATATTTTTGCCCCCATCTCGTGACGAAGCTTCATCATGTCGTTGTCGCGATTGAGCGAACTTTTTATGATCTCGCCATCGGTGCCGTCAACCAGCATCGACACCGCTTTCGCCATAAACGGGTTGCTAATGTCCTGCCCTTCAAGAGCTATCATGCCGTCCTTGCGAGCTATGTTGGCCAATTCAACGATTTGTGTAATCAGATCTACCGGGTCATCGATTTTCCTGGAGAAGGCCTTACCCATC
>Ga0181580_10004891_pt1 | contig 10858 bp, 10 predicted proteins | sample 071ome_23_FD_132413 | JGI IMG/M metagenome (GOLD analysis project Ga0181580, IMG submission 132413) | Coastal salt marsh microbial communities from the Groves Creek Marsh, Skidaway Island, Georgia - 071403BT metaG (megahit assembly) | ecosystem: Environmental > Aquatic > Marine > Intertidal...
ACCACATCGGGTTCGGTGGTGACCGTCAGGGCGTGCAGGTCGACGATGCCGTGGAAGACGTCCTTGTCGTGCTGCCCGTCCACCCAGTTCCGGAGAGCACCGAGGTAGTTCCCGAGGTGGACCGCACCGGTCGGCTGGATGCAAGAGAGGACTCGGGTCACAGCGCGAGGCTACCGACGAGGCCGTGAGCGGGCATACCCCGGGCCCTCAGCTCCGTTGGGTAGCGTTGGCGCGTGGCCGTCGACGTCTCCACCGAGGTGTACCAAGGGCCGTTCGACCTCCTGCTCCAGCTGATCCTCAAGGAGCAGGTCGACCTGTACGACGTGGATCTCGCCTCCATCGTCGATGGCTATCTCGCCGAGGTCGAGCGTATGCAGGCCCTCGATCTCGAGGTGGCGACGGAGTTCCTCCTGATCGCGGCGACCCTCGTCGAGTTGAAGACGAGGCGGCTGCTCCCGGGCTCAGGGGATGTCGATCTCGATGACGAGCTCGCGCTCTGGGAGGAGCGGGACCTCCTGCTCGCCCGGCTACTCGAGTGCAAGACCTTCAAGGACGTCGCGTCGGTCTTCAACGAGCTCGCGGCAACGGCATCGCTCCACTTCCCCCGGGAGGTCGGCCCCGATGAGCGCTATCGATCCCTGCAGCCGGATCTGCTCGAGGGGACCTCGGTGCGGCGCCTGGCCAGCGCGGCGATCCGAGCGCTGACCCCACGACCCGAACCGTTCGTCGACCTATTCCACGTCAGCATCGTCAGGGTTACCGTCGCCGAGGCGGTGGCGGAGCTGGCCGAAGAACTGCCGGACCTCGGAAGGGTCCCGTTCAGGCGACTGGTCGAGGGACTCGTCGAGCGAGTCGAGGTGATCGTGCGCTTCCTCGCTGTGCTGGAGCTCTACAAGCAGGGTCTCGTCGAGCTCGACCAGTTCGAGCGATTCGGCGACATCGAGGTCGAGTGGACGGGTGGGGACGATGTGGAGGCGGCGCTGAGCGGCGTCGACGCCTACGAGGGATGAGCATGGAACTGCCGGAGACCGCCGACGGCTCGGACGGGCCCACTGAGGGAGACCACGAGTTCCTGCAGGCCATCGAGGGCATCCTCCTCGTCGCCCATGAGCCCGTGGCACCCGACCTCATCGCTCAGCTCCTGGAGCGTCCGATCGGCGCCGTGATCGACGGGATCGAGCTCCTCCGTGACTCGTACCGCGCCGAGGGCCGTGGCTTTGAGATCGGCGAGGTGGCTGGGGGGTATCGCTACCAGACGGTCGAAGCGGTGGCCCCGTGGGTGGAGCGGTTCGTGCTGAGTGAGCAGCGAGCTCGACTCAGCGGGGCTGCGCTCGAGACCTTGGCGATCGTGGCCTACAAACAGCCCATCTCCCGGGCGCAGGTCGCCTCGATCCGCGGCGTGGATCCCGACGGGGTGCTCCGAAGCCTCGCGGCCCGCGGGTACATCGCCGAGGTCGGCCGCGACAGCGGGCCCGGTCAGGCGGTCCTGTGGGGCACGACGACGACGTTCCTGGAGCGTCTGGGGCTTCCCTCCCTCGATGATCTGCCGCCCATCGCCGAGTTCATCCCCTCGGCTGATGTGGTGGAGACACTCGAGTCAGGCCTTCGGATCGACGCGGAGACGCTGACCGAGCCTCCAACCGGCGATGGATGAGGAGGGGGAGCGCCTGCAGAAGGTGCTCGCCTCACTCGGCTTCGGCAGTCGGCGCGCCTGTGAGATCCTGATCTCCGAAGGCCGTGTGAAGGTGAACGGCACCACCGCGATCCTCGGCGCGCGCGTACGCCCCGAGAACGATCAGGTGACAGTGGATGGGGCTCCGGTAGGCGTCCGACCCGGGCTCGTTCACTACCTGCTGAACAAACCCAGGGGCGTGGTCACGACCGCCAGCGATCCGCAGGGTCGTCCCACCGTCGTCGAACTGGTCCCCGGCGAGCCTCGGGTCTTCCCGGTCGGTCGCCTCGATCTCGACACTGAGGGGTTGATCCTGTTGACGAACGACGGCGGGCTCGCCAATGCCGTCGCCCACCCGTCGACGGGGGTGGAGAAGGAGTATCTGGTCGAGGTGCACGGTGGCAGGTTGTCGCCGAACGCCCTTCGTCGCCTCCGGGAGGGTGTCGAACTTGACGACGGGCCGACAGCTCCGGCCCGTGTCGCGCAACCGAGCCCCGGCGTGGTGCGCATCACCATCCACGAGGGCCGCAATCGGCAGGTTCGGCGGATGTGCGCCGCCGTGGGACATGAGGTGAAGCGCCTGGTGAGGGTGCGCATCGGCCCGCTCTCCGATCGTCGTCTCGGTCCCGGTGAGTGGCGAGAGCTGCTTCCTGACGAGGTGATCGCCCTCGGTCGCGCCGTCGCGACCTCTGGATACGATCAGCCCGCGTGAGCGAGACCAGGGAGGGAGCACGGCGGGCGAATGTCGTCGGACTCGGCCTGATCGGGGGTTCCGTCGCTCTGGCGCTCCGTCACCGCGGGTGGCATGTCTCGGGGGAGGACTCGCAGCCCGGAGTCTGCGAGCGGGCGCTGGCTCTCGATGCCATCGATGCCGTGGGGCTCGATCCACATGCTGAGATCACGTTCATCGCCACACCGGTCGGCGCCATTGCATCGGAGGTGGAGCGGGCCCTGGAGTCCACCACCGGCCTCGTCACCGATGTCGGCTCGGTGAAGGCCGATCTGTGCGCCCGTATCCACTCGCCCCGATTCCTCGGTGGTCATCCCATGGCGGGCAGCGAGCTCGATGGGATCGATGGCGCCGACCCGGAGATGTTCGAGGGGGCGGTGTGGGTCCTCACTCCGGACGCTGATGTCCCTGACGACACCTTCGCCACGCTGGCGTCGATCATCGCGGGCCTCGGTGCTGAGGTGGTCGCCCTGCCACCGCTCGACCACGACCGACTGGTGGCCGTAGTGAGCCATGTTCCGCACCTCACCGCCGCCAGCCTGATGGCGCTCGCTTCGGACCGGGCGGAGGAACATGCCTCACTGCTTCGGCTCGCCGCCGGGGGCTTCCGGGACATGACGAGGATCGCGAGCGGGCGTCCGGGCATCTGGATCGACATCTGCCGGGCGAACGGCCGGGCGATCGCCGACGCCCTCGACGAGATGATCGCGGCACTCAGCGAGATGCGTCGGATGGTGGTCGACGACGACCACGACGGACTCCTCGAGGTGCTGACGGCCTCCCGCGAGTCCCGGGTGAACCTCCCGGGACGGGTCACCGACCCCACATCGCTGTCTGAGGTTCGGATCCGGATCCCCGATCGCTCAGGCGCGGCCGCCGAGGTCTTCACCCTCGCCGCCGAGCTCGGCGTCAACATCGCGAGCTTCGAGGTGGTCCACCTGGCCGAGGGGGCACGTGGAGTGGCGGTCGTACTCGTGGACACCTCCGCGGCCGAGGTCTTCCGGGGAGGCCTCCTGGCGCGTGGCTTCCGACCGACGGTGACCGCGCTCTCATGAGCGGGTCCGCCGCTGAGGCCCGCTCAATCAAGACGATTCAGCCAGGCTTCTCTGCCCGGGTCGAGGTCCCCGGTTCGAAGAGCATCGCGAATCGGGCTCTCGTCTGCGCGGGTCTGGCCCGAGGCGGTTCTCGCCTGCATCGTCTGCCTGACGGGGACGACACCGTCGCGATGCTCAATGGGCTTGCCGTCCTCGGGGTGTCGACAACGGTTGAAGGCGAAACGGTGAACGTCGCCGGGGTGGACGGCCGACCCCGCTCCGGTCGGATCGACGCTGGCCTGGCTGGAACAACCTCGAGGTTCCTGACCGCGGTGGCGGCTCTCGCGGAGGGTGCCACCGAGGTGACGGGGGCCCGACCGCTCCGCGGTCGTCCCTTCGGCGAACTTCACCGAGCGCTCCGACAGATCGGGGCCGAGGTTGACAGCGACACGGGTGGTCTTCCCGCCATCGTCACCGGTCCTGTCCGAGGGGGGAGGGTTCGTCTGGAGGCCGGAGTCTCCAGTCAGTTCGTGTCCGCGCTGATGATGGCTGGCGCCTGTATGCCCGATGGTCTTGAAATTGAACTGCATGGCGTCCAGGTCTCGCGGCCCTACATCGACATGACCTCGACCGTGATGGCGCTCTTCGGCGCTGAGGTCGCGGACGAGGGCGGCGCGCTGTCGGTGGCCCCGGGCGGCTACCGGGGCGCCGAGTTGGAGATCGAGCCGGATGCCTCCTCAGCGAGCTACCCGGCTGCGGTGGCGGCCGCCTGCGGGGGAGAGGTCGTCATTCCCGGTCTCGGAGTGAGCAGCGTCCAGGGAGACGTCGCGTTCCGGGAGATCCTGCGCGCGATGGGCGCCTCCGTCATCACTGAGTCGTCCTCGACGACGGTGAGTTGCGCGGCGGGAGCGCTGCGCGGTGTCGATGTCGATATGCGCGACTGCTCGGACCTGGTGCCCACCATCGCCGTGCTAGCGGCCCTCGCCGACGGTGTCACGCGCATTGATGGGGTCGGCTTCATCCGACGGAAGGAGAGCGACCGGCTCGGTGACCTCGCCGATGGCCTCGCTCGTTGTGGGGTCGCCGTCGAGGTGACCGCGGACGGTCTGGTGATCACCGGTGGCGGGACCCGCGGGGCGCGTGTGGCCACTCATCACGACCATCGGCTCGCGATGGCGTTCGGTGTCCTCGGTTCGGCCGTGCCCGGTGTCGTCGTCGAGGATTCGGATGTGGTCTCGAAGAGTTGGCCCGGCTACTGGGGGATGCTGGACGCGTTCAGCCGCTGATCGTCACCGGGGTTACCAGTGGATGGTGACATGCCACGTGATGGCCCGGTTCGATCTCGGTCATCTCCGGCACCTCGGTGCGGCATCGATCGTCGGCGGCGGGGCAGCGCGGATGGAACCGGCAACCGCTCGGTGGATTGATCGGCGATGGCGGCTCGCCGGAGATGCCGGTCGAGGTACGGTCGGCCGTCGGATCGGGGACGGGTACCGAGTCGAGGAGCACCTGGGTGTACGGGTGGGCCGGTCGAGCGTAGAGGCGGTCGGGTGTGGCGATTTCGCACAGACGACCGAGGTACATCACCGCGACACGATCCGAGATGTTCTTCACGACCGCGAGGTCATGGGCGATGAAGATCATGGTGAGCCCGTGGGCGGCCTTCAGATCCTCGAGCAGGTTGAGGACCTGGGCCTGCACGCTGACGTCGAGGGCGGAAACCGGTTCGTCGCAGATGATCAATGTCGGGTCGAGTACGAGCGCTCTCGCGATCGCGATGCGTTGACACTGCCCGCCGGAAAACTGATGTGGTCGTGAGTCGTGGGCGCGCTCCGGGTCGATGCCCACTTCCTCCAGGGTGCGATCGACCCGCGCGGCGCGCTCCTCTTGTGTGCCACGAGCCCAGATGTCGAGCGGATCGAGCACACTGTCGCGGACACGACGACGAGGGTTGAGCGATGAGATCGGGTCCTGGAAGATCATCTGGACCCTGGTGCGGGCCTCGCGCAGCTCCGCCCGTCCGAGGGTCGTCAACTCGCTCGACTCGAACTCGATCGAACCAGACGTCGGTCGCGGCATCTGCATGATCGCGCGGCCGGTCGTCGACTTGCCGCACCCGCTTTCGCCGACGATGCCGAGGGTCTCGCCCCGGGCCAGGTCGAAACTGATGCCCGAGACAGCCTGAAGGCTCCGCTTCCGTCCCATCGGGAACTCGACGACAAGGTCACGGACCCTGAGCACCGCATCGATATCGGGTCGGAGGTGAGGTGCGTCGCTCACGGTCGTCCTCCGATGGTGAGACCCGCCGCGAGTTGCTCGCGGGTCTCGAGATACTCGGGTGAGCCCACGGGGAACCAGCAGGCGTAGCTGTGGGTCGGGTCCTGCGTGGGGCTGAGAGGAGGTCGCTCCTCTCGGCAGCGGTCGCGCGCGTACGCGCATCGAGGGGCGAACGGACAACCCGGTGGGGGGTCGATCAGCTCTGGTGGCCGGCCGGGAATGGTCGTCAGCCGAGTGTGGCTCGGCTGGTCGAGTCGCGGGATGCTCGCTAGCAGCGCCTCGGTGTAGGGCATCCGCATGTCGGCGAACAGGGTTGCTGTCGGCGCGATCTCCACCAGGCGGCCGCCGTACATGACGGCGATGACGTCGGTGTGCCCGGCGACGACTCCGAGGTCGTGGGTGACGAGGATGACCGACATGTTGCGCTCGGCTCGCTGCTCGGCGATGAGATCGAGGATCTGCGCCTGCACCGTCACGTCGAGGGCCGTCGTCGGCTCATCGGCGAAGAGCAGGCTGGGACCGCAGGCGAGAGCGATCGAGATCATCACCCGTTGACGCATTCCGCCGGAGAGCTCGTGGGGGTACTGGTTGATCCGTCTTTCGGGTTCGGGGATCCGGACATCGCGAAGGAGACGGATGGCCGTCGAGCGGGCGTCGCGGCGACTCATCCCGAGGTGAATCCTGAGGGGCTCGGCGATTTGCTCGCCGATCCGCATGACCGGGTTGAGCGACACCATCGGATTCTGGAAGACCATCGACATCTCGCGACCCCAGAGGCGCGACATGTCGGGCGCACCGGGCCCAAGCAACTCTTGATCGCCGAAGCGGATCGAGCCCTCCCGACGCGCCGTGGAAGGCAGGAGGCCCATGATCGACCGGGACAGGACGGTCTTGCCCGACCCCGACTCTCCGACGATGCCGAGGGACTGTCCGCGGTCGAGGGTCAGAGAGACGTCGTCGACCGCGCGCACCGGTCCCCGTTCGGTCGCGAAGGTCGTGCTGAGCGACTCGACCGTCAGTATCCGCCCGGTGTCGACCCGGCCCTCGGTCTGGAGCCCGCTCACAGTCCGATCTCCTTGACATCGAAGTAGGAGCGGATCCGGTCTCCGGCGTAGTTGAGTGCGAGGACGGTGATGAACAGGATGATGATCGGTCCAAAGGCGATCCAGGGCGACTTCTCCAACTCGCGGGAGCCGGCACCGAACAGGATCAACTTGCCCCAGGTGGAGCCCTTCTCCACGCTGAGGCCCAAGAAGGCGAGGCCTCCCTCGGCGACGATCGCCACCGCCATGCCGAGCAGTGCGAGCGCGCCCATGGGTACGACCACATTGGGGAGCAGCTCCCTGATGATGATCCGGCGGTCGCCGGCACCGATGGCCCGGGCCGCGGTCACGAACTCGCGCTCGGCGAAGGAGAGGGTGCTGGCCCTCGCGAGTCGGCCGACGGGCGCCACCGCCAGCACCCCGAGGGTGAGGGCGATCGTCACCAGGCCACGGTCCAGGAGAGCGGTGATCAGGATGGCGAGAACCAGTGAGGGGAACGAGAGGAAGACGATGAAGATGAACGAGATGAGCTTGTCGGTCCGTCCGCGCAGGTAGCCGGCGATGATGCCGGCGGTCCCGCCGACGAGCATGCCGAAGGCGATCGCGACGAAGCCGATCACGAGCGAGACCCGCGCCCCGTAGATGGTCCTGGCGAACATGTCTCGGGCATCCTGATCGGTACCGAACCAGTGCGTGCCCGAGGGCGAGTACGGCGGCCGCACGCCCTTCACGAGGTAGTAGGCGTCGGGATCCTTGATGGGCAGCAGGGGAGCGAAGATCGCGAGCAGGCTGATCACCGCCAGCCAACCCACCGCCACCCAGAAGAGCGTGCCCAGCCGCTTCTCGATGGTGTCAGTCATCGTTTCACCCGTGGATCGATGAGGGTGTAGACGATGTCGACCACGACGTTGACGAGGACGAATGCGGTGGTGATGATCATCACGATGGCGAGCACGATTGGGAAGTCCTCACGGAGGATCGCCTCGACGATGGCCGAGCCGAGTCCGGGTATCCGGAAGATGCTCTCCACGATCAGCGATCCGCCGATGAGGGCCCCGGTGTTGATCCCGAACACCGTGATGAAGGAGAACAGTGACGGTCGGAGTGCGTGACGCAGCAGGACCCGCCGACGACTGACCCCCTTCGACCGTGCCATGAGGATGAAGTCCTCCTGGAGCGTTGTGATCAGATCGGTTCGGAGGAGACGTTGATAGACGGCCGCTGCCGGAAGGGCGATGGTCAACGCCGGCAGGAAGGTCTGATAGATGCGGGTGAGCCAGGGGTCGGTTGCCTTGAAGGTCAGCGGGAACCAGCCGAGCTTGATGCCGAAGATGTATTTCAGGATCACCGCGAGGGCGAAGTTCGGCATCGCGATCAACAGGAACGAGTTGATGGTCGACACTCGATCCGCCGGACGGTTCGCTCGCGCTGCGGTGATCAGCGCCCACGGGATCGCGATCATGGAGGCCAGGAGTTGCGCCATGACGATCAGGGTGAGCGAGCGGGGAAAGCGTTCCGCAATGAGGTTGCTCACCGGCGGCTGACCGGTGGAGCCGAACTGCACCCCGAAGTCTCCGGTGACCATGTCGCCCAACCATCGCACGTACCGCTCAGGTAGCGGCCGGTCGAGGTGGTAGAGCTCCTTGGCGGCCGCCACCTTCTCGAGGCTCTCGGGCTTCGTGTCGGCGGCGGCCGGTCCAAGGATGTTGAAGAGAGGATCACCGAGCAGGTTCATGGCGCCGAACGTCAGCATGCTGACCGCAAGCAGCAACATGACCGACGCCGTGAGGCGTTGAACCCAGTAGTTCACCTTTTCTACGTCCGAGACGGATCAGATCAGTGGTCCGTCACTCGATCCAGACTTTGGAGAACCAGGTCCGACCGCTGACGGCGCAGCGCATCCTCTCACCACCGGCGGAGGTGTGGTCACAGACGCCGCGCACATTGTCGGCGAATGAGTTCACCCAGGTGGTGTGGGTGAAGAAGACGTAGGTGAACGCCTCGTTAATGAGCGCCTCCGCCTGCTTGAGCACCTCGGCGCGAGCCTCGAGGTCCGACATGGCCGTCGCCTGGAAGAGCAGCGCGTCACGATCCTCGTCGCAGTTGCGCGGCCAGTTCAAGGACAGCCCCGCCGGGTTGATCGTGGCGCAAAGGAGCCAGACGTTGTCGGTCCAGACGTCGACGGCGCCGAACTGGCGCCAGGTGTTGACGTTGTACTGGCCGATCGCGGTCTGGAGCACGTGGGCGTCCTGGGGTAGCTCCTGGAAGGTGACGTTGAAGCCGACGCTCCAGGCCTCGTCGAGCAACTCGGCGATACGGGTCTGGACCACCGACGGGCCCGACCACTGCAGCTCGACGTTGATCTTGCCGTCGGTGCAGGTCGTGGTGCCGAGGAGCGGGTTGGTCTCCTCACCCCGCTCCTCGCAGTATTCCGCAACGAGAGCGACGGCCGTGTCGGGGTCGTTGCCGACCTGGACGAGATCCGGGTTGTAGTTGATGCTCTCCGGAGTGAACCGCTGGGTGGCGCGGCGGGAGACGCCGAGGCCGATCAGCTCGACGTACTCCTCGATCGGCGTCGCGTGCGCGAGGGCCTGACGGGCGCGGATGTCGTCGAACGGCGGGATCGCCGTGTTCATCATCGCGTAGGACTCCTCGCCGGTGTCGTCGATGATGGTCTGGTAGTCCGCGTTGTCGACCAGGTCGAGGATCGACGCTTGGTTCGTGGTGTGGAGGGCATCGAGGTCGCCGTTGAAGAGGAGGCTGTTGCGATCGTCACCGTCGGTGACCGGGTAGAACTCGACGGCGTCGAGGTAGACGTCGCCACCCCACCACTCCTCGTTCCGCACGAAGCGAGTCACGGAGTCCTCGCTGCGGCTGTCGAACACGAACGGACCGGTGCCGACCGGCGCCTGGTTGAGGGTTGGGTCCTCCTTGGCGGCGGCGATCCAGGTGGGGGAGGCCACCATGCCGAGCTGGCCGGTCAGGATCGAGCCAAAGTCGGCGATCGGGAAGTTCACGTTGAACTCGATCGTGAGGTCGTCGACGGCGATGGCAGCCGTGTCGTCGGCCGGGAAGAACGGCATGATCGCCAGTCCGACGAGCGGATCGCCCCGTTGGGCGTTGAAGTTGACGAGCACGGCCTCCGCGTTGAGCGGTGTGCCGTCGTGGAAGGTGATGCCCTCGCGGAGCTTCATCGTCCAGGTGGTCAAGGTGTCGTTCGGCGTGAACGACTCTGCAAGATGCGGGGTAGAGACATCGTTCTCGTCGTAGACGGCGAGTGTGTCGTAGACCGCGTTGGCCATCATGAGCCCGGAGGCCGCCAGTGCGGAGGATGTCGGGTTCAAGCCGTTGACATCGGCCTCGAGCCCGTAGCGGAGGGTGCCTCCGAAGATGGAGTCCGCGTCGTCATCGGGCGGAAGGGTCACGTCGGTCTCGGTCTCGCCGAGGGTGTCGTCCCCGGCCGGCTCCTCAGCGGGTTCGGACGCGGGCTCCGACGCCGACTCGGCCGCCGGCTCAGCAGCGGGTTCGCTGTCGTCGGACCCCCCACAGGCTGTGACGACGAGGCCGGCGGTGGCCAGCACGGCGCCCAATCTGCGGAACGGACGATGGGAAGACGATGACCTCATGTAAATCCCCCTGTTCACAGCCGGACCCCATGTCCGGCCCCCGAACCTTACACCACTGCCCCCGATGCCTGGAATCGTCGTTCCGTGTGAACACATGCGCCCCATCTAGGCTCTCGGGCGTGCCCGTGGTCCTGCCAGAAACCCTCGATGAGCTCCGCACGGTGACTGCCGGCGGCGATGTCGTGCTCCTCGCCGGGGGCACGGACCTCATGGTGGCGCTGAACCATCGAGCACGGGTGCTCCCTCCGGATACGACGGTCGTCGGGCTGTCCGCCATCCCCGAACTGGCGACGTGGAGCCACGAGCCCTCCTCGGGCGAGATCACCATCGGCGCCTGTGTCACCTGGGCCGATCTTGAACGCCCACCGTTCGACCAATTGTGTCCCGCCCTCGCCCAGGCCGCGAGAACGGTCGGATCCCCGCAGATCCGCAACGCGGGGACACTGGCCGGCAACATCGCGACCGCCTCTCCGGCC
>Ga0181580_10004893_pt1 | contig 10855 bp, 11 predicted proteins | sample 071ome_23_FD_132413 | JGI IMG/M metagenome (GOLD analysis project Ga0181580, IMG submission 132413) | Coastal salt marsh microbial communities from the Groves Creek Marsh, Skidaway Island, Georgia - 071403BT metaG (megahit assembly) | ecosystem: Environmental > Aquatic > Marine > Intertidal...
AATTATATTCTGGTTTTTTTTTCTGTGATTTAGATATAGAGGGTATCGCACCCAAAAGAGCAACACTTGATATATTTTTAAAGAAATCTCTCCTTTTCATAATTCTTATTATTACATAAATTCAAGATTAGCAATCGCTAAAATTAACCATTTTTTTCCTATATTGTCGAATGAAACCTCAACTCTTGTGTTTGATTCAAAGCCTTCAGATGATATAACTACACCTTCTCCAAATTTTTTGTGTTTCACTCTTTTCCCAATAACTGATTCTCCCTCATAAATATTATCTAAATTAGAATGAGTATTTCTATCAAAAAATTTTCTTGGATTAAAACCTATTTCTTCAACAATTTCTTGCGGTATCTCTTTTAAAAATCTTGAAGGCATACAAAAATTTTCTGTACCATACTGTCTTCTTAATTGCGCATAAGAAAGATATAAGTTTTTTCTCGCTCTAGTAATGCCAACGTAGCATAACCTTCTTTCCTCTTCCAAATTATCTTCTTCAATAGACATACGACTAGGAAATAAATTTTCTTCTAAGCCAACCATAAAAACTATTGGAAACTCCAGACCTTTTGATGAATGTAATGTCATAAGTTGAACGCATTCATCCCATTCTTCTCCTTGTCCTTCCCCAGACTCTAAAGAAGTGTGAGTTAAGAATGCATCTAATATAGTCTGATTGTCTTCTAAATCTATATTCAAAAATTCTTGAGCAGCAGAAATTAGTTCATCTAGATTCTCTAATTTTGACCTAGATTGCTCTGTTTTACTTTTTTCATATGTGGACTTGATTTTTGTTTGATTAATAATTTCATTTATTTGGAATGGTAAATCATCTTTAGAAAAAATATTTTTAATTAAGTTAATTAAATTAAAAAATTCATTTAATGAATCTGATGCTTTTTTCGTAAATATTTTCTCGTTTTTTAAAGCAACTGGAATTGCTTCAAATAAAGAAATTTTTTCTTTTTTGGAAAAATCTCTCAAAATTTTTTTTGTTTTTTCACCAATTCCTCTGACCGGTGTATTAATAATCCTTTCCAAGGAATTATCATCATTATGATTTACAGCTAATCTCATATAAGCAATTACGTCTTTAATTTCACTTCTTTCAAAAAATCTAAAACCGCCGTAAATTTTGTATGGAATTCCTTTCGATATTAATTTTTCTTCAAAAACTCTGGACTGAGCATTTGATCTATATAGAATTGATATTTCGTTTCTCTTAAAATTACTTTGCATAAGCGATTCAATGCTTTCTACTACAAAGTTTGCTTCATCAATTTCATCATTGGCTGAATAAATTTTAATTAAGTCACCGCTTTTATCTTCTGTCCAAAGATTTTTACCCATTCTTGAGTTGTTATTTAAAATGACACTATTTGCTGCATTTAGAATGTTTCCTGTTGACCTATAATTTTGTTCAAGTCTAAAGATTTTTATTCCACTGAAGTCTTTCTGTAATTTTTTTATATTTTCTACCTTTGCTCCTCTCCAGCCATATATAGATTGATCGTCATCTCCAACAGCAAATATTGATGTATCATTACTAGTAAGAATTTTTATTAAATCATACTGAATTGTATTGGTATCTTGAAACTCATCAATTAAGATGGTTTTAAATAAATTATGATAGTATTTTCTTGTCTCTATATTTTTTTGAAATAATTCTAAAGTTCTTAATATTATTTCACCAAAATCTACCAAACCACTCTTATTGCAATAATCTTCATATATTTTATATATTTTATTATATTGAGTTGTAATAAAGTCATCATCTTTTGTTTTATTACTTCTAAGACTTTGATCCTTTTTTTTATTAATATACCAAGCTACTTGTTTTGGTTGAATTTGCGAATTCTCAATTTCATTTTCTTTCATTATTCTTTTAACAATTCGAATTTGGTCTTCGCTATCTATAACTTGAAAGTTTTTTGGTAAAAGTACTTTATGATAATTAGATCTTAATATTCTATGACATATCCCGTGAAAAGTTCCTACCCACATACTTTCAATTTTTATATTTAATACATTTGATAGTCTACTTTTAATTTCTCTGGCCGCTTTATTTGTGAAAGTAACTGCTAATATTGAATAAGGGGAATAATCATTATCTTCTATAAGCCACAAAATTCTCTGAATGAGGACGCGAGTTTTACCACTTCCTGCGCCTGCAATTACCAAACAGTTTTTTGATAAATTACATACAGCATTTCTTTGAGCTTCATTTAGATCATTTAAGGTATAACGTAATTCCATTTTACTAAAATGTTCCAAATAAAATCATAATTAATAAAATTAAAAATAAAATTGAAGTTCTAAGATTAGAGATTTTTATTCTATATTTTAATTCTTCAATTTCTTTTTTATTTCCACTATCCTGAAGTTTTCTTTTTACTAAAGATAAAGTTTCTGGAAAATCAGCTATCTCATTTACTAATCTTGGGCTATTTCTTGATATTTTTTTTATAAATGATGAAATACTCATATTATCCTTTGCCCATTTTTCGAAAAATGGTTTTGCAGTTACCCAAAGGTCTAGATCAGGATATAAATCTCTACCAAGGCCTTCGATGTTTAGTAAAGTTTTTTGTAATAAAACAAGTTGGGGCTGAATATTCATCTCGTATTGTCTTGCCACTGAAAACAATCTAAGTAGCAGGTTTCCAAAAGAAATATCTTTGAGCGGCTTCTCAAATATAGGCTCGCAAACGCTTCTTATGGAATTTTCAAATTCGTCTATTCGAGTATTTTCTCCTACCCAGCCTGAATCGACATGAAGTTCAGCAACTTTTTTATAATCCCTCTGAAAAAAAGCCTGAAAATTAAGAGCTAGATATCGCTGATCGCTCTCAGATAAGGATCCCATAATTCCAAAATCTACTGCGCAGTATTTTGGATCATCAGGATTTTCATACGAAACAAATATATTTCCTGGATGCATATCAGCATGGAAAAAATTATGTTGAAAAACTTGTGTGAAAAAAATTTCCACACCCTTTTCTGCTAGCCTTTTAATATTTATATTATTTTTAACAAGATTATCTTTATCGCTAATCTGTATACCAAATACTCTCTCCATGACGAGAACATTTTGCCTAGTATAATCCCAATATATTTCAGGGACATACAAATAACTTGAATTTGTAAAATTTTTCTTTAGTAAATTAGCATTAGATGCTTCTTTTATAAAATCGAGTTCACCAAAGATAACTTTTTCATATTCATTTACAATTTCAAGAGGTTTTAATCTCTTTGATTCAGCCCAAAATTTATTTATAGCTTTTGCTATAAAATACATAAGACTTATATCTCTTTGAATTAATCTTTCTATTCCAGGTCTTAAAACCTTTATTATTACTTCTTTATCTTTAAGTTTTGCTGCATGCACTTGGGCAACAGATGCTGAAGCTAATGGATTAATATCAAAATTATCAAATATACTATCTATTTCACTATTTAGTGCTTGTTCAATTATTTTTTTAGCTTCTTCTCCTGAAAAAGGTGTTACTTTGTCTTGAAGTTTAACTAATTCTTTGGCTATGTCATCCGGGAGTAAGTCTTTTCTTGTAGAAATTGTTTGTCCAAGTTTTACAAATATAGGCCCCAGTTCTTCGAGCGTATTTCTTATATTCTCTCCTCTAGATAAATTATTTTTTCTAAACCATAATTTAGGAAAAAATATTCTTAAAAATTTGATTAGCCATAAATATTGAAAATCAAAAAGATCTTTGTCTAATGAATTTTTCATTATAATGGTATAAATTTTAATTAGTCGTAATATTTGTTTCATTATTTGTCTACTTACTATTCAATTTTTTAAATTTTGCTTCCAAAACTTCTATTTTATTTCTTAAATTATCGATGTCATTAATATGCTTATTTATTTCATCCTTTGATGGGATAATATCTGTCTCATCGCGAAAATACTCTTTTGTATTTCTTACAAAACTATTTTCAATTTCACTTTTTTTATTTTTTAGAAAATTTATAAACTTTGATGTATAAAAAGCTATATCATCATTTGTGTAATCAGCAATTAATTGCTCCCAATCAATATTTAATTTTGACATAAGGTTAGAAAAGTCTTCAGCTATTTCAATATTTCCAGTGATTTGTATAGAATTTACAACTTTTAAATCATTAATATAATTTAAAAAAGCTATCGGACTACCTTGCAGAGTAAGGTCAGGATGATGATCAATATTTTCTCTTAATTTAAAAGTGTTATCAAAGATCTCTATAAATATTGTTGTAGAAGTATTATTTAAAATAATATAAATATATTTTCCATTCAATTTATGAAAATCTTTTTCCTTAAGATTACTATTTTCTATAGCAATTACAATTAATTGGTTTATTTTTTCTGTAATCATTTAGATTTTATAGCCTTTATGGATTGAAACAATACCTAACGAAAGATTATTATATTTACATTTTTTAAAATTATTATCTTCCATAATTTTTATTAGCTCATTTTGCGATGGATGCATTAAAATTGATTCTGCTAAATACTTATAACTTTTTTCATCTTTAGCAATATGTTTTCCTAAATACGGAATAAAATTTTCTAAAAAAATGCTATATGGTTTTTCAATAATTTTTTCAGCCCTAGAAAATTCTAAAACTTGGACTGATCCACCAGGTTTAAGAACTTGGTATATTGAAGCAAGAGCTTTGCCTATACTTGATGTATTTCTTAAGCCAAAAGCCATAGTAACGTGGTCGAAACTATTCTCCATAAAAGATAAAGATTGTGCATCTGATTGAATATAAGATACGTTATTTATAATACCTTCATTAATTAAATTATCCCTACCTTGGTCGAGCATAGAAAAATTAATGTCGCAAGATATTACTGAGCCTTTTTTCCCAACTGCTTTGCTGATTAACTTAGTAATATCTCCAGTCCCCGCAGCTAAATCAAGGACAACATCCCCTGCTTTTATTTGTGAACATAACAAAAAGTATTTTTTCCAAAGTCTATGTACTCCAAATGACATAAGATCATTCATTAAATCATATTTTTTTGTCACAGAAGTAAAAACATCATTTACTAAAGAGGTTTTTTCTATTTCAGAAACCTCTTTAAAGCCAAAAGTGGCATTATTTATTTTATTGTTTGACTCTTTCATAACCTGCTTCCTTTAATTTATCTAAATAGGCTTTCCATTTCTCAGAATATTCAATACTTAATTCGTACAAATATTCCCAAGAATATATTCCTGTATCGTGACCATCATCATAAATAATTTGGATTGCATAATTCCCAACTGGAACAATTGTTTGTATAGAGACATTTTCTTTACCTACTTGTAGCTTCTCTTGACCAGGGCCGTGACCTTTCACTTCTGCGGAGGGTGAATACACCCTGAGATATTCTGCAGGCAAATCATATGAATTCTCTATATATTTTAAAGTAAGACAGGCAGATTTCTGATGTAAATTTATTTCTAGAGGTATATTCTTTGCCATTAGCTATTCCTTTTTTAAAGTTTTCTTTGACCTAGGGTGTACTTTATCATAAACATTCATTAGATACTGATTATCTAAATGTGTATATATTTGTGTTGTACTTATATTTTCATGCCCAAGAAATTCTTGGACAGCACGTATATTCCCAGATGATTCTAGCAAATGTGTAGCAACTGTGTGCCTCAATTTGTGTGGATATAAATTTTGTTCTACCCCTGATGCTTTTGCCAAGTAACTCATTCTAAGTTGAATATTTCTTGTTGAAAGAGGTTTGCCACTTAAACCAACAAATAAAAAATCAGACGAATCTTTTACATATTTTGCTCGAGCATCAACCCAAGTATTTATACTCTTCACAGCTTGGGAACCAATTGGCACTATTCTTGTTTTGTTGCCTTTACCTGTGACTCTAATAATTAATTCATTAAAATTTATATTTGATATTTTTGTATTTTTAAGCTCGCTTAATCTTAAGCCTGACGAATAAAAAAGCTCAAAGATTGCAATATCACGTAACAATAAGTCATTATTTTTATAATAACCTTCTTTTTTATTATTAATATCTGCTAGTAAATCAATATCTTTATGCTGTAATATTTTTGGCAAATTTTTTTCTGCTTTCGGAGACCTTACATTTTCTGCATAATTTTTACTTATATGTTTTTGCTTAGATAAAAAATTAAAAAAACCTCTAAGGCTTGATAAGTATCTTTTTATTGATCTTGGACTAATTCCATTTCGATGAAGACTTGCGATAAAATCTCTAATAACTTTTTCATCAACGAATGAAATTTCATTGATATTATACTTCTTGCAATAATTATCAAACGAATTTAAATCTCGTTTATAAGAAACTAATGTATTGGGAGAGTAATTTAAAACATTCTTTATATGCAAGATATAGTTCTTTAATAAAATTTGTATTTTAGCTTCATTCATTATATCTGAATATACTGCTCCAAGGAGTATGAAATAGTCACTGCTAAAGACTCCAGTAAATCAAATTGCAAGTCATTTCCCATCATTTCACTTTTTTGTTTAACAAAAATTATCCCCACAGGATATTCTATTCCCAGAGGACATAAAACATATGAGTTACTTACATTAATATATTTTTCTAAAGAATATTTTTTTATAAATTCTTGCGATAATAAACATGGTTTTTTATCTAAATATATATCATTAATTAAGTTTTTCATTTCGCTTTCACTTGAAAAATATTTTTTATCTAGTTCAGAAAATCCACTAAAATTAATCATATATATTTTTATTGATATAGATGAAAATTCATTTTCTATAAATTTTTCTATATATTTAAAAAGCGATTTTATACTGCGGTAAGATATTATTTCGTTAGAGAACTTTGAAATTTTTTCTTGAATATTTTTATTTATTTTTGCAGTTTCTATAATTTCAGCTAATTTTTTTTTTAGCAATTTATTTTCATTAATAAGTGATTTTATTCTAATATCTTCAAAAGATATAACATTTGTATTATTTTTTTTTAATACGAACATTTTATTTAATAAATCAACATTTTTAGAAATAAAATCTGGATTTTTTGAAAGATATTCTATAATAATTTCTTTTGAAATTTTTTTTGAAATTTTATTTTGATCCTTCTTATCTTTATATTTCATAAATTTTATAGCGAATAAGTTCCATTAAAAACGTACTTTGAGTCACCAAGTAGATAAATTGAATCTTCAATTTTTCCTGTCCATTTTACTTGAGCTTTACCTCCATTCATATGAATATAGCTATTTTTATGCTTTATTTCTGAATTTGTCATTTGCTGTGCCGACTGTAAACAAGCTGCTATAGCACAAGCTGCAGACCCACAAGCATTTGTTTCTCCAGAACCTCTTTCAAAAATCCTGGCTCTCCAATGATTATCTTTAATTTTTTCGATAATACTAATATTCACACCTTTTTCAAAAAATTTTTTTTTGTTAAATGCCTCAGCAAAACCTTTTAAATCAAAATTCAATAATTTATTTACAAGAAAAACAGCATGTGGGTTGCCTAAAAATATAGACGAAAAAAAATATTTTCTTTTTTTATATAAAAAATAATTTTTCCCAACTGCAATATTATTATTGAAATTGGCTTTTCCCATATCAACCATTATTGAATTTTTATTCACATAAGTAATGTTCAAATTAGTTGAAATTGTCTTAATTTTTATATTTTTCTTTCTCTTTCCATACTTTTCGAAATAGTATTTTCCAACGCATTTTGCTCCATTACCACATTGGCCTGACTCTGTACCATCCATGTTGTAAATTCTATAGTGAAAATCAATATTTTTTTTATTGCTTTTTTCTAAAATTAATATTTGATCGCATCCAATGCCATATTTTCTGCTAGATATGTCTTTAATATTTTTTTTATTTAATTTAAATTTATGATTAAGTTGGTCAATAATTACAAAATCATTTCCTAAGCTTTGCATTTTGGTAAAATTAAATTTTTTCATCTCTTTTTTCTAAATTATTAATTCTCTTTTAAGTAGGTCTTCAATTGTTTCTTTTTTACTTATTTGAATAGGCTTGCCATTTTTAATTAGTATTTCAGCTGGTTTTGTCCTAGAGTTATAGTTACTAGCCATTGAAGCTGCATATGCACCACAGGAATAAACAATAACAATATCACCTTGTTCTACCTTAAGTTTTATATCTTTTCCAAGAAAGTCAGCGCACTCACAGACAGGTCCGACAACATCGCATAATAATTCTTCTTTATTATTTCTTTCTTCGCTAATACAATCTATTTTATGTATAGCGCCATATAATGCTGGCCTAATTAGATTATCCATCCCTGCGTCAACTATTACATAATTTTTTTCACTATCTTTTTTAATGTATTCGACTTTTGTCAACAAAAATCCAGAATTACCGACAATGCTTCTCCCCAACTCTAAAATAATATTATAATTTTCTAAATTGTTATCTTTGATAGATACATTTATTGCTTCCCCGAAATCATTGAGAGTAGGCACTTTTTCATTATTATAACTAATTCCTAGACCACCACCCATATCAATTAATTCAATATGAATATTTTTACTTTTTAATTCCTCTATTATTTTAGCTACCGAGGATATAGCTTTTAGAAAAGGCTCGACGGTTTCAATCTGTGAGCCTATGTGATAATCAATACCTAGTAAATCAATGTATTTTTGTTCACTTGCATAAATAAATGCATCCATCATATTTTTTAAACTGATACCAAATTTAGTTTCTTCTAAACCAGTAGAGATATATTCATGAGATCCAGGGTCTATATTTGGATTAACTCTAATTGCTACGGGGGCATTTTTTTTTAGCTCATTAGAAATTTTATTAATTCTTTTCAGTTCTGAAAAAGACTCAACATTAATACAGTAAATTCCTTCTTCTATTGATCTTTTTATATCATCTTCAGATTTACCTACTCCAGAGTATACTATCTTTTTTGGGTCAGCCCCAATCTTTAAAACTCTATCAAGCTCACCCATTGAAACAATATCAAATCCACTACCTAAGTTGTATAATAATTTTAATATGCTCAAGCTAGAGTTAGCCTTAACCGAATAAAAAACATTTCTTTTGTCTTTAACAAAAATATTTTTTATCTGATTATAATTCTCAGATATTAAGTTTTCATCGTAAACAAAGCAAGGGGTGCCAAATTCTTTGGCTATATTTTCAAAGAAAGCATTATCTATCTTTTTAAAATTTTTTTTAGGATCTATATTCATTTTCAAAAACTAAATTTTTTGCTTCTTCTGGTAAATATAGGTCGCCTGTTTGCCCACAACCCTGAATAGCTAATAAAAGCAAACAAAAAAACATACACAAAATATTATTAAATTTTTTCATAAGTACTGATAATTTTTTTAGCTTTTTTTATCTGCCTCATTACTTCATTGAATGAAGCGCCTCCTAGGGATTTTTTATTGCTTACTGATCCTTCGACATTTAGAAACCTAAATACATCTTTTTCTGTTAAAGAAGAAATTTTTTGGAACTCTTCTAAAGTCAATTGATCTAAATTAAGATTTTTATCTATAGCATACCCTACTGTTTTGCCAACTATTTCGTGAGCATCTCGAAAAGGAACACCTTTTTTAACTAAATAATCTGCATAATCCGTTGCAGTAGAAAAACCTTTCTCTGCTGCAGCTTTAGCAACATCTTCATTTAATTTTAGATTTTCTAAGCACAAATTCATTGCTTGTAAACACATTTCTATTGTATCAGCACAATTAAATAATGCAGGTTTATCTTCCTGATTATCTCTATTATATGCAAAAGATTGAGCTTTCATAATTGTCAATATATTTACAAGTTGCCCATAAACTGTGCCAGTTTTACCTCTAATTAATTCTAAAACATCAGGATTCTTTTTTTGTGGCATAATTGATGAACCTGTACATATTTTGTCATCTAAAGATACAAAATTATACATTGTTGAACACCATACAATTATTTCTTCAGAAAATCTTGATAGATGAGACATGAGCAAAGAAGAGTTACTTATAAATTCAATAATAAAATCTCTATCACTCACGCTATCTAGGGCGTTATCCGAAACATTATCAAATTGCAATAACTTAGCAGTATACTTTCTATCGATCTTATAGGATGTTCCAGATAGTGCTGCCGCACCTAGAGGTGATGAATTTAATCTCATAAAACTATCCAAAAATCTTGATTTATCTCTTTCAAGCATAAAAAACCAAGCCATTAAAATAAAACCAAACGTGATCGGCTGAGCTATCTGCATATGAGTAAAACCTGGTATTATACTTTTACAATATTTTTCTGCTAGCTTTATAAGTGTTTTTTGAAGAGCAATAATATTTTCATAAACTGCTATAGTTTCGTCTCTTACATATAATTTCATATCAGTTGCAACTTGATCATTTCTAGATCTACCTGTATGTATTTTTTTTGCAGTATCTCCAATTAATGCAATAAGTTCATTCTCTATGTGCATATGAATATCTTCTAACGAATTTTTCCATGCCATTTTTCCACTCTCAATTTTTTTCTGTACTTTTTTTAAAGCAGAAAGAATCTTTTTAAGCTCTCCATCGCTCAATATACCAATTTTATTAAGCATCATAGAATGTGCTTTTGAACCCTCAATATCATATGAATACAGTCTTTTATCAAAATGAATTGAAGAAGTGAAAAGCTCAACAAAATTATGTGTTTTTTTGGAAAATCTTCCTTCCCAAGGTTTTTTTGTATTCTTTGTCATTGTGAAATACTATCTAATATAATTATAAATAAGTATAACATTAAGTTGACAATAAGGACGAAAGTTTAATGCCAAAAATTATAAGAATTGCTACTAGAAAAAGCCCATTAGCATTATGGCAAGC
>Ga0181580_10004896_pt1 | contig 10849 bp, 9 predicted proteins | sample 071ome_23_FD_132413 | JGI IMG/M metagenome (GOLD analysis project Ga0181580, IMG submission 132413) | Coastal salt marsh microbial communities from the Groves Creek Marsh, Skidaway Island, Georgia - 071403BT metaG (megahit assembly) | ecosystem: Environmental > Aquatic > Marine > Intertidal zone...
AGAGCGAGGCGCAACCGAGATTCCCATACCCGGGGACATCGGGAATTATGGACAAAACAGTCTATATGACGTTGACGGCCTTAAGGTCTTATTGACCGGTCACTGGGGTGGTTACTATACTGCGACAATTTGTGGATAACAATATGAAATTAACACTCCGGAGACTGAGGACTTTGATAAGAGAAAGTATTAGGCTTCAAGAAACTCGAAAAACAAAACAAGAATTCTATGATCAAGTTCGATCAAAATATCCTGATATTGATCGTGCTTTTTTTGTGCACTGGGTGGGTGAAGAAAGGCGCCAATGGGATACGTTAGATGAACGTATTGAAGAGATGACAAGCGGCACAACTGATGAATATTCATGCAACTTAATTGATCCTGCTGGAATGACAATCGATTCACATCGTAGAGGAAACTGGGGATCAATTGGTATTGTTTTCCAAGGAATTGCAACGTTTGGTAGTGTTCGAGACGTACATTCATATCGGGTACAAACCGACTCCGGAGTTCGAGCATATCCTCGTGTTATTAGGTCACCCAAAGAAGAAACTGATCGGTTAGGGCAACCCCAAGATCGATTTTTAAATATAGACTTGACTGACAATCCTAAGGATCAATCGGGTAGTTATTCTTCTGAATCCAATCTTGCTCGGGTTCGGCCTTCTGTGATGGGTATGAATTTTAATGATCAATTTAATCCGGAACCTTTTTTGGCACATCAACCTCGCTTTCCCTATTCCGAAGCTGAATTTTTGGTAATTCCAAAAACAGTCCATGCTGTTGTTTACATACCTGAAAATGATGGCACCCGGGATCCTTTTACACCAGATTATATTGAAGAGTTCATTGCAAAACACGGAGATAAATACCCACTTGTGCAAGGGAAAAATAATATTGGAAATCTATATCGGAACCTGTATAGGGGGAGTTAAGTTGTCGAGGAAGAGACCGGGGAGGTCTTACTCGGCAATCATAGAGTAAAAGTCGCGCCGGTGAGGAATCACCTTTTTTTGCGGGTTCCGAAGATCCAGTCGGACCAAGTGGCTACAACCCCATAATTCTCATTTGGGTTTTTCATATGATGATCCCAATGCCATTTCATCCACTTCTTTGTTATCTTGGGATGTTTGTGCATCCATCCATGTATAAAACTAAAGGCGATTGCGTAGAGATACACACCAACCAACAGAGGGATCGACACAAACCATAGAGGAATGTGAATTACTAGCAACAATAACAATCCAATAGTTTCTACTGGTGACTCAGTTAAGTCGATAAACTTTTGCTTTTTTGCTAAGCGATGATGTCCTTTAAGGTGATAGCTCCAGATCGATCCCTTTTTTCTTCCCATTTTGTGAAATACATATCGATGAATAATGTATTCTAAAATATTTCCGTAGAACAAACCAAGACAAAAGAGAAGACAAAAAGATATCATATAAAAACGCCAGAAGAAAAAAGATGCTATAATAATATCTATGAGATTTTAAATAATTATTCTTTCTTTTTAATAATATATCATGAGTTTATTTAAAGACTAATAGGCTGATTCTTCTAGCAGGCTGTATAAACCAGGATGATATACGCGAAGGTTTGCATTTTCACCCGTATCTTCCCAAGCATCGCGTACACCTCTAACTAAAAGAGCGGCTGCTGAGTAGTAGTCATCTTTTTTAGTAATTTCTACTACTATTCTTTGCCAAGGATACTTTCCATCGATCTTTTTAGCAGGTTTATTAGACAATGACAAAGATCCGCGGGGAGTGGTTGGGTTATGTAAATCTAGTTTAGGCAGAACATTCCCCGGAAATCCAAATAGCACCTTTTTGCTTAAATCGTCTCTAAGTAATGCATCTAAAAACTTGCATAAAGCTGATCTTATAGATGTTGTCCACATAAAATTGCCGTCTTCTTTTGTTTTTAATTGTAAATTATCATTTTTATAATCTGTTATTCTAAGAACATTAAGATTTTCCACTATTCTCTCAATATTTTTATTTTTTGTTGATGAGTCAAATTTATATTTAAAAGCATCAGGAATTGACTCTATAAATGATTTCATTCCAGGAGGAAGATCTTGTGTCAATAATTCTTTTTTGTAACTTTTTCTAATCTTGTCAATGTCAATATTTTCATTGCCGACTTGCATAGATAATTCCCCAGCAGACTGTTGTCCATCACGTGGCGGTTTGTAAGTTAGTATTGCAGTTTCTCCTGTTGATGTTTGATATTGATAAGTTTCAATTGTTTTGTTATATGCTTCTTCTTTGTCTTCATTCTCTAGCTTTTCTTTTACAATAGCGTCAATTTGACTAGGATCTTTGCCTGACGTTTCTTTTTTAGCAAAAGCCTGAACTTCTTTATATTTGACTACATATCTTGTTATATAAGCTGCTGTTTTTTCTTCATTATTTCCAAACTCTGTAAATTTTTCTTTAATTATACTGTTTAACCCAGGAATATTTTTTCTACCATGTTTTGACATTAAACGCCTGGTCAAGTTATCTAATTTAATTTCTTCATCTGTTGCTTTTGGAATCATTCCTTTTTTGATTCTATCACTGTGGCTGCTGCTTTTCATAGTTTCAATTAAAGGCGCAGCAATGCTTTTAACGGTTGGATAATTGCCCCCCTGTGCCGCTGATGCGTCCTGCACTACTTTTTCGAGTACTAGTGCATTTAAGAACAAATTTAAGTTTTTGCTATTGTATTTACTACCTATTGACTGTCTTAGTCCATATTCATCATAGGCTATTTCTAGAATTTTAGATCTAAGATCTTGTACTTTTTGATATGTGTTTATATTTTTAAAAAGTATTTTGGCAACTTCTGGGTTATTAATTATGATATCATAAACCAGAGTAGAAGACCTAATATCACCAGTGATTAGCAGAAATTTTCGGTCATTAAAGTCTACCTCGTTTTCTAAAAGTAAAAAATTTTCAATTAGTCTGTTTAATTGTCTTTTGCTTATTTTTAACATGTTTGCAACATTCCTTTTAATTTTGTTTCTATTATAATTATAATTAAAATTATGAAACTAATTAACAAAACTATATTTGGTAAAAAATATAAGCTTTATGTTGCAAATTCATTTCGTGATAAAAAGAAAGGAATGAATATATTTAAAGAACCGCCAAAAAACACAGGAATGCTATTTAACTATCAGCAGGAAGTAGCAAATCGAAAATTTTCATTAGCAAAAACTCCTTTTGGTTTAATTGTTATTTTTATTAACTCAAAAGGAGAAATAGTACATTTAGAAAAAGGAAAAGCATATCAACCTAAATTAATTCAATGTGACAAACCTTCATCAATTGTAATAGAAATTCCTGATTAAAACATACTTATAACTATGTTACTTAAAAGAGGGGACATAGTTTGCTTTAAAAGAGTTTATGATATTACTTTATTGGATTTAATAAAAGACAATAATGAATCATATTCAAAATACATGATGATCATTCAGACAGTTTCTAATTATAGTGATAAAACTGCATGTCAAGTTTTATGCGGGACTGGTGAGATAAATTGGGTGTCATCTAGTAGGCTTGAATTAGTATTTAGAAATGATGAAAAATAGAATTAATGAACATAATTATTGTTAAAAAGGAATCGTCATGATAAATTCATTTGATGTATCAAAAGAAAAAATAATCAAAAAAAACTTAAAAGCATGCCAAAAAGAAATTAGAAGAATTTTTATAGACAATAGAAAGAATTCTGACGTTATGCTAAAAAAATATAACGTTTTATTAGAGTCTTCTTTTTTTAAAAGGTTAAGCACAGATATTGAGTTGACTAACAAAGAGAAAGTAATCAAAGAAGGCATATTTGGTGATGCTATTGATGTTGTTGACTTTAGAGACAATATTGGTGCAGGTGCAGTTCACCATGCAAAAAAAGTAATGATTATGGGTATTTTAAACTCATTACCCCCAGTTGGACCACTTGATTTTACGAAAATTGTTAACAATAAAACAAATATAGGACAGGCAGCATTAGATTTTTTTGCCAATTTAAGTACCGATGATTTATTACTTATACCTAAGATTTTTCAAGGAAAAGTAAAGTCAGACGATAAGTTATGCGAAAGGTATTTGACAGCATTTGGAGAAGCTGTTACAACTTTTTTCGTTCTCGGAGCCCTTAAAGGAATTGAAAAGGCAGGAGGCGCTGCTGAATATGCTGATGAATTACTTGATACAGCAATTGGACAAGCAATTATGGGAGCAATTGGACAAATTAGGCACCCATGGGTCAGAGGGATTGCTATAGCCATTGAAGGCGGTATAGAAATAGTTTCATTTTTTGTTAAACATCTTACTCCTATTTTTAAAGAGATAAGCAATTCTCCACTTGGCTATGTTACCTTTGAATCGATTATGATGTCAATTAAAAAAGACTTATTGGGTAAAATTATTAGCTTTTTAGAGAAAACATTAGGGTTGCCATCTAAGATTTGCGGTTGGATCGACTCATTCTATGTTGAACCAACTGAAGAAGAATTAAAAGACGTCAATCCATTCTTAAAAGATAGAAAAAGAAAATCTAGTAGTTTACCCAGTAAAACTTTTAAAAGACGAAGTTCTGCTAGAGAAAAATTTGAAAAAAGAACTTCAGCTAGAGAAAAATTTGAAAAACAAAGATTAAAGAGAGAAAATATGAGCATCAGACAAAAAAAATTAATGTCAGAAGATATATTAAGGAAAATAATTAGAAAAAAGCTATTAACTGAGGGTTCTGATTCGCAAGGTCATATTTTTATATTTATTGAAAATGTAGAAAACAAAGTTGACGAGTTATCAGAGAAACTAGCTAAGCTCCAAACATCATACAGTCTTCTAGAAAATAATGGGGTAGGTCTCTTAGGAATTGTAACTAGCATTAGCGACGTTAAAAAATCGCCTTTTTCTTTGGCACCTATCTTAAAAGAATCTGAGGCATTCAAAGTAGATTTATTTAATTTTTTGTCGTCTTTGAATGCTTTTTTAAGAACAATAACGGGAGGAAGGGAATCACTCATTAAAAAGATGCGGCCAAAGGGAGTTAGAACTATACAGAAATCAATTAGCGTGTTTTTAGATTCACTGAAAACTTTTCAATCTGATATGACTGGGGCAACCATTGCTGGAGGTGCTTTTGACTCCTCGGTTGGTTTTTTGAAAGATTTAACACCAGCTTCGGGTTTTCCACAATCAATCGACATGACAGATCCTGGGACTGCAGTGACTGGTAAATTTACTAATGATGCTAATTTAGGTGCTTCTTTGTATCATGGCGTTTCTGCTACTTTTAGTGGAGGAACTAACAATACAGCAGTGCGGCATTTTGGTAAAGGGAACAACGGCAACTACACTGCTGCAAAAACGCCTTTTTTGCTTCGCTACTACAACGATTGCTTTAAGAACATGACCAGAGGTGTTACAGCATCCGGGCTTAAATATCAAAATGCAATACTTGATTTTAATTCAACACCACCTGCAGGCTTTGCTGCACTTATTAATGACTACAACGATTCTTCAGTGACCGGTACAGTAGAAGGCAATTTAAACTCTGATTTAGGTGGAGTTTTATCTCACAAGCATTTTGATATTGACGGTACGCCTATCACGGTAGGTGAATTTTTAGAAAAAATATCAAAATTTTTAGAGTCAGGTTCACTTTTAAAAGTTTTAAGAAAAACCCTGGAACACACAAACAAAACAAACCCAGGAAAACTTGTAAACGGCGTTGATTTAGTGGTCTCAGGAGGTAAAATAATAAGTGTTATTTTAACAAAAGATGAAGCCAAAGAAACAAATAAAATTGAAGAACCTCAGGTTATAGATCCAGAAGAAGATGAAGGTGAAGATGAAGGTGAAGATGAAGATGGAGGTGGCAGTGACTCAGGTGACAAAGATAAAAAAGAAAAATCTAAGGTGGAAACGGAACTAGATTTAGCAGATGAACAAGAAGCAATACGCATACGTATTGAGGCGCAGACTAAAAGAATGGAAGCACAGAGGAAACAGGATCAACTTCAAAAACAGATAGAATATGAATCTGATACAGCTGTTGAAGCTAGGCAAAAAGCTGCCGAAGAAGCTCTCAAAGAAATGTCAACAAACCCAGCAGGTATCATTTCTTTTCCTGTTGGGAGTAAGAGAATTGCAAAAAACTTTAGAACAGCAGTGTTTGCTCCAGGTGTTGCTTTTGATAACACAGTTGGCATAGAAGCTCCGAATATTCAAACAGGTTGGGCTTCTCGGACTGGTAAAGAAATATTTGATGCAATTAATGACGGTTATAGAAATATTCAATATCTGGTACCTTTAGTTTCTTCTACAACAGCTGGAGACGCAAAGAAATCCCCAGGCGGTAAAGTTTTAACATCTACAACCCTTGATAATGTTTCTGCAAAATTTTGTCCTTCTGCAGTGAATGATACTGGTGATGCTACTGTTAAAAGAACTGTTCAAAAAATGTTAAATGACTTAGTCAACATGATTAAACCTTCAAGAATAATTCTTAAACAGCCATTTAAATTGACTTTTCGAGTGACAGGAATATTTGATGCTTATACTCGAGGAGCTGGTTTTATGGGTGGAATTAATGATGATGACCTTATTTTAGTCAATAATAACAATACGAGCCCAAGTACAACAATACCAGCAGGTAACTGGGGCAAGTTTTTACCTAAAAAAGAAGTCATAAGAGGTTTAAATAAAAGTACTCAAACAAGGGATAAGAGAATTGCAAAAAACTTTGGAAAAATGAGATTTGTTGACCTCTCTAGAAACGGTTCCCCAATCGATGAAGGAAAAATTAAAATAAAAGTTGAAGGTGCAATGTTAGGGATGATCAGAGACAATATATTTGCAAAAGACGCAGATGATTTAGCGAGATATGTAAAAGATTCTATTATTGAAATTATTCAAAGAGAATTTGTTGATATGAATGTTTTTAAATCAACCAATGGTTTTGTATCGGTAAACGATTTTATCTTAAGAGGTTTTAGTTCAGGTCAATATAGTAAAGGACTTTTAATGTTTTTGGATTCAATTGATTTTACGATTATGTTCGACCCAGGTGAATTTGATCAAACTATAGTTAATGAATCAAAAATGTTATCAGAAAAAATGCTTAGAAGGATTATAAAGAAAAAATTAATCAAAGAAGCAACTAGTAAACAAATTAATTTTTCTGAAATTTTTATGGACGGAATAGACAGTGATCTTTTTGACAAAGAAGGATACCAAGATGATTTAAATAACCTAGTCATAATTAAAAGACATGAGCAAGGAAAAACGATCGAATATTCAGATAATAAAGAAGATAGCACTAAAAAAGCAAAAGGGTGTAGCATTTATACAGTTGAAATTAAAAAAGTTGACAGATATGAAGATGTTACCGGCAGTGATGACAAAAAAACTAAAAAGGCAATTCCAAGCAGCTCAAGTGGAAAAGAATATAAAATTGCTTTTCAAAACATAAGATCTGAAACTGAAGATTTAAATGTCTATGTCTATGAAGAAAAATCAGGTCATTACGTCAAAGTACCTGATGATAAAATGACTAAATACATAGAAATAGTTAGTTATGGTACTCCTGATCGAGGCATTACCTCCATTCCAAAAAGCGACGAATTAAAAATGAAAAAGCACATCAAGGATAAAAAATAAAGGTTGATTATGAGTAATAAAAAAATTATTTTAAAAGAATTTTATGACATGCTTAAAGAGGAACTTTTGTCTGAAACTGCAGACTATACTGATTTACGCGAAGATCAAAAAAATGCAAAAAAGTCAAAAAGAAACGCTGCTATAATAAAAGAATTTTTAAAAATGATTTCTGAGCCTTGATTCATAAATTGCTCTTCGACCTTTTTTTGATTTTGCAAACAGTTTTATTATTTCTCCGGCTTTTGCATTTGCTTGATCTTCATGAAATCCACCAGCGTCTCTAATCGGCCCTTTAATAAGACCCATTTCATCTTGCATCATATGTGTCATTTCATGTGCAACTGATCTTAGAACGTCTGCCAAAGATCTGTTTTTTGCATATATTTTACAGCAATTATTTCCTACTTCATATAATGCTGTTGTTGAAATTCCGTGATTTTCTCTATCACTTACGAGATATATCTTAAAAGGATTTTCAATAGGTAAAAAGTCAGCACAGAATAAAATAAACTCTCCTGCTAATCTTGTTTTTTCTGGCGTTAAGTTTAAATTTTTAGAAACGAATAATTTCATTTATACCTCTTTATGTATAATTATTACAGAATATTAATGAATTAAATCAAAAGTAGGAAATTAAATGATATTAACTGAAGAAAAGATTAAAAAAATGATTAGGCAAAGCTTAAATGAAGCTATTAATATATCAATGGTAAAGCAAATTCAACTAGCCATAGGTACAGAGCCTGATGGTGATTGGGGTCCTTTAACAGATGCTGCTTGGTACCAATGGTGCAAAGAAAATGCTGAGAACATCGTTAACGCTTATTATTATTCAACGGACCCAGAATTTGTAGGACCACCTGACCTTAGATATGTTGATATAATTGCTTCAGGAAACATACAAGACATTGCTAATTCAGAAATTGGCAAGATGATTGGCGAATCAAATAAATTAAAAATGGTTTTAAAATTAACTCAAATTCCAGCTGATGTTCAAAAAGATCCTACAGTTTTAGACCGTTTAAAATCTATCTTTAAAAAAGCAAAAGATTATTTTTCAAGAATATTTCCTGATGATGACACCCCCAAGGTTGAGCATGAATATGATGAGTTAGAATTACCTGATTTGGACTATACACTAGATAAAACTAAACTAAAAAGATATCGCAGGGTCGATTTAGATTCTGTTCATAAAATGTCAAAAGCAACTGGTTTAAGACCAGATTTTGTCTTTGGGCTTCAAGCAAGAGAATCTGCGGGAGATCCAAGAGCAATGGCGCTTAATCCTCGTATATCACTTAGTTTTACAGGAAAAAAGACTCCAAAAGGCTATCGATACGCAAGAGACATTCCAAAATACAAAGGAGGAGTAGGTTCTGAAGGTTATATGTTGTGGAAAAAACACGCAGAAAAAGCAACAACAGAATTGAGTAAATTAGGATATACAACTGCTTCGATAACAGGTGTTAACAAACAAGGTTTTGATCATCCTGCTTATAAAGCTATGAAAGATGTCGATAATGATTTAGCTATTTTAGGAAATGCCTTAGGATACTATCAAGTCTTAGGATATCATTTAATGCCAAAATACAATTATAGCGGTGCTTCAATAGAATCAGCTTTTTTAGCTGACCCTAAAAAGTTTGGTCAAGATGCATTTATAATTTGGGTGAAAAAGCACAGCAGAGGTAGTAATAGTTTTAAAGATAAATGTAACGCTTCAGAAGATAATTGGTTTGATCAAATTTCTAGATACTATGGTCAACCTTTTCCTGAATATGTCGATTATGTAAAAGCAGCAGCAGCTACATATCGTTCTGCTAAAGTCCCAAAACAAGGCGCCTCTAAAGAAGTGATATCAAAATTATAATTTAAAATAGGAAAGATAAATGTTAATAAATGAATCTATCGTTAGAAAAATAATTAAAAAAGAATTGCTTAAAGAGCAGTTATTAAAAGAAGTGCAAGCATATGATGTTAAAGCCGATAGTAATTGGAAAAATGATGCGAGTTATTGGATAAAAAACGCCGGAAAAATACAGGCAGGCGGTATTAATTTTAATAAAATGTTAAAAGGTAACAATAACTGGCGTTCTGCTACAACTCCAGACTATCCAGAGTTTTGGAAAGCTATAAAAGATGAATTCGGAATTCAAAATGTAATTGTATTACAAGCAGGAAGAAAGTCAAAATTTAGTAACCCAAAATACGGAAGAGGTAGTTCACTATCAGGTTTAACTGCAGTTAAAGCTGCTAAGGCTGCTGGTATTAATACACTTTATCATCCTTCCAGTGATTCTGATAGTCCGCCTTACGTATTTAACGTAGGCAAATCAAAAGGAAATCCTAAGCTTTCTGAGGAAAATTTTAAAAAAATTCAATCAATGTTAGATCAGGGAAACACTATAATACATTGTCAACACGGCGCTGATCGGACTGGTGCGATTGTTGGTAGATACTATGTTGAAAAAGGCATGGACGCAATTGAAGCGCTAAACGACGCTTACAAATTCAAATCGAAGGGGAAAGCCAAGTTTCATAAATCAGTTGCAAAATATATCTTAAATGCAGGTGTTAAAAAAGCTTTAAGAGAAAATGAACCAGATAAGGCTCAAAAATACTTAGACGAGCTTAAAGCATTTCATAGATATTTTAAAAGAGATAAGCAAGTTAAAGCAACAGAAAAACAAATTGCAAAAGCAAAAGAGTTAGCTGCGCAAGGACTCAAAGGAAAAGCAAAGGCTTTGCTAGGTTCTTTTGAAAAAAAATATGATGAATTAAAAGCAGGTTACGAAGAAACAAAAGCAAAAGTCATGGATGCAGTTACTAAAAAAGCATATGTTTCTGCGATTCAAAACGTGGAAGATTCAAACAATTTTAGAGGTTGGGTTAATGACAATGTTGACAAAAAAGAAGTTAAAAAAGTTTTAAAAGCAGCTGGGCTTGATGGTGGGCTTTCTAGAAAGATATCAAAGAAAAAATATGCAAAAAACAAATATGTATACGCAGTTTTTGCGGAATACGGAGGGGAATATATTGCATCCAGATTTTATGATAAATTAAAAAAAGGTAAAAAAGTTTCAAGTTTAAAAAAATCCCAGTCTTCAACCGCTAAGATTGCACAACGTGCAGCATCTGGCAAACCAGACTTAAATAAAGTATCTATAAGCACTGTTCCAAAC
>Ga0181580_10004901_pt1 | contig 10843 bp, 4 predicted proteins | sample 071ome_23_FD_132413 | JGI IMG/M metagenome (GOLD analysis project Ga0181580, IMG submission 132413) | Coastal salt marsh microbial communities from the Groves Creek Marsh, Skidaway Island, Georgia - 071403BT metaG (megahit assembly) | ecosystem: Environmental > Aquatic > Marine > Intertidal zone...
ATGGCCAATCCAGAGCTGATTGCGATCAAAGTTTACAGTCTTGTCGAATTACTGCACTCGATGCAAGAGTCTATGGATAGTGACTCTTCAGTGGCCCAAATGGCTCGCGAGTTTATATCAAAGCATCTTGTAGAAGAAAATATGTGTAGAGCTGCAATCAAAGTTGTCTGCGGCTGGTCTGTGGCCACCACTTCGGATTGTGCCACATCTCGGCAAAATGTTGCATGCGCTTTTCTTCAAGAGCTCTGTAGCTGTACGCTTACTGTGAGCTCAGACGTGCTGGATTGGATCAAATTTAAGACAATCGAGCTGACTGATGATCATACTGATCTTCTTTCAAGTCTTTTCGTCAGGTTGTTGGATCTAGATATCATTTCTATCTCTAAACTTTTTGATTTTATAATTGCGGAGGGGATCATGGAACTCAAAGACTCGCCTTCTTCACAAAAACTGATGATGAAGTTTAGAGTCTACGTAGGGGATATCTTGAAGAAGTACGAGGAAAAAGGTGGAACACTTGACGATACATTCTTCTTGATTCACAAACAGCTGTTGAACATGTTGGAGTCATCGCATGAAGCTGTTACGACATTCACAAATCCATCTCCAACGAGTGCAGCGAGTACTATCAACATCGTCGATGAGCTGGACAAGCGAATATTTGACCTTCTCTCAAGTGTGACTATCGGTGATCTCCTATCGAACTCTCAATCACTAAAGGTTGCTTATGAACAACTCGATGCTGGCGCAGATAAAGCCATGAGTCGCGTGGTCATCTTGGTTCTAACATCGAAACCGGCTCAAGTTCCTCTGGTTGCAGAGATGATCGGTACCCTCGGAGAAACAGCTGTCAGGGCTATGATTCGATTCTTAAACCTTGAAGTCCTGGCCGTGGATCGTGGCGAGGCAAAAGACGACTTCTTTGCTGGTGGATACTGGAAAGACTGCGATGCGGCGGCGAGATGGAAAATTGCAAAGAGTCTCGCTGAGATGCAACTGTGTCTTCTCCATAATATTCCTAAAGGAAAACGAGCCATTGCAGAAGAGATGATAGAGGCCACTTTGACTCAATTATCTAGTCTCGGGACGTCAAAGCCAATTCAACACTTCAGGCTTCATGTTTGGTTGAGATTATCACTTTTGATTCCGTTGATAGGATACGTCTTCATGTCGACCAAGCTTTCCGAAGAATTATCGCGACTAATCGTGTCTACTCTAGACTCATTCACTGGGGCGACGAAGATCGAAGAATCTGAGGAAGATCTCGCGGCTGAAGCTGAAACGGGTCAAACGCTCATCGACTGCCTCGTTGCGCTTTTTGCTGTGATTTGGAATGGTCAAGTCCCGTGCTGGGCCCCCGTTTTGCTTAAGTTACCGTTTCGCGATGTTTCTTCACTGAGACATGAACTGAAGCGACTGATTTCTTCCACCGATATCGACGGAACAGTGCAACTACGCCTGCGGCGTGCAATCGGCGTTCAGTCTGCAGCGAGTGTTGAGAAGATGAATCCATGGAGGATGCTCGCAACCGGAACGAGCATCACTGGTAAGAGAAACAGCGAGCGAGAGAAAGCAGCATCTTGGCTAAAGGGCGCGGTGCGACAGCCGGGCGGAAATCTCGCATGGGAGAATGTGTTTGTTGAGCCTCAAGCGGAGGCTTGTACAGAAAAATAATTACTACATACAACTACACCGCCGTTGCGGATTGATTTTATCATAGAATAGCTAGCGTATATTAGAGTTTTGATGGAATGTGCGACGCCTTCTTCGTCACCACTCGACCCTTGTGCCCGACTATCGTCGTGCGCGGAGGCAAGTCGTGTATGAGCGCCGCTCCCGCGCCAATTTTACAGTCGTCTCCAACTTTCACGTTTCCGAGCACGCTCGCGTTCGATCCGACAACGACGCGCTTACCAAGCTTTGGATGACGATCTCCTCTAATTTTACCAGTACCTCCCAAGGTGACACCATGAAGAAGGGTGCAATCGTCATCAACGACAGCCGTCTCGCCGACGACGACGCCGTGGCCGTGGTCAATCATGACGCCTCTTCCGAATCGAGCCGCGGGATGTAAATCCATCCCAAATACCTCTGATATCAAACTTTGCACCTTGCACGCCAAAATTTTCCTCTTGTGTCCCCACAACCAGTGCGACACGCGTTGCGCTTGCAACCCCTGGAACCCTTTAAAAAAGCAAAACGCATGCGTGTACGAAGGACACGCCGGGTCTCTCTCCACGATCGCCTTCAAGTCTGCCCTCGCCGCGTCGCCGATCGATCCAGTCCCAGGTCCTGTGTACTCTCGATGTTTCTCTTCGTTCGTCCCATTCAGCGCATCCATGAACAAGTCGTTCCACTGTCCAGCGAGTATGGTGGTGTTTGCAATTTTAGAAGCCAACAAAAAGCCGAGCGCGCGCTCAAAGCTCGGCTGGTTGAGAATTGTGGCGTACACAAAGCCACCCATGAGGGGTTCTTTATCCACCAGCGCCTGCGCCCCGGCGCGGAGGGACTCCCATATCGGGTCAGAAGACGACCGTCCCATGGTCGGTCCGCGCGACGACGACGACGACGAATGACGAATGAAGACGGGAATTCGCGTCAGTTGGGACGACGACGGACACTGAGGTTTGGATGAAGCACGGATGACGTATTCACTGTTTACACATAGGTACGATTGAGCCGACGTCGAGCGAGCGAGCGAGCGAGCGAGCGACGGCGCGACGCGATAGAGCGACGACGATAGAGGGAGGGAGAAGAAGAAGCGACGGCGCGAACGATGGCTGTCTCGACGTTGGTGTCCGTGTCCGTGTCCATGTCCGTGTCGACGACGAGGACGGTGGGTCAAGGAAAGAAGAGTGGACGGTGGGCGAGACCGGCGGCGAGGGCATCGACATCATCGGTGAAAAAAGGAGTGCGCGCGGCTGCGACTGGCGGTGATGAAGTGAGCGAACTCGCGGCGATGGATGCGTTGATTGATCTCATGACGAACGCGACGAGCGATGAGGAGCTCGGGCGGATCGTCGCGGAGAACGTGCTGTCGTTCGACCAGAAGATGTGGATGCGATTCGCGTCGAGGAGCGACGCGGCGAGCGCGAGCGCAGACAAGACGAAGATTATGGAAACGGCGAGCAAGTGCATGCGATTGGTTGAGGCTATGGTTCAGCGCACGGAGAATACGATTGAAGAATCTAGCGCAAGCTTGCAAGCCATCGTGGGCGCGGCGGCGGATCCGTCCACGGGTGAGTTTGACGTGCCGCTCAAGCTGGACGCTTTGGAGCGCATGCGAGCGGCGTTGCAAAACCATGCGGTGGATGAGCGCACGCTCAACACTCTGTACGCCTGGATCCGTAAGTCTGATGAAAACGGACTCGACGGTATGGTGCACATTCTTCAAAGATTGTTGCAGTTGTATGCCGCTCGAGAGCTCGACGAAGACTCGTCCGCTCTCGATAAAGTGATTCGATCCAACGCGGAGGAATGGACCATGCACTTTATCGACATTTCGAAGGATGGCTACAACGAGACGGCGTTCACCAAGGATTTGCAACGCCGCATGGAAGGCGTCGTCTTGAACCTTCCGAACGGTTCCTACGCGCAGCGTGTGCAAGCCGAATACCTCAAGGAGGTGGAGGATCGCGGCAAGGAATTCTTTGCTGGCCAGGCTTAAATACAAACTTGTTATTATTTTAATCAAATCGCGACTACTAGTTTCATTTCTCGTCTTCATCCACCTTGGACAAGTCTCTACCTTTAAGCTTGAGAAGCAACGAGTTCCCCATGACACCGAGAGATGAGAAACCCATAATGGCTCCCGCAACAGATGGAGTGAGCGACAAGCCATACGCCGGCAGCAAAGCGCCGGCGGCAATTGGAATGCCAATCAGGTTGTACCCGAACGCCCAACCGAGGTTTTGCTTAATCTTGTTAAACGTCGCTCGGCTCAGGTCGATCGCGTCCCCGACTTGAGGCAAACGATCGCCGAGTAAGACGATCGAAGCCACCTCACTCGCGGCACCGACGCCGCCCGCCATGGCAATTCCAACGTCAGCTTGGGCCAGAGCAGCGGCGTCATTTATGCCGTCCCCGACCATGGCGACGCGCTTTCCTTTGGACTGAAGTTCTTGTACGAGTTCAGCTTTACCAGCGGGGGGAACGCCACCGTAGACGTACTTTTCATCGATGCCGACGAGTTTGCCAACTGCTTGAGCAGTCTCGAGCCTGTCACCAGAAATCATGATAGTTTGAATGTTCTTCTCATGAAGTCTTTTTATGGTGTCCAGGGCGTCTTTTCGGATCTCGTCTTGCATCTCCAAGACACCCACAATCTTGCCGTCAATCCCAACGTAAACTGGAGTGCGACCTGGATTATCCACTGAGTTCACCAGCTCCGGCGGCAGCGGCGCTGAGGCTCCTTGCCCAGTCACAAACGCTCTGGTTCCGACCGAGACCAACTTCTTGTTGACGATACCACTCGCACCCGCGCCCGGTTCTTGTTTGAATGTGCCATCTTGCACCGTGTGATTCGGCGTTCCTTCTCGCTCTGCAGCCTCGGTGATTGCTAATGCTAGGGGGTGGCGACAGTTGCGTTCTACTGATCCAGCGAGAGCGATAATCTCTTTCTCCGTGAAACCACCAGTGGTGCGTGCTTCGGTGAGGACTGGTTTCCCAATAGTCAGGGTACCCGTCTTATCGAACACCACCGTGTCGAGATTGTTCGCTTTTTCTAAGATATCGCCACCTCTAATGAGCAGACCGTGACGAGCACCGAGAGCCGTACCCACCAACACCGCAGTGGGAGTCGCCAATCCGAGCGCGCACGGACAGGCAACGACTAGAACAGATGCGGTCATCTGAAGAGCAATAAGTATCGGAGCGTTGGCTGCGGACGCAGCCGTGGCAAGCACCGACGGAAACAATTTCGTGCCCACAGTGCTCCAGAACGCAAATGTCGCCGCACTGGCACCCATGACACCGTACACGAATTTACCCGATACCTGGTCGGCAAGCCTTTGCACGGGCGCTTCACGCTGCTGCGCCGACTCTACCATGCGAACAATTCCCGCTACTTGGGTTTCTTCGCCCGAAGAGATAACCTCAATCGTGAGCACGCCATCGCAGTTAACCGTACCCGCAGCTACAGAGTCACCGGTGACTTTGGGTCTGGGGATGGGCTCGCCCGTGATGGCCGCCTCGTCGACGGTACTGCAACCGCTGACGACGACACCATCGATAGGAATTCGATCACCGGGTAAAACGACGATCTTGTCTTTGGGTTCTATCACGGACGTCGGAACGGTGCGGTAATATGGGTCACTACTGCCCGCAGCAGAAGTCGACGAAACGAGACGCGCAGTCTCAGGGACTAAATTCAGTAACGCAGACATGTCGCTCGTCGCTTGAAGTTTTGCGCGCTCTTCTACTGCACGTCCAAGAAGGACGAACGCAAGAAGCATTACCGGTTCCTCGAAAAACGTCGGCCAACCCAGGCCTGGAAGTAACATGGCGGCGGTACTCATGGAGAATGAAGCCAGAGCACCAAGCGACACCAAAGTGTTCATGTTCGGGCCACCCCGCCTGAGACTTTGCCAACCGTCCACTAAAATTTGGCGTCCCGGACCCGCCATCGCAAAGAGAGACAGGGTGATGTGTACCGGGTTACTGTGCAGCACCTTCAACCACGGGGCACTCGCGTGGAAAAAGTGCGAAATGTGCCCAAGCAAGCAGGCACTCGCGAGAGCCCATGCGACGATAACTCGCTGTGTACTTTCCTTGATGCGACGCATTCGTTCTTCACGCTTTTGTTTTACTGCGTCAGCACCAGTTACACCCGCTACGGCGACTCCGCTCGCCTCGCGAAGCGACGTCGGGAATCCAGCCGCAGTGACGAGCTCGGCCAATTTATTTCCGACGGACTTTGCTGCCTCTCGAACAGCGTCTTCAAACTCCGAATTGTCCGATTTCTCAACTACTAAATTTATGCGTACCACAGCTGACTCGTTTGCAAGGTTTACCGAAGCGCTACGAACGTCCTGATCTCCCTCTAAAATCTTTCGTACGCTTGCGGCGCAACCGCCACAGTGCATACCGTGCACATCCAACATCACGACCTCCTCTAAGACTTCATCACCACTCTTTTCGCCGACTCCATACGTCAGTTTACCACCATCAGCACCAAAAGATCCGCCATCGTCACCTCCACCACCACCGACGCGTCCTCCACCAGCACCACCGTCTCGAGATAACGCTCTCGCTCTGCCAGCGTACGTCGCCGCACCAAAGATACCAATCTTCAGCGCCTCTCTTGCTTTTCCGCTCAAACCAGCGCGATCAGAACGCATTGAACGTGTCTCTTGTTCTCTTCCGCATTGCTTGCGAGACGCACCGCATCGTACGCACCGCGAACCTCCCCCGCTCAGAGGAGAACTGTTATACCCTCGTCGCATCTCTCTCAAGCCGCGTTGCGTCCGCAGACGCAACGGATCGTAAGCCCAATCGACGTCTCCCTGAGTCACGCGTGTCGACACTCTTTCGTTGCGTCTCTTCACCGCTCGTACAACGCCCGAACCGCGCGTGCTGCGGCTCGGAAGCTCGAAGCGGTTTGCTCGAATGCGACCCGCGTAATCCAGAACTCCACCGTCGTCGCGAACAGATGCGCGTCTCGTCGGACGGAGCGTGCCGACGCTCGCGAGAATCATGACGCTCTCGTTCGTTTCCCTGCCTCGCTTCGAGCGTCGAGCAGCGCGTCGCGCAGTGTTGATAAAGCTCTGAAAGTTATCTTGCGTCAAAGGTGTCCAGTCTACTATCGTTGTGTTGTTATGTTTACAACCTACTGCACATTTAATCGCTATCGGATCCGTAATCGCCTAATAATCCACCCAAACCACCGCTCGCGGGGTTCTCTTCCGGCGCCTCCTTCGTCGTCGGCGCCTTGGCCTTGACGCGAACGCCAATCGTCTTTTTCCTCGCCACCACTGCCACAGGTGGAGCGGCGGCGGGCGCTTCTTTGGTTCCTTGTACCGTAGAAACGTCCGCCGAGACGGAAGGATTCGACGCCTTACCCACCTGTGCGCGCTTAAACGCCTCCAGTTCCTCACTCTCCTCTCTCTGTCGCTTCTTTTCCGCAGCCTTTCGCTCATTTTCGAGCTCGTCCAAGAACTCCACCTCCTCCGCGTCCAGCGGTCTATTCTTCCCAACCTTCATAGACGCCCACTGTTCGTCGAAATCTTGTTGTTTCCGCTCTTTTTGTTCAGCCAAAATCTGATACAACGGCTTACCCGCGTCCGGGTTCGTCTCACCGCCCCCACCGGTGCTCTCACCCCGGTCTCGCATCTCCTGAAGTTCAGACTCGGTGACAAACTTTGAGCGCGCGTCATCCTTCTTCTCTTCACCCTCTCCTCCTCCTCCACCACCGAGCGACGGGAACACGCTCGACGCGTCTCGACCGAAGATCTTCTCTCGGTCGTACGTTTGTTCGCGCGTTTCCACGCGCACGAGCTCGACCGAGCGCGGGTCGGACGACATAGTCGTTTCCCTCGACAAAGGAGAGGGAGCGCGCTTCGTTGTGGCGAAACAACAGCTCTCGCTCGACCGCAGTCGACGACGACGACGACGACGAACCGACGACGACGAGGAAGGAGTCCGATCGAGGTAGATATCTCGAAGAAAACTTCCGTCTCGCTCGTCCCTCATCGAAGCGTCGAATCATCGAAGTCGAAGTGTAAGTCATGAGTGGTGATGAGCTAAAAGCGCACGCCGGCGCGTTAACGCCGGTGGATGCGACGCCGGGGGACGCTCCGGCGGGGAAGAAGAAGAAGAAGAAACTCGGAAAGAAGGAACGGATGAAACGCGCAGCCAAGGAGATGGAGGCGTCGGGGATGAGCCAAGCGGAGGCGCGCGCGGCGGTCGGGTTGAACCCGCTGCACGAAGCCAAACCGGCGGCTGGTGGAGACGGCGGGAAAGCGACGGATGGACGCGGGCGAAGAGGGGAGACGAGCGGGAGAAGGATGTCGGGCGGGGTGAGACGCGGGAATGGACCGAGTCCGGCGCTTTTGACGGCGAATATTAAGAATGCGGGGAGTTTGGCGGAGTTGTTTGGGATTCATGAGGCGCACGCGAGTCGGTTGAACCATATTCATCAGTCGGCGTTGTGGAGCGCTTTGGGAAGGATGACTGGAGGTGCGCGGGATTGTTGGATGCAAACACACGAAGAAGCGGTGCAAAACTTGGTGGAACACACGGTGGAGACGATCGAAAGTGGTCACAGCGAGCTCAGAGGTAGAGAGCTTGCGAACGTGGCACACGGCGCCGCGAAATGCGGCATTGCGGCACTGAACGAGAGGCTAATGCGCGCTCTTGCTGTCGAGATTAAGAAAAATCTCGGTCAGTGTAATAGTCAAGAGGTTGCAAATATTGCATGGGCTTACGCAAAGGGAGAATACTTCGAGTCGGAGCTTTTTTCGGGTCTAGTGCAGGCGGCTGAACGATTAACGGATCGCTTCAACTCTCAAGAGCTCACAAACATCACTTGGGCCTTCGCGACCGCAAATGAATCCGATGTGAGAGTATTCAAGGCACTAGCCGAATCGGTGCAGAGAAAAATGGGTGAATTTAATACCCAAGGTTTGTCGAACACCGCCTGGGCGTTTGCAAAAGCCGGTTACGTTGACGCCGCACTCTTTCGCGCATTGTCTCAAGCAGCGCAAGATAGCATAAATAATTTCAATGCACAAGACTTTTCAAATCTGGCTTGGGCGTTTGCAAAGGCGAGTCAATACGACGCGATGCTCTTCACAACCTTGGCAAAGCACGCCAGGAAGCACTTGGACACGTTGAACGCTCAGGGGCTAACCAACACGGTGTGGGCCTTTGCCAAAGCTGGATACTTGGATGCAGAACTTTTTTCATCGTTCAGCCGAGCCATAGAGCATCGAATGTTCATGAGCTCCGGAGACTTCAATTCGCAAGATATTGCGAATACTGCGTGGTCTTTCGCCAAAGCTTGTCACATGGACGAGAAGCTTTTCTCTGTATTAGCCCGCACTGCCGAATCGTGTCTTGACGATTTCAATACTCAGGATCTGGTCAATACCACCTGGGCGTGCGCAAAATTGGGACACTTTGACGACAAACTATTCAAATCTGTCCGAAAGTCGATTGTAGATCGTCGCCTGGATGACTTGGATGCGCCGAATATCGCCAACATTGCATGGACTTTTGATAAAGCCAATCAGCTGGATCCGGTCCTAGCACGGTCGCTTGCCCGAGCTGCGGAGCGACGTGTGAACGAATTCACGCCACAAGACCTTGCAAACGTGGCTTGGACGTTTGCAAACGCCGGACAAATGGACGGAAAACTCTTCTCTGCGCTGGCTAATACGGCTGAACGACTGATGGATCACTTTGGCGAAGAGGAGTTGGACAACTTAGAGTGGGCTTTCACAAAGGCTGGGCAGCAGGTCTTTGTCAAGAGTCTCAAAAGACAAAAGAAGAGTTTTGATGACGACAGTTCTTACACATCTAATTGCGACGTTGACGTGTCAAAATGTGGCAGGATTATTGTCGCCGGGGGTGGTATAGGAGGTGCAGCGGCAGCAGTCGCTCTACAGAACAAGGGGTTCGATGTCTTAGTGCTTGAATCCGACGAAAGTTTCGATGCCCGAGCGCAAGGCTACGGTTTGACTGTGCAAGCGCAAGATGCTATTCAAGCCATGGGAATTGATCTATCGAAAGACGATGCTCCATCGACGTCACATTACACATTTTCTAGCGATGGCGAAATAATTGGTTTCTTTGGCGAGGCGTTTGGGGCAAAGAGCAAAGAGAGACAAGAGGTTCAAAACTCTGGTCGATTCATTCATATTCCTCGACAAGTACTACGCTCGAGAATTGTTGAAGCAGTCCGACCTGGGACGATTCGTTGGGCTAGTAAGCTGAAAAGCTTCACTTCTAATGATGGCGAGGGCGTTAGCGTGACTTTAATGGATGGCACTACTCTTGATGGGGCGTTGCTGGTTGGATCTGACGGTATTTTCTCTACGGTCCGCCGACAACTTTACCTTCCTGGAGATCGTTTGAATTACGTTGGCTTATGCGTCGTGCTTGGTATCCTCCACGAGGACGTGATGTCCGTGCCCCTTGCTGAGCGGCGTATTTTTGAGACTGTTGATGGTACTACTCGTCTTTATGCCATGCCATTTACGACGACTTCAACAATGTGGCAACTTTCATTTCCATGTTCTGAACAGACGGCACGCATGTATACGAAAGATGCAGCCACTTTGAAGGCGGAAATAACACGTCGATGCGCTGACTGGCATTCTCCTGTTCCAGATATGCTGCAAAATACCCCTCTTGACTGCATGTCCGGTTACCCTGTCTACGATAGAGAGCTATTAGAGCCAGACGTCTTGCGACCAAATGGGAAAGATACCAAATCACAGCGTCGTGTTACGCTCATAGGTGACGCAGCGCATCCAATGACGCCTTTCAAAGCTCAGGGCGCCAACCAAGCCATGAGCGACGCTGTACTTCTTGCCGATACACTTGTCATGTGTGTCCAGAAGCACGGCCCAACCGATGGTTTTGATCGTGCGCTTCCCACTTTTGAGCGTAAAATGCTGAGCAGGTCTTCGAGAATGGTTGTCGGCTCACGTGAGAAGGCGAAGGAGATGCACAGCGCTCTTGCCATGCAACCAGCGCGCAAAGCGCAACGTGAAGCTGAGTTTGACATGCAAGAAGTCATTCGAATCTTGCGAGAAAAGAAAATAGGCGCGCAAAATGCTACCGATTTACGTGGATTGGACGCAGTGGTCGAAGCCGAGGCGATTAATAGTCTAAACGGCTC